>OKQE01000010.1_pt1 | contig 81865 bp, 79 predicted proteins | sample 1612211 | NCBI WGS metagenome assembly OKQE01 (sample SAMN04436785, study PRJEB24849) | human gut metagenome | biome: human gut; feature: NICU; material: stool | host: Homo sapiens | place: USA: Saint Louis, MO | collected 2011-03-31
CATGGGCTGTTAATCATTACCGTGATAACGCCATCGCCTACAAAGAGCAGCGCGATAAGGCCGCATCCATTATCGCTGACATGCAGAAGCGTCAACGTGATGTAGCAGAACTCGATGCCAGATATACAAAGGAGCTTGCTGATGCTAACGCGACTATCGAAAGTCTCCGTGCTGATGTTTCTGCTGGGCGTAAGCGCCTGCAAGTCGCCGCCACCTGTGCAAAGTCAACGACCGGAGCCAGCAGCATGGGCGATGGAGAAAGCCCCGGACTTACAGCAGATGCTGAACTCAATTATTACCGTCTCCGAAGTGGAATCGACAAGATAACCGCGCAGGTTAACTACCTGCAGGAATACATCAGGACACAATGCCTTCGATGATAGCGATAATTTTACTCATCATCCTTCACATCTGACTCTGTAGACAGGGTGGTGATCACTTCTGGAGTGAATCCAGATTAAACATCTCATTGCTGATGCTTGATGTTGAGCATCTGGCGCGCGGTAAGGGGCTGCGTTGAGATAAGAGCCAGTTCATTACAAAGCTCTATCTAATGGAGCCTGAAATAATTTGTCATTGTCATGACAAGAAAATTCATTAATGATGAGCTCTCATTATACGGGAGGTAGATATGGCATTTCGTTATTTTGAGCTTACCGAAAATATTCCTTTTGAGGATGCAAGAGAGCTTCATGTACAGTTCAAACACCACTTAGAACATGTTGTAAAGGCGTCATTTATGCCAGGAACACATGAAAAGCATTTAATTGTTGAAGGTCGGGATGACGAATCGATAGAACAGATATTTGGTGGACATAATGAAAAGTTTATACATCTTTATCACATTGTCAACGACGGATGAAAAGTGATCCACTTATATCTCCACCAACGGCCCAATATTGATCCACCGTTTTACTCAGGATTAGCTTCTGCTATAACCCCGGCTTTTCGTTTCTGTCTGAGTCGATAGCTTTCTCCTTTGATTTGAACGACATGTGAGTGGTGTAAGATACGGTCCAGCATCGCTGAGGTCAGTGCTGCATCACCGGCGAACGTTTGATCCCACTGCCCGAACGGCAGATTGGATGTCAGGATCATTGCGCTCTTTTCGTAACGTTTAGCAATGACCTGGAAGAACAGTTTTGCTTCTTCCTGACTGAACGGCAGATAGCCTATTTCATCAATGATGAGCAGGCGGGGGGCCATTACTCCACGCTGAAGCGTCGTTTTATAACGGCCCTGACGTTGTGCCGTAGATAATTGAAGTAACAGATCTGCTGCTGTTGTGAAGCGAACTTTGATACCTGCACGGACGGCTTCATAGCCCATCGCTATTGCCAGATGGGTTTTCCCCACACCTGATGGCCCCAGTAATACGATATTTTCATTACGTTCTATGAAGCTGAGTTAGCGTAACGACTGGAGTTGCTTCTGCGGTGCTCCGGTGGCGAATGTGAAGTCATACTCTTCGAACGTTTTCACCGCCGGGAAGGCTGCCATTCGGGTATACATCGCCTGTTTACGTTGATGACGTGCCAGTTTTTCTTCATGAAGCAGATGCTCCAGGAAGTCCATATAACTCCATTCCTGGTCTACTGCCTGTTGTGACAGCGCAGGCGCTGCGCTTATAAGGCTTTCCAGTTGCAACTGCCCGGCGAGCGCCATCAGTCGTTGATGTTGCAGTTCCATCATCACGCCACTCCTCTGCAGAATGAGTCGTAGATGGAGAGTGGATGATGCAGGGGGTGTTTGTCGAAGTTCACCAGATTTTCACCAGGATGCACATCATACTCTTTTTTCTCCGGAGGCAGTGCCAGCATGGACTGCTGCTCTTCGAGCCAGCGATCGCAGGGACGGGCCTGGATTGTTTCATGCTTTCGTTGGTTAGCGACATCGTGCAGCCAGCGCAGACCGTGGCGGTTGGCTGTTTCAACATCGACAGTGATCCCCATCGGGCGCAGGCGAGTCATTAGTGGGATGTAAAAACTGTTACGGGTGTACTGCACCATCCGTTCCACCTTACCTTTAGTCTGTGCCCTGAAGGGGCGACACAGTCGGGGAGAGAAGCCCATCTCCTTGCCGAACTGCCACAGCGAAGGATGGAACCGGTGCTGACCGGTCTGATATGCGTCACGTTGCAGAACCACAGTTTTCATATTGTCATACAACACTTCGCGCGGCACACCACCAAAGAAGCGGAACGCATTACGATGGCAGGTTTCCAGCGTGTCATAACGCATATTGTCAGTGAATTCGATGTACAACATTCGGCTGTATCCGAGAACAGCAACGAACACGTGAAGCGGTGAGCGGCCATTACGCATAGTGCCCCAGTCAACCTGCATCTGTCGTCCGGGTTCAGTTTCGAACCGAACGGCAGGCTCCTGCTCCTGAGGAACCGAGAGAGAACGAATGAATCCCCTGAGAATGGTCATTCCGCCACGATATCCCTGGTCTCTGATCTCGCGAGCGATTACCGTTGCCGGGATTTTGTAAGGATGAGCATCGGCGATGCGTTGACGAATATAATCCCGGTATTCATCCAGGAGTGAAGCAACAGCAGGTCGCGGCGTATATTTTGGCGGCTCAGATTTTGCCTGCAAATAACGTTTAACCGTATTGCGGGAGATCCCCAGTTCTCTGGCAATCGCCCGGCTACTCATTCCCTGCTTGTGCAGGATTTTAATTTCCATAACTGTCTCAAAAGTGACCATAAGCTCTCCTGAATCAGGAGAGCAGATTACCCCCTGGATCTGATTTCAGGCGTTGGGTGTGGATCACTATTGCACCGTTCGTGACATCACATCGAAGAATATGAAAAAGGTGAAGACTTAATCTAACCTCCTACGGATGTTTTTTTATTGCCATCACAAAAGCCATTCCTTACAGAGTGGCTTTGATAATGGATATCCCCACAAGCGGATAAAGAGGCTCTCAATGTCCGACATCTACCAAATCACGTTAACCACCCAAACAGGCGAAACCTTTACGGGCAAGACGTCACGACGTCAGCCTGAGCTGGTTAATGGCTTTATGCAGCTGGCTACCGAGACGGGCGAGTAAATAACTCCATTAGGAGAATGTGGAACCATTACACTTTGAGCCGTTAACTGATATTGATAAAGGTAAATAATATCTTGGTTAAGGTTTTCTAATAGCCAGCCATTTGCAAAATCACAGTTGCAGCAGCAGCGAAAGCTGCATATGAGTTATATTTAGACTGTAACCGCGCAGTTAAGAAAAATTCGTGAAGATCTACATTTTTTTTGGGATCATCAAATGTAATTGCTACAACGGTGCTTCTACCTGTTTTGACTTTGGCTGTTGCTGATTTGATCCATAACCCAGCCGATAAAAACCCAAAGAAAATCGATAGTGCATGATGGTCAATTAACCAGTTTTTAATTAGTAATAAATCACTCATTTTCAATCCAATTGAGACTTTGTCATGGCACTCACCGACAAACAAGAGATGTTCTGTCGCGAGTACCTCATCGATTTAAACGCCACGCAAGCGGCTATTCGGGCGGGGTACAGCGCAAAGACAGCTAACCGTACCGCATCCGAAAACCTGTCAAAACCTGACATCAAGTTAAGAATCGCCGAACTGAAAGCGCAACGCAATGATCTTGTTGGTATTAATGCAGAATATGTACTTAATCGCCTTATTGAAATCGACCAGATGGATGTGCTTGACATTCTCCTGCAAAACGGTGAGCTAAAGCCCATTAAAGACTGGCCTAAGGTATGGCGCACAACGCTATCAGGAATGGATGTTGTGGAGATGGTATCCGCAGATAGTGCCGCACTTCTGAAGAAAATCAAATGGCCAGATAAGGTCAAAAACCTCGAACTTCTTGGTAAGCATGTTTCCGTTCAGGCATTTAAAGAACAAGCTTCTCATGAGCTAACCGGCAAAGACGGCGGCGCAATCCAGATTGAAACATCACCGATGAGCACTCTATTCGGAAAATGACCTCGATTAATCCTATCTTTGAACCGTTCATTGAGGCGCATCGCTACAAAGTCGCCAAAGGCGGTCGAGGTAGCGGTAAGTCATGGGCAATTGCGAGGCTGCTTGTTGAAGCGGCGCGTCGGCAGCCTGTGCGCATCCTCTGTGCTCGTGAACTGCAAAACAGTATCAGCGATTCGGTAATCCGGTTGCTTGAAGACACCATAGAGCGGGAAGGGTATTCGGCCGAGTTTGAAATTCAGCGTTCCATGATTCGTCATCTCGGAACGAATGCTGAATTCATGTTCTACGGCATCAAAAACAACCCGACGAAGATTAAATCGCTCGAAGGCATTGATATCTGCTGGGTGGAAGAAGCGGAAGCGGTAACGAAGGAATCGTGGGATATCCTGATACCAACCATCCGTAAGCCGTTCTCTGAAATATGGGTAAGCTTCAACCCGAAAAACATACTCGACGATACCTATCAGCGGTTCGTCGTAAATCCTCCCGATGATATTTGCCTGCTGACGGTGAACTACACCGACAACCCGCACTTTCCTGAAGTTCTCCGTCTGGAGATGGAAGAGTGCAAACGCAGAAATCCGACACTGTATCGTCACATCTGGCTTGGTGAGCCAGTGAGCGCAAGTGATATGGCAATTATCAAACGTGAATGGCTTGAAGCCGCAACCGATGCGCACAAGAAACTCGGATGGAAGGCGAAAGGCGCTGTTGTCTCTGCGCATGACCCGTCAGATACAGGACCGGATGCTAAAGGTTATGCATCGCGCCACGGTTCGGTAGTTAAGCGCATTGCCGAAGGTCTGCTGATGGACATCAACGAGGGTGCTGACTGGGCTACTTCGCTGGCGATTGAAGACTGCGCTGACCATTACCTGTGGGATGGCGATGGTGTCGGTGCAGGGCTACGCAGACAGACAACGGAAGCATTCTCCGGCAAGAAAATTACCGCCACGATGTTCAAGGGCAGCGAATCGCCATTCGATGAAGATGCGCCTTATCAGGCCGGAGCATGGGCTGATGAAGTCGTGCAGGGAGACAACGTTCGCACTATTGGCGATGTTTTCCGCAATAAGCGAGCGCAATTCTATTACGCACTGGCTGACAGGCTGTATCTGACATATCGGGCGGTTGTTCACGGTGAGTATGCAGACCCCGACGACATGCTGAGCTTCGACAAAGAAGCGATAGGCGAGAAGATGCTTGAGAAGCTGTTTGCAGAATTGACGCAGATTCAGCGCAAATTCAATAACAACGGGAAGCTGGAGCTAATGACTAAGGTCGAAATGAAGCAGAAGCTCGGTATTCCATCTCCTAACCTGGCTGATGCGTTGATGATGTGTATGCATTGCCCGGAGTCGGCTGCGCAACCCGACTATTCCAGTTACTCAATTCCTTGTGGTGTAGGTTGATATGGCAGAAAAAAAGATGACTGACTGGCATCGCAAGGTGCTGTGCAACTTTGATAATGCCTGGTCAGCAACGCAGGATATGCGTGAGCAGATTATTGAGGCTCAACGTTTCGTCCGGGTGTCCGGCGCACAGTGGGAAGGCAGCACAAACGCTGGTTACTCATTTGATGAAGGCAGGTTTGAGCATTATCCGCGTTTTGAACTGAATAAGATTTCCCGTGAATGTGATCGCATCATTGGCGAGTATCGACAGAATCGCATCAGCGTTAAATTCAGGCCGAAGGATGACAAGGCATCGGAAGCTTTAGCCGAAAAAATGAACGGCAAATTCCGCGCTGACTATCAGGAAACATCCGGTGGCGAAGCGTGTGATAACGCATTTGATGATGCCGTAACGGGTGGATTCGGTTGTTTCCGCATGTGTGCCGATTACGAAGATGAAATGGATCCGAGTAACGAGCAGCGCCGCATCAGCCTTCTTCCTGTTTACGACCCAGCGACATGCGTCTTCTTTGATCAGGACAGCAAGCAATATGACCGCTCTGATGCTATGTGGGCTATGGAAATGTTCTCCATGACGCCTAAAGCGTTCGAGGCTGAATACCCTGATTCCATCGCGGCAAGCCTTTCTCGTGATGACACTGGCACTCAATATGACTGGTCAACGCCAGATGCCATCTATGTTGGACGTTACTACGAAGTCCGCATAGAGAAGGTGAAGCTCACGGCGTGGCGCAACCCTGTTAGCGGAGAAACGGCAATCTATGATGAAGATCAAATCAAAGATATTGTCGACGAGCTAACCGATGGCGCATTCGAACTGATTGGTGAGCGAACGGTGAAGAAACGCCGCGTTTATTGCGGCCTTCTGTCTGGCGCTGAATGGCTGGAAGAACCGAAGCGTATTCCGGGCGAACATATTCCACTCATCCCGGTATATGGGCGTCGCTCATTTGTTGATAATCAGGAGCGAATCGAAGGACACGCAGCAAAAGCGATGGATGCACAGCGTCTTGAGAACCTGATGGTTTCCATGATTGCAGATAACGCGACTCAGGCTGGCGGTGATGGCATTCCTGTAGTTGATGTTGACATGATTCCTGGTCCTCTCGCCAATCATTGGGCGGAGCGCAACAAAAAGCGCCCGGCGTTCCTGCCGATGGTAAGTCTGAAAAACAAAAACGGAGATATTACTGCGCAGGCTCAGGTCAGCAGTTATACACCTCCGACACAAATGCCTCCTGCTCTTGCCGGGTTATTGCAGTACACCGGAACGGCTATTCAGCAAATTACCGGGGCTTCGCAGCTTGAGAACATGCCGAGCAACGTCGCCACCGATACCGTTGATAGCATCTTTAACCGGATGGACACGCAGTCCTATATCTACATGGACAACATGGCTAAATCCATGCGTCGCGCTGGCGTTGTGTGGCTTTCTATGGCGCGTGAGGTCTATGGCAGTGATACGCCGATGCGTATCGTGAATGAGGACGGCAGCGATGACGTGGCGCTGATGACTGGTGAAGTGGTTGACCGTCAGACAGGGCAGGTTATCGCGCTTAACGACCTTTCGCAGGGTAACTATGAAGTGACTGTCGATGTCGGTCAGTCGTTCGCTACTCGCCGTGATGCAACGGTTAAGTCGTTACTTTCCATGCTGGCACTTATCCCACCAGGAACGCCGAAGCACGACCTTGTATCGTCGATGATTCTCGACAATATGGACGGCGAAGGGATGGACGACCTTAAAGAATACAACCGCAATCAGTTGCTTCTGTCTGGAGTTATCAAGCCGAGAACACCAGAAGAACAGCAGATGGTTGAGCAGGCGAAACAACAACAGGCCAGTCAGCCAGATCCGGCTATGGTTGCTGCGCAAGGTCAGCTTCTTGCTGGTCAGGCTGAATTGCAGAAAGCGCAGAACGAACAAGCAGCCATTCAGGTTAAAGCATTCCAGGCACAGACGGATGCTCAGGTTGCTGCGGCAAATGTTGTGAAAATCCTCGCATCTGCCGATAGCCAGCAAAAATCTGATATCCGTGAGGCGCTGAAACTGCTCGGACAGTTCCAGCAACAGCAAGGAGATAATGCCCGTGCTGATGCAGAGCTTGTCCTGAAAAGTCAGGCACAGGGCCATGCGCAGCGCATGGACATCAGCAGCATCCTGCAAAAATCAACTCAGCAACAACCACAGCAGTAATTAACCCATAACGTGCAATGGCTGTCTTTATGAGGCCTGGCACCCTATTGCCTTCCGATGGGCTGAACATCGAGTAAACAGGGGTAACAAATGGACCAGATGGCAGAAAACACACCAGAAGTTGAAATCGAAACCGATACATCAGAGCAGATTCCTGATGATGTCGAACTGGCTGAAGAAGTCGAAACAGAAGATGGCAGTGAGTCCTCCGGCAATGATGCAGAGGAAGCTACTGAAACTGATGACGACGAATCAGAACAGGAATTCTACTTTGGTGACGAAAAGCTGGATTCGCCAACCAGTGAAGATAGCGCAGAGCATGGGCTGGTAAAACACCTGCGCAAGACGATTAAAGAGAAAGACCGCGAGCTGAAAGAGCTGATGCGTCAGTCTCAGAAACCCGTCGAGCAGCAGCCGGTAATCACTCAACCACCGCGAATGCCAAAACTGGATGATGAGGACATCGGTTTCGATGAAGAAATCTATCAGCAACGCATGGCTAAGTGGGCAGAGGATAACGGAAAGTACCAGCAACAGGAGATGGCTCGCAAGCAGAAGGAGCAGGAGCTTCAGGCTGCCTATCAAGAGCGATTATCCAAATATCAGCAACGTGTTAAGGCTCTCAAAGTTCCTGGCTATCAGGAAGCTGAGCAGGCCGTACTCGAGGAAATTCCCATCGAGACACAAAACGCGATCCTGTTTGAGTCAGAGAAGCCGGAAATCGTTGTTCTGGCGCTCGGTCGCAACGCTGAACTGCGCAAGCAACTGGCAGAAGCTACCAACCCCGTAGCAATTGGTCGTCTGCTGGAACGTATCGAATCGAAGGCCAGAATCATGCCAAAAGCAAAAACCACGGCAGCCACAACCCCGACAGTTAAGGGGAGCAACGGCGCAGTAATCAATAACCTCGACAAACTGAAAGCCAAGGCGCTGGAAACTGGTGACTGGACGCCGTATTTCGCCGCTAAAAAGGCAAAAAAATAACCTATCGGAGCATTAAGCATGGCTAACCAATTAGCAAAAGACCTTGAAATCATGTTCGAAAACTACGTTGAAGGCTTTGAGGCCGCCTGCGTAGTTTCCCGTAACGCTAAAAAATTCCGTCCCGGTGATACAGCAATGCAGCGAGCAGGTGATGTTCTGTATCGTCCGCAGCATTACCACATGAACATTGAGGAAGGCCTCGACCTCAGCAGCAAAACGCCAACAGCACTGGTTCAGCGCCTTGTTCCTTCTGTGTTCAAGGAGCCGAAAAACATTCTGTACACTCTGGATGCGCGTGAAATGCGTGACCCTGAGCATAAAACTGAAGCTGGTCGCGCCGCAGGTATGCGCCTTGCTGCACAGATTGACTCTGACCTGATTTCCATGGTCACGCAGCGTGCTACTAACGTGATCACAATGGCTGACTCAACCACTGGTTCACAGGGCCGTGATTTGTGGAACTGTGCGGCAGGTATTGATGCCACCATGACGGCGATTGGTGTACCTCAGGGTATCAACCGTCGCTCTTTCTGGAACCCCTTCAACTACAAAGACCTTGCTGGCGAGCTTGGTCACCGTGCCTATGCTCAGGGCGCAACCCTGACAGCATACGAAAAAGCGCAGATCCCTCCGGTTGCGTCCTTCGATAGCTACAAGACCGATATTTCTGGTCGTGTTCCGAAGGGTACAGCAACTTCCCTGACGCTGGCGGCTGAACCTGCGCACAAGGTTGAAGCGAAAGATGCTAACGATATGCCAGTGGATAACCGACAGGGGACCATTACGGTATCTGCTGAAGGTTTGCAGGTTGGCGATGCGTTTACCATCGCAGGGGTGAATTCCGTACACCAGATCACCAAAGATACCACCGGGCAGCCGCAGGTATTCCGCGTTCTGGCAGTAAGCGGAACGACAGTAACTATCTCCCCGAAAATTCTGCCGCCTGACAACGCGGATGTCGCCAGCCGACCATATGCAAACGTTGATGCTAACGCGGCAAATGGTGCAGCAATTACCATTCTCAACAAAAATGCCGCACCGGCTAACCTGTTCTGGGCTGATGGTTCTGTTGAGCTGATGTACGGCAAACTGGCGTTCCCGACTGGTCAGGGTCCACAGGTAATGACAGCAACCACCGAGCAGGGCGCTACGCTGATCATGTCTTACGCCTTCGACCACATCAAAGGCGTAACCACTGCTCGTTTCACCACTCTGTATGGTTGCTCTGTACTTGTTCCTGAATATACGGGCATCGTTATTGCCGGGCAGTAATTTTGGTGGGGCTTCGGCCCCATTTTTATTGGGAGAAGACAATGGCACGAACAATGCTCTATAAGCCTGGCAACATGATCACCTGTGGTCAGTTTGCTGTCGATTACATCATTGTTGATGACGAAGAAGTTAAATCTCACCTGAAAAAAGGTTGGGTAAAAACTCCTGAAGAAACCGCAACGAAGCAAAAAGTGGCTAAGGCGGAAGAAGATGGTGAAAACGAAGGGTGATCTCGTTCTAAAGGCTTTACGAAAAGCCGGGCTGTATTCCAATGCCACGTTGACAGATGCTGACCCTCAGGAAATTGAAGATGCAATTAATGACCTCGAAGACATGATGGCAGCATGGCAGGCGAAAGGTATCGAGCTTGGGTATCAGTTTGCTGATACAGAAAACGGCATCATGCCGTTACCTGACGATGATTCAGGCATCCCTGCATGGGCAAATGATGGCGTCGCTTTGAAACTCGCTGTGCAAGTGTGCATGGATAATGTCATTCAGCCGTCAGACGCTCTCCTTACCGCTGCTGACAGTGCATATCAAACAATCTGTATCGCTTTAACCAAAATACCACCACTTGAGCGGCGAAATGACATGCCTCGCGGTAGTGGTAACAAAAGCGCGTTTACGTGGAATCGGTTTTACATCGAGAAAGATGATCCGAGTACGTGAGGTGAATAAATGCCGATTCAGCAACTTCCGCTCATGAAAGGCGTCGGCAAAGACTTTAGAAACGCCGACTATATCGACTATCTGCCAGTGAATATGTTGGCTACACCCAAAGAAATCCTGAACAGCAGCGGATATCTTCGCTCATTCCCTGGCATTGCCAAACGCTCTGATGTGAACGGTGTATCTCGCGGCGTCGAGTACAACATGGCGCAGAATGCTGTTTATCGCGTGTGTGGTGGCAAGCTCTACAAAGGCGAAAGCGAAGTAGGTGACGTCGCCGGAAGTGGTCGCGTATCAATGGCGCATGGTCGAACATCTCAGGCGGTAGGTGTTAACGGTCAACTGGTCGAGTATCGCTATGATGGCACGGTTAAAACCGTCTCAAACTGGCCTACAGACAGCGGATTCACGCAGTATGAGTTAGGTTCGGTTCGTGACATTACACGCTTACGTGGGCGTTATGCGTGGTCAAAAGACGGTACTGATTCATGGTTTATCACTGACCTTGAAGACGAATCACATCCTGACCGATACAGCGCACAATATCGTGCCGAGTCTCAGCCTGACGGTATTATCGGCATCGGAACATGGCGAGACTTCATCGTCTGCTTTGGTTCATCGACGATTGAATATTTCTCCCTGACTGGCGCAACCACTGTTGGTGCCGCTTTGTATGTCGCACAGACATCGCTGATGGTGCAAAAAGGAATAGCCGGGACTTACTGCAAAACACCATTCGCTGATTCTTATGCGTTCATCAGCAATCCGGCAACAGGTGCGCCGTCTGTGTATATCATCGGCTCCGGGCAGGTGTCACCAATCGCCAGCGCGAGCATTGAGAAAATTCTCCGCTCCTACACTGCTGATGAACTGGCTGATGGCGTGATGGAATCGTTGCGGTTTGATGCGCATGAGTTGCTGATTATCCATCTTCCGCGTCACGTCCTCGTGTACGACGCATCTTCAAGCGCCAATGGCCCACAATGGTGTGTACTGAAAACAGGCCTGTATGACGATGTGTACCGCGCTATCGACTTCATTTACGAAGGCAATCAGATAACGTGCGGCGATAAGCTGGAATCGGTGACCGGGAAATTGCAATTCGATATCAGCAGCCAGTACGACAAGCAACAGGAACACCTTCTGTTTACTCCGTTGTTCAAAGCGGATAACGCCAGATGCTTCGATCTGGAGGTGGAATCATCCACTGGCGTAGCTCAGTACGCCGACCGCCTGTTCCTCTCTGCAACCACTGACGGCATCAATTACGGGCGAGAGCAGATGATTGAGCAGAATGAACCGTTCGTTTACGACAAAAGCGTTTTGTGGAAGCGAGTCGGGCGCATCAGGAAAAATGTCGGCTTCAAATTGCGCGTTATCACGAAGTCACCTGTCACTCTGTCTGGCTGCCAGATAAGGATCGAGTAATGGCTGATTCGAATCTCAACACCCCTGTTATTGTGCAGGCGACGCGGCTCGATACATCAATCCTTCCACGCAATATATTCAGCCAGTCTTACCTGCTGTATGTCATTAATCAGGGGGCTGATGTCGGCGCAATTGCCGGGAAGGCAAATCAGGCTGGTCAGGGCGCTTACGATGCTCAGGTGAAAAACGATGAACAGGACGTCGAACTGGCTGATCACGACGCAAGAATCACCGCAAGCACAAAAGCGATAAATCTACTTGAGGTCAGGTTAACAACTGCCGAAGGGAAGATAGTCGTACTGCGTAGCGATGTTGATTACTTGCTGGATGAGGTTATCGATATTCAGGCGCATCTGGTCACTGTTGACCAAAGACTGGATGACGTAGAAAACGATGTCTCTGGCATTAAGAGTGATTACGTATCGAAAACCGTAACCGAATTGCAGTCTCTTGAGTCACCGCTGGATGTAAAAACATCATATTCAGTTGATGGAATTCAGGTTGTTGGAGCAAGAAATACCGGATGGACTGCAGCCACAGGTACGCCACTTCTTGGCTCATTCAACGCTAACCAGTCATACACTGTCGGCACTACGTACACGCAATCCGAAGTCGCCGCTCTCGCTACAGGTTTGCAGCAGGCGCGGCAGCGTATTCTGGCGCTTGAAACGGCACTTAGATTACATGGGCTGATTGACTGATGATTACATTCAAACCAACGCGAAACATCGACCTGATCGAAGCAGTAGGAAATCACCCTGACATCATCGCCGGGAGCAACAACGGTGATGGATACGACTACAAACCTGATTGCCGTTACTTTGAGGTGAACGTGCACGGTCAGTTTGGCGGCATTGTTTACTATCAGGAGATTCAGCCGCTGACATTCGATTGCCACGCCATGTACCTGCCAGAGGTTCGTGGATTCAGCAAGGAAATCGGGCTGGCGTTCTGGCGATACATTCTGACTAACACCACTGTTCAGTGTGTCACATCGTTCGCTGCACGCAAATTCCGCCACGGGCAGATGTACTGCGCAATGATTGGCCTTAATCGTGTAGGAACCATCAAGAAATACTTCAAAGGCGTGGATGACGTGACGTTTTACAGCGCCACACGCGAAGAACTAATCGACTTCCTGAATCACAGGAGATAGCCATGTTATATGCATTTAAGCTGGGCAGAAAACTGCGTGGCGAGGAACCTTATTGCCCTGAAAAAGGTGGGAAAGGTGGCAGTTCTGATAAAAGCGCAAAGTATGCAGCAGAAGCTCAGAAGTATGCCGCAGACCTGCAAAATCAGCAGTTCAACACCATCATGAATAACCTGAAGCCGTTTACTCCTCTGGCTGAGAAGTATGTCGGCAGCCTCGAGAACTTATCGTCTCTGGAGGGGCAAGGTCAGGCACTTAACCAGTATTACAACTCTCAGCAGTATAAAGACCTTGCAGGTCAGGCTCGCTATCAGAGTCTGGCGGCAGCGGAAGCAACAGGTGGATTGGGTTCCACCGCAACCAGTAATCAGTTAGCAACAATCGCACCAACGCTTGGTCAGCAATGGCTATCTGGACAAATGAACAATTACAACAACCTGGCAAATATCGGTCTTGGCGCTCTTCAGGGGCAGGCAAACGCCGGGCAAACATATGCCAACAACATGAGTCAGATTTCACAGCAAAGCGCGGCGCTGGCTGCGGCAAACGCCAACCGACCGTCAGCATTGCAGCAGGGGGTTAGTGGTGCTGCATCCGGTGCGCTTTTGGGTGGTGGCATAGCCAGTGCTCTCGAGCTATCAACTCCGTGGGGTGCTGGTATCGGTGCTGGTCTTGGTCTGCTTGGCTCGTTGTTTTAAGGGGTAATCAATGGCTACGTGGCAACAGGGTATTAATTCTGGTGGTTTTCTGGCTGGCATTGGTGCGCAAAACGAGAATGCGCCAAAGGCAAGCGACATTAACGCAACGCTTGGTCTGATCCGCGAAAACAATGAACTGGCTCGATCAGGTGCAAATAACGTTGGTCTGACCGCGTTACGTGGTCTGGCTGGAGTTGCTGATATTTATAAGCAGGAACAGCAACAGAAAGCTATTAGTGCGTTCAATAAGGTTCACGCTGATGCATGGGCTTCTGGTGATCCATCGGGACTATTTAAGTTTGCCCAGGAAAATCCAGCGTTTGTTGCACAGGCACAACAGGCGTTTTCCGGTCTTAATGAGCAGCAACGCAACGATATGGGCGATTTAGCCATGAGGGCTAACGTCGCTCTTTCTCAGGGACCGGAAGCCTACAGTAAATTCATTACTGACAACAAGGACAGGTTAAATCGCGTGGGTGCTAATGCTGACTGGATGATTCAGACAGGTATCCAGAATCCCGAGCAGCTATCACACATGCTGACTACTATGTCTCTCGGTGCACTTGGGCCAGAAAAGGCGTTTGCTGTTCAGGACAAGATAGCTGGTCGTGAGATTGACCGAGGCAGGCTGGCAGAGACAATCCGCAGCAATCAGGCTGGCGAGGCGCTAACAGCACGAGGCCAGAACATCACGATGCGCGGTCAGGACTTATCTGCTTCTACTACGCGACGCGGTCAGGATTTAGCGATGCAGAGAGCATCAATGAAAGGGGCGGTTGGGAATAATGAGCGCACAGTTCAACTAGCAGACGGAAGAACTGTAACCGTAGGCGGGAAACTTCATGGTGCTGGTGCTAACGCGTTCTACGAAGGTATAGACAATGAGGGGAACATGGTTCGCGTTCCTGCTGGCTCTATTGCTGCTCCGGCCACGTCGGCAGCAAGCGCGCAGAATTACGCAATGAAGAAAGATCTTGATGCAATTTCTGGTGCATCAATTGACGATCTTGGCTTCATGACTGGCATTACAGGCTTTTCAGGTTCTCCTGCTCTTGGTGCAGATATTCGTAGCCGTGCATCTGGTGGTGATCAGAGGAAACTATACAACGCTGCACAGCGAATCCAAGGAAAGATGCAGAATCAGGGCATTGCAGCAGCCAGAGACATGGGGGCATCCGGTATCAACACCGTTGCAGAAGCAAAGATGTATTTTCAAGGTATGCCACAGGTTGATTTCTCAAGCCCTGAAGCACTGCAACAATCAATGCGCGACATTCAGCAATATACCGACAATTACAACCAGCAATATAACGTTAATGTCGGTAATGGAGGGAAGAAATCATCAATGCAACAGCCGCCTACTCAGCAATCAGCAGGAGGTAGCTACACGTCAAAATCAGGCATTCAATTTACGGTGGAATGATGAAAGTAACTGCAAACGGTAAGACATTTACCTTTCCTGATGGTACGAGCACCGAAGATATTGGCACCGCCATTGATGAGTATTTTGCTGGTCAGGCTGTTCAGCAACAAATAGTTAATCAGGCCAATAATGCACCAACACGGGAAGAACCATCATTGATGCAACAAGCTGGCGATTGGCTCACTGGTGGTCAAAGTGCAGGGCAAATTGCAGAACAGGCTGGTCGTGGTCTGGTAAACATACCATTTGACGTATTACAGGGCGGCGCAAGTCTGATTAATGCAATCAGTCAGGGGCTTGGTGGCCCCAAGGTTTTGGATGATGTCTATCGTCCAGTCGATCGACCGACAGACCCCTACGCTCAAGCTGGAGAAACAATTGGCGGGTATTTAGTTCCAGGAGTTGGAACGGCAGGAAGCATGGCTATTGGATCACTGGCAGAAGCCGCGAACCAGAAAGGCGATTTCGCGCAAAATGCAGCCATAAACGCCGGAGTTAACCTTGCCGCTCAGGGTGTTCTTTCCGCAGCAGCAAAGGGAATAGGGCGTGGAATAACTGCTATAAAAGGCGATATCGCGCCAGAAGTAGCGAAAAAAATTGCCACCTCAGAATCGATGGGCGTGACACCAATGACATCTGATGTTATCCCGCCGAAAAATGCTTTCACTCGCGGACTTACTCAGGATGCTGAGGGGGCTTTGCTCGGGACAGGCTCAAAGCGAGCGGAGCAATATGCAACGCGTAGTAAGCTGGTAAGCAATTATTTTGACCGTTTTGGTGAGTACAACCCTGATGATGTGGTGAAATCTCTGACCACCACGTTAAGGGGACGGAAGGAGGCCGCTGGCGCTGTTATCAATGACGTCACCAATAAAATGGGTAATGCCGCAGTTGATACCACAAATACCATGAATGCTCTGAATACAGCGATCGCAAGACAGGAACGGCTTGGGACGTCTGCCAATCAAAGCCTGCTTACATCCTTGCGTAACCTACGTGAAGAATTAGCAAACCCTGCAACTGATTTGGATGTTACGTTTGATCTCCTACGTCAGCACAGAACAGCATTTAGATCTAATGTTCAGGGGGATGCTATGGTCTTCCCCAACCAGGCAAAAGCAGCTACCAATATGGTAGAGAATGCAATGTCAAAAGACCTTCGTAACGCAGTTGCAAAAAACCTCGGTGCATCAGACGCAGCAAAATACCTTAAAGCAAATTCCGATTATGCAAACGTTTATAATAAGGTGCTTAATAAAAACATTGCTAACAAGCTCAACAAGGCAAGCAGTGAAGCCAGTCCTGAACTTATAAATACTGTTGTATTAAGCAGAAAACCATCTGACGTGAAACGAATCTGGAGCGCATTGGATGATAAAGGGAAAGATGCTATGCGTGCAGCTTACGTCAGCAAAATAGCGGAAAAGGCCGGTGACTCTCCAGCCAAGTTCATCACGGAAGTTAATAAGCTGAAATCTCAGTCAGGCGGTGAAATTTACAACACTATTTTTTCTGGAAAGCACATGAAAGAACTTGATGCTCTTCATGAAGTTCTACAGCAAACAGCAAGATCAGACACCGCAAATGTAGTAACTCAGACGGGGCAATCGCAAGCCAACAGGATAAGGACGATTGGCGCAACTACGACTCTTGGCGTATCAATGGGGCTTGAGGCTGGTTTCGGTGCAATGATGCGCTTGTATGAATCCAAAGCAGCAAGGAATGCGCTCTTACGTCTGGCAAACACTAAAGCTGGAACGCCAGCTTATGAAAGAGCGCTAAATCAGGCGGCTACTGCCGTGCGCCCGCTCTTAGTTAACGAAGCTACCCGGCAGTAGCACTGTAAGCCAAGGACGGCATTTATTTTATAGTTTTTATGAATTCTTTATTAAATCCCTTCGCTTCTCCGGGGTATCTTCCGAAGACAATTTTTATAAAAACAGAAAAAATAAAGATAGCAAAGCTTAACAACAATTGCAGTATCATTGGAACCCAAAGAACTACAGGCTCTATATTCATGAAACCAAATATTCTTCCGGCGATCATGGCGAAGTACCACACTGTTATCAGCAAACTTAGTGGCATATGAATTACTGATATTACCAATCCAAGAGCATCAGTAATTCTGTTTTCAAATTTTTCAGGGGAAAACTTTTCTTTAAGGTAATTCAGTGCGCAGGCCTCATTCTCTGGATTTTCAGCATTTTTCCCTATAGCAATAGAAATCTCAGATATCCTTGATTCAATTCTTTTACGTTTAATAAAACTAGAAAAAAAGAACCACGCAATCTGCAACCCTATCCCCAGAAATAGAGTTGCGGCAACTAGCACAGCGTAACTCATAGAATCAGACACACCAACCTCCTTAGTTTTGCGCAGGATACCATGAAAAAAGTTAACATTGGAAACGTACCAAAGATGCTCGTTCCGCTCTTTGAGAGCGGTACAATTGTGTTTTGTAGAGACTTTCCAGAATGGCAACGCCTGCATCAAAAACTTGGCGTTGACGTGCATGACTCGGACGCCAACGGAGCGTCTCATACAATGAGTAGCGAGAATGGTGTTTTGCATGTGATAGGCGTGTTCAATGGCAAACTATCTACTATTGCCCATGAGTGCGCTCACATGGCATTCGATATCTGCTCAAGGGTAGGTGTTGATGTTGAACCAGGAAGAGCCAACGAGACTTACTGCTACTTAATGAGCAGGCTTGTTGAGTTCTGCGAGCGACATATCAAAAAGCCGGAGTGACCGGCTTGATTATTACTTTTTGCTGTCTGGAGTTCGCTTATCCAATACCCAGACATGACCTGGCTTTGTTGTTGGTGGAAGCCTTTCGTTGTCCTTGACGGTGGCAAAATTGTCTTTCTTACCGCCGCGTGGGCCAACTTCTTGGTATATTCCGCCGTTTTTTCCTGTGTTTTCACCTGGTTTTTTCGCCATGATATACCTCAACATACACCCGTTATTGGGCGATTAAATATTGATCTCATTTTATAAGTAGTCAATATGGCCCAAGTAAATGCAAAAATTAACCCACCGTCAGGTGGTTTTTTTGTACAAATCCTTCAGCGTATCAAACACCATCTTCTTAACAAGTTCGGACTGCTCATCAGCGATGCGTTCTGCATCGTCTCGATAGCCTGAAATTTTGGATGGCCTTGATACAGCATCAGTCACTATCTGAACTAATTCTGAATTAAGAGAGCAGCCATTGGATTTGGCTCGCTGTTTTAGTTTTTCCTTTAATTCGTAAGGTAGCCGCAGATTAAATTGCGGGTCATCTCTTCCCATTCTTGATGCCTCGCTCTTGTGAGTGGATCGGCATCTTATTATCTGCTGGTTGCATCCTCAATAATACCACGGTGGTCGTATTTTTTGATTGATAATGAATCACTGCGGCGATTCCTTGTATTTGGAGCAAATTAAATGACAGATATTATAAATAGGAATTGTTATTTAATAATGTTTGAAAATAAAAATCATGGACGATAGGAATAAAGGTAGTACTTGTTTTTATTTTTGTAAGTGACGCATTAAGCGCATAAATAATATGCCTGTTGATCAAGATTCTTGAGTATTGTAAAATAATCGTTTTGTTCATGTTGCATGGTTTTTAAATGAATAGAAGGTTATTTTTCAAAACAATTGCATCTTTGTCTGCAGTCATTCCGTTTTCTTCAATATCTAAATCTTCAAACAGGATGACTAATATGCCTAATATAACTCCAAATGTTGTGATAGGTATGCCGTCGCAACTCTTCACAATGGCTAGTTCTTTTAAAACCGTAGCAAATGGAAAAATTTATATCGGTAAGATTGACACAGATCCGCTAAATCCAGAAAACCAGATTCCAGTATATCTGGAACGAGAAGATGGTACTTATGTTCAGGTGCCACAGCCAATCGTTATCAATGCTGCTGGATACCCGGTATACAACGGACAGATTTCCAAGTTCGTAACTGTGCAAGGTCATTCTATGGCTGTTTATGATGCGTATGGAGCGCAGCAGTTCTATTTTCCTAACGTACTGAAGTATGACCCGGATCAGCTACGGCAGCAATTAGAAGACCCGGATGGTGCTAAAAAATATTCCGAATTGCAGATTGCACGATGGCGTGATGAAACAGATCCACGTGGCTGGGGAGCAAAAGGTGATGGCATTGCGGATGATACACAGGCATTTGAACAACTGGAAGATTATGTTACGTCTATGGTTGTTGATATGCGAGGTAAAACTTATTTTACCTCCAGAACGTTTTTCAGGAATACCTATATTAACGGGAAATGGTTGGTTGGAGGGAAAGTCATTCCTGTTAATGGTGAACTAGTTACAAGCAAGCGACCTGCATGGGACATTAATGCCATTGGACATGAGTCTAATGCCGCTATACGGTTTATACCAATTGCTAATGGTCGCGGACAGATAAGAACATTGCAAACTTTTGCATATGATCCTGTAAGCAGAGCTTATTATTCCAATCACAATACAGAAATAGATGGAAACCCTACTACTGTTTCTGTCTGGAATAAATATTCTGCTGATTCAAAAATTAAAAATACATCTTCTGATTTTATGCTTCCTGAGGACAGGCTGGGTCATCAGGGAATAGCGGTACAGAATATAGATAATACGATTAAGTTATGGACTACAGCACCAGATACACCGGCAGGCTCTACTGCCCATACTGACTTTGATTTTTCTGTAGGTGGTTCACATGGGGTTGTTAGATTTTCCTGGAGGAGCAACTCCGAGGGGGAAATAGATTCTCCTGAAATGTTTAGGGTTGTAGAAGGAAATCGTACAGCGGGTAGTTCAACTACTCCGACTATTACATTAGACGGAAAATGGATGATTATCCGTTTCACCGACAATGGCGAATACAATAAGCAAACGTTTCGTGTATTTTCCACTGATATTTTTGATAAACCCGGTGATTATTCCGCCCTGTGTACTCATGAGTTTACTCTTCAACTTTCACAAGTCGGTGGTGATGAAACAACATCACTTAATGGATTTTGTTCTGATGGAGCACATCTGTATATGTATTGTGGAAATACTAAGTTTGGGCAGACTCAATATTTATCAAGTTGTGATCTGTTGGGGAATGATGTGCAGAAAGCCATTTCTAATTTGGGTGATACGGATTTACCTAGAATTATTGGCTCTACCCCTACCTTCCGCGAGTCAGAAGGGATGCATTTTGTTGATTACGATGGCGTTCTTTATCCATCGGTAACAATAGTATCTGAACATTCTGATGTTATGGGGGCAACCAGACGTACCATTCTGATTTATGCGCTTGGTGCAGGAGATAAAAGAACGCTATCTCTACCATCTAAAGAAATATGTATCTCTGATAATCCAGAGGCGGTTCCTCATGTAATTTATTCAGATAATACAACCTGGGAACAAAACTCACCTATAAAAGCACTAAAGTTCAACAACGAGCAAGGAACCGGTTTGCTTTATGAATGGCAGAGAAAAGGCGTTGGTTATTTTCAGATGTATATGAGTACCTCTAATGTAGCATTAATGGCTGCGAATGGGGCTGATTTACATCTAGGAAGTAATAATGTCTGGAGATGGAAAGTAAGTCCAAATGGTCACTGGCATCCTTATCTGGATAATTCTTACAGTGTTGGTGTACCAGATAACAGGCCAACTCAGATTTATGCTGTTTCAGGCTCAATAAACACCTCAGATGGTAGGGAAAAAAGCGACCCGCTAACAACGAGTGAACTCAGTCTGAATATGTCCCCTGGTTATGAAGGTGATGCAATTTTGGATGCATGGGGAGATATCAGGATCGTAGCTTTTCGCTGGCTTGAGGCTATCAGGGAAAAGGGAGATGGTGCCCGCTGGCATTTTGGTGTCATAGCACAACAGGTGCGAGATGCTTTCCTCGCTCATGGGATTGATGGGACCCGGTTTGGCCTTCTCTGTTACGATGAATGGGATGATAAATACGAGCCAGTGATGGCGGTCAGGACGATTACTGAAGTTGTGGATGGTGTCGAAATTGAGAAGGAAGAAGAATACGAAACAGAAGAGCGAACTCTGGTACGCAAGGCCGGAAATAGGTGGGGTATCCGTGCTGACCAGTGCTTATGGCTTGAGTCTGCTTATTTGCGTAGAAGAATCGAAAAAATAGAGTCACGTCTTGCAGCGATTGAAAAAAAACTTTTTGACAATGAATGCAAATTATAATTCACAGGCAGGGGCGCATATATGTTAAAATATGGTTTGTAACTTGATTTGTTAGATAAGATATGGCTATTGATAGTTTTAATTATATCCCATATGGGATGACTACTTTTTACTTTTAATACGAGTGTTTTATCTCTGTATGAACATCGCCATGTTGGATAGTTGATCGTTCAACATGGCGATGTATAGTAAAAATGTTTTTATAAGAGGATTGATTGTTTTTTATTTATTATTTGTTAAGAGCTAAGACATCTTTTCTGAAATTTTCATGATCTCCATCCAGAAGAAATTGTGCAAGGGATTTGAATTTGTTATAAATCAAGTCAAAATTAATAAGGTCTGAATGTGCAGCTAATGACTTATACATCATTTTGAAAAAAAATCTTTTATCATTGTCTGGCACTTTTTTGTTTTTTTCAATGGCAGCTAGATGTTCAATGCAAATAACAACCCAAGCACTAAACATCTTTACTTTTTCATTGGTTTGTTTTTTGGATATTAAAATGTAATTTAATCCGCATTGTAAAACAAAAATTCTATTTTCTACTGGGAAACTAACTTTAGAAAGATGTTGTTGATCGTGCCCGTTAAGAATATAATACTCCTTATCTGATAAAACTGAAACTGTATTAGATACGGTTAATGCATGACATGAAAAAATCATGTCTTCGTAAACAGGTATTGATGGGTTGAATAAAACCCCATTATTAATAAGCAATTCTCGCTTAAATAACTTGAAAATTTTCAGTGATCTGAATAAATGATTTTTGATAATATCTGCTTTGTTAGCATTTTTTCTGAATGCCCGCACGGGTACTCCTCGCCCTGTAGATGATGCTTGCTTAAAATATACAATATCGCTATTATTTTTATCTGCAATATGCAGCCCATCATAAAGTAACTCTGAATGAATTGCATCATCTGAATCTAGAAAGAAAACATAACGTCCTTTGGCTGCTTTTATTCCTTCATTGCGTGGAGCTGAAGCATTTCCGGAGGGGATTTCCCTGCGAATTACACGCCGGTTTATATCCGGTGCAATAAAATACTCAATTGCTGCAACACTTTTATCTGTTGAACCATCATCAATAAAAATCACTTCAAATCTGTTTTTATCTAGCGTTTGTGAATTAATAGACTTAATACATTCAATAATTAAGTTTTCTCTGTTATGAACAGGTATTATAATTGAAATGTCAAACTTATTATTTGAATCAATAGTATGTATAACATTTTTTATTTTATATAAGGCTGAATGGATGGCTATATCTAAAATAGCTTCAGATATAATGTTTTCTTTTTTAATGTTGCCTTTTATGTTAAAATATAAACAATTAGTACGAAGAACAAAATCCACGCTCATGGCTGGCTGGCTGGCTGGCTGTGAAATCTAATGCAAATTTTACCCCTTTATATTCGAAGTCAATAACGAAGCAGTTCTCATTGTATAACCATGTTTTTTTTATGTGATCACGCAGTGTTGTTTTCTCAAAGAACTCAACTATATTTTCAGAAATAGCAGTAATATCAGTTTTCATTGTACAACCTCTATTGTTAGCAATGTTTATTGGTATTCAAAAATAAGGCGCTAATATTGGGGCCACCATATCTTTGTCGTGTTTAATTATTGTTTGGCCATTCGCATCACGCTTTGCTATGTGGCGTAATATTATTTATGAGTGCGAATAGTTTCGCTGGTTATTGTTTCGCTGGTTATTGTTTTGCTGGTCATAAGTTTGACATAGTCAAATCCACAGAATATCATTTAAGTATATCTAAGAGCCGAGCATTATATGTGCGCATGTATTGGATGTGAAGGTCGAGCATTACTCCGGGATGTCATATATTCCTGAAAAGGTAACATGCTTAATAATTGCTAAGAAAGTACATACCTAATCTGAAAGAGTCTGGCTATAGGTTTGCGCACAAGATCATAGAACTTGTTTTGTTTATAGATAGCACAACATATGGATTTAGTTGAAATTGCATGGATGATTTGATCGCAGGAACTCAGAATTGCAGATGAGACAAAACTGAGACACACAAAGCTTTGCACTGGATTACAAGGCTTTGTGTCATTCTCTGGAGTGCGATATGTTCTGATGACAAAAAATTAGCGCAAGAAGACAAAAAATCACCTTGCGCTAATGCTCTGTCTCAGGTCACTAATACTATCTAAGTGGTTGATTCATAGTGACTGGATATGTTGTGTTTTGTAGCATTATGTAGTCTATTTTTTAGACTAAAGATATTGTAACACATTGATATTAATGGCTTTTAATGTTTCACGTTCAGCTTTTTTATACTAACTTGAGCGAAACGGGAAGGTAAAAAGACAAAAAGTTGTTTTTAATACCTTTAAGTAATACCAGATGGCATTGCGCCATCTGGCAGAGTGATTAACTAAACATCGCAGTAATTGAGGCACTCGCCAGAGAGTGAAAATGAACGTTAAACCCGACCATCGCGCCGCTGGCACCTTCATCGACATCAATACGTTCTACATCCAGCGCGTGAACGGTAAAAATGTAGCGATGGGTTTCGCCTTTCGGCGGCGCTGCGCCATCGTACCCGGTTTTACCAAAGTCGGTACGCGTCTGCAAAACGCCGTCTGGCATTGCTACCAGACCAGATCCAAACCCTTGCGGTAATACGCGGGTATCCGCGGGTAAATTAACAACTACCCAGTGCCACCAGCCGGAGCCTGTTGGCGCATCCGGGTCGTAGCAGGTGACAACAAAACTTTTCGTTCCCGCAGGAACATCATCCCACGCCAGATGCGGTGAAATATTATCGCCATCGTAACCCATGCCGTTAAAGACATGACGATGCGGCAGCTTATCGCCATCGCGTAAATCATTACTGATGAGTTTCATGAGCCCTCCTTTCTTGTTTGCAGAAAGTGTAGCCAGAAACCCTCACGCTGACTTCCCGTTATTGGCAAAAAAATGTTTCATCCTGCACCGCACGATTAACCGCTGCGGTCAGACGCTGCAACTGTTGCGGGAGAATAATATAGGGCGGCATCAGGTAAATCAGTTTGCCAAAAGGCCGGATCCAGACACCCTGTTCGACAAAGAATTTTTGCAGCGCTGCCATATTCACCGGACGAGTGGTTTCGACCACGCCGATTGCCCCCAGTACGCGCACATCGGCAACCATTTCGGCGTCACAGGCGGGGGCAAGTTGCTCGCGTAGCTGCCCTTCAATAGCCGCCACCTGATGCTGCCAGTCGCCAGATTCGAGAATCGCCAGGCTGGCGTTTGCTGCTGCGCAGGCCAGCGGATTGCCCATAAAAGTTGGCCCATGCATAAAGCAGCCGGCTTCGCCGTTACTGATGGTTTCCGCAACCTCGCGCGTGGTGAGCGTGGCGGAAAGGGTCATTGTGCCGCCGGTTAAGGCTTTACCGAGACACAAAATATCCGGCGCGATTTCTGCATGTTCACAGGCAAACAGTTTGCCGGTACGACCAAATCCGGTGGCGATCTCGTCGGCAATCAGCAAGATACCTTCGCGATCGCACATTTTGCGGATTCGTTTTAACCATTCCGGATGGTACATGCGCATCCCGCCTGCGCCCTGGACAATCGGTTCAATGATCACCGCCGCGATTTCATGACGATGCGCCGCCATCAGGCGGGCAAAGCCCACCATATCGCGCTCATCCCATTCGCCATCCATGCGGCTTTGCGGGGCGGGAGCAAACAGGTTTTCTGGCAGATAGCCTTTCCACAGGTTGTGCATTGAGTTGTCCGGATCGCACACCGACATCGCGCCAAAGGTATCGCCATGATAACCATTGCGGAAGGTTAGAAAACGCTGGCGCGCTTCGCCTTTGGCCTGCCAGTACTGCAACGCCATTTTCATCGCCACTTCTACCGCTACGGAGCCGGAGTCCGCGAGAAAAACGCACTCCAGCGGTTGCGGCGTCATTGCCACCAATTTGCGGCACAGCTCAATGGCGGGCGCATGGGTGATACCGCCAAACATCACATGCGACATAGCATCAATTTGCGACTTCATCGCCGCATTAAGCTGCGGGTGATTGTAACCGTGGATCGCCGCCCACCAGGACGACATACCGTCAACCAGGCGTCTGCCGTCAGACAAAATTAGCTCGCAACCTTCGGCGCTTGCCACCGGATAAACCGGCAGCGGGGAGGTCATGGATGTGTATGGGTGCCAGATATGGCGTTGGTCAAAGGCAAGATCGTCCGTTGTCATAATCGACTTGTAAACCAAATTGAAAAGATTTAGGTTTACGAGTCTACACCGAATTAACAACAAAAAACACGTTTTGGAGAAGCCCCATGGCTCACCGCCCACGCTGGACATTGTCGCAAGTCACAGAATTATTTGAAAAACCGTTGCTGGATCTGCTGTTTGAAGCGCAGCAGGTGCATCGTCAGCATTTCGATCCTCGTCAGGTGCAGGTCAGCACTTTGCTGTCGATTAAGACCGGAGCTTGTCCGGAAGATTGCAAATATTGCCCGCAAAGCTCGCGCTACAAAACCGGGCTGGAAGCCGAGCGGTTGATGGAAGTTGAACAGGTGCTGGAGTCGGCGCGCAAAGCGAAAGCGGCGGGATCGACGCGTTTCTGTATGGGCGCGGCGTGGAAGAATCCCCACGAACGCGATATGCCGTACCTGGAACAAATGGTGCAGGGGGTAAAAGCGATGGGGCTGGAGGCGTGTATGACGCTGGGCACGTTGAGTGAATCTCAGGCGCAGCGCCTGGCGAATGCCGGGCTGGATTACTACAACCACAACCTCGACACCTCGCCGGAGTTTTACGGCAATATCATCACCACGCGTACCTATCAGGAACGCCTCGATACGCTGGAAAAAGTGCGCGACGCCGGGATCAAAGTCTGTTCAGGCGGCATTGTGGGCTTAGGCGAAACAGTAAAAGATCGCGCCGGATTATTGCTGCAACTGGCAAACCTGCCAACGCCGCCGGAAAGCGTACCAATCAACATGCTGGTGAAGGTGAAAGGCACGCCGCTGGCGGATAACGACGATGTCGATGCCTTTGATTTTATCCGTACCATTGCCGTAGCGCGGATCATGATGCCGACCTCTTACGTACGCCTTTCTGCCGGACGCGAGCAGATGAACGAACAGACTCAGGCGATGTGCTTTATGGCTGGCGCAAACTCGATTTTCTACGGTTGCAAACTGCTGACCACGCCGAATCCGGAAGAAGATAAAGACCTGCAACTGTTCCGCAAACTGGGGCTAAATCCGCAGCAAACTGCCGTGCTGGCGGGCGATAACGAACAACAGCAGCGTCTGGAGCAGGCGCTGATGACCCCGGACACTGACGAATATTACAACGCGGCAGCACTATGAGCTGGCAGGAGAAAATCAACGCGGCGCTCGATGCGCGGCGTGCTGCCGATGCCCTGCGTCGCCGTTATCCGGTGGCGCAAGGAGCCGGACGCTGGCTGGTGGTGGATGATCGCCAGTATCTGAACTTTTCCAGTAACGATTATTTAGGTTTAAGCCATCATCCGCAAATTATCCGTGCCTGGAAGCAGGGTGCGGAGCAATTTGGCATCGGTAGCGGCGGCTCCGGTCACGTCAGCGGTTATAGCGTGGCGCATCAGGCGCTGGAAGAAGAACTGGCCGAGTGGCTGGGCTATTCGCGGGCACTGCTGTTTATCTCTGGTTTTGCTGCTAATCAGGCAGTCATTGCCGCGATGATGGCGAAAGAGGACCGTATTGTTGCCGACCGGCTTAGCCATGCCTCATTGCTGGAGGCTGCAAGTTTAAGCCCGTCGCCGCTTCGCCGTTTTGCTCATAACGATGTCACTCATCTGGCGCGACTGCTTGCTTCCCCCTGTCCGGGGCAGCAACTGGTAGTGACAGAAGGTGTGTTCAGCATGGACGGCGATAGTGCGCCACTGGAGGAAATCCAGCAGGTAACGCAACAGCACGATGGCTGGTTGATGGTCGATGACGCCCACGGCACGGGCGTTATCGGGGAGCAGGGGCGCGGCAGTTGCTGGCTGCAAAAGGTAAAACCAGAATTGCTGGTGGTGACGTTTGGCAAAGGATTTGGCGTCGGCGGGGCAGCGGTGCTTTGCTCCGATACCGTGGCGGATTATCTGCTGCAATTCGCTCGCCATCTTATCTACAGCACCAGTATGCCGCCCGCTCAGGCGCAGGCATTACGTGCGTCGCTGGCGGTCATTCGCAGTGATGAGGGGGATGCACGGCGCGAAAAACTGGCGGCACTCATAACGCGTTTTCGTGCCGGAGTGCAGGATTTGCCGTTTACGCTTGCTGATTCATGGAGCGCCATCCAGCCATTGATCGTCGGTGATAACAGCCGTGCGTTACAACTGGCAGAAAAACTGCGCCAGCAAGGCTGTTGGGTCACGGCAATTCGCCCACCAACCGTACCCGCTGGTACTGCGCGACTGCGCTTAACGCTAACCGCAGCGCATGAAATGCAGGATATCGACCGTCTGCTGGAGGTGCTGCATGGCAACGGTTAATAAACAAGCCATTGCAGCGGCATTTGGACGGGCAGCCGCACACTATGAGCAACACGCCGATCTACAGCGCCAGAGTGCTGACGCCTTACTGGCAATGCTCCCACAGCGTAAATACACCCACGTACTGGATGCGGGTTGTGGACCAGGCTGGATGAGCCGCCGCTGGCGAGAGCGTCACGCGCAGGTGACTGCGTTAGATCTTTCTCCGCCAATGCTTGTTCAGGCACGCCAGAAGGATGCCGCAGACCATTATCTGGCGGGAGATATCGAATCCCTGCCGTTAGCGACTGCAACGTTCGATCTTGCATGGAGCAATCTCGCGGTGCAGTGGTGCGGTAATTTATCCATGGCACTCCGCGAGCTGTATCGGGTGGTGCGCCCCGGAGGCGTGGTCGCGTTTACCACGCTGGTGCAGGGATCGTTACCCGAACTGCATCAGGCGTGGCAGGCGGTGGACGAGCGTCCGCATGCTAATCGCTTTTTACCACCAGATGAAATCGAACAGTCGCTAAACGCCGTGCATTATCAACATTATATTCAGCCCATCACGCTGTGGTTTGATGATGCGCTCAGTGCCATGCGTTCGCTGAAAGGCATCGGTGCCACCCATCTTCATGAAGGGCGTGACCCGCGAATATTAACGCGTTCGCAGTTGCAGCGATTGCAACTGGCCTGGCCGCAACAACAGGGGCGATATCCTCTGACGTATCATCTTTTTTTGGGAGTGATTGCTCGTGAGTAAATGTTATTTTGTCACCGGAACGGATACCGAAGTGGGGAAAACTGTCGCCAGCTGTGCGCTTTTACAAGCCGCAAAGGCAGCAGGCTACCGGACGGCAGGTTATAAACCGGTGGCCTCTGGCAGCGAAAAGACCCCGAAAGGCTTACGTAATAGTGACGCGCTGGCGTTGCAGCGCAACAGTAGCCTGCAGCTGGATTACGCAACGGTAAATCCTTACACCTTCGCAGAACCCACCTCGCCGCACATCATCAGCGCGCAAGAGGGCAGGCCGATAGAATCATTGGTAATGAGTGCCGGATTACGCGCGCTTGAACAACAGGCTGACTGGGTGTTAGTGGAAGGTGCTGGCGGCTGGTTTACGCCGCTTTCTGACACTTTCACTTTTGCGGATTGGGTAACACAGGAACAACTGCCGGTGATACTGGTAGTTGGTGTGAAACTCGGCTGTATTAATCACGCGATGTTGACTGCGCAGGCAATACTACACGCCGGACTGACTCTGGCGGGGTGGGTGGCGAACGATGTCACGCCTCCGGGAAAACGTCACGCTGAATATATGACCACGCTCACCCGCATGATTCCCGCGCCGCTGCTGGGCGAAATTCCCTGGCTTGCAGAAAATCCAGAAAATGCGGCAACCGGAAAGTACATCAATCTTGCCTTAATGTAGTCATCCTGTAATTGGTTAAATTGCGAGCGAGATCGTGTCTCCGATTGACTGCAATTTAACCAATTAAATTCTAAAAAAATCACGAAAAAAATTTTACCTCCGCATCATGCGGTGAATGTGGGAATTGCCCAGGCGGCGGGGGATAGGGGCTGCAGACAGTTATCCACTATTCCTGTGGATAACCATGTGTATTAGAATTAGAAAACACGAGGCAAGCGAGAGAATACGCGGCTTGCACGCGAATTGGCGTTAAAGACAGCTCAAAGAAATATCTTTTATTTTTTAACAGGTTAGATAATTGCAATGGCAGTCACTGAACAGGCATCTCTTGCCATAAAACTGTCATCAATCATCTTGACAAATGTTAAAAAAGCCGTTGCTTTGGGGATAACCCGGTAAGGCCGGAGTTTTATCTCGCCGCAGAGTAAATCTTGTTCATGATTGACAGCGGAGTTTACGCTGTAACAGAAATATTATGGTGATGAACTGTTTTTTTATCCAGTATAATTTGTTGGCATAATTAAGTACGACGAGTAAAATTACATACCTGCCCGCCCAACTCCTTCAGGTAGCGACTCATGAGTAAACCGTTCAAACTGAATTCCGCTTTTAAACCTTCTGGCGATCAGCCGGAGGCGATTCGACGTCTCGAAGAGGGGCTGGAAGATGGCCTGGCGCACCAGACGTTACTTGGCGTGACTGGCTCCGGGAAAACCTTCACCATTGCCAATGTCATTGCTGACCTTCAGCGCCCAACCATGGTACTTGCGCCCAACAAAACGCTGGCGGCCCAGCTGTATGGCGAAATGAAAGAATTCTTCCCAGAAAACGCGGTGGAATATTTCGTCTCCTACTACGACTACTATCAGCCGGAGGCCTATGTACCGAGTTCCGACACCTTTATTGAGAAAGATGCCTCGGTAAACGAACATATCGAACAGATGCGTTTATCCGCCACCAAAGCGATGCTGGAGCGACGTGATGTGGTTGTGGTGGCGTCTGTTTCCGCGATTTATGGTCTGGGCGATCCTGATTTATATCTCAAGATGATGCTCCATCTCACGGTCGGTATGATTATCGATCAGCGCGCGATCCTGCGCCGACTGGCGGAGCTGCAATATGCTCGTAATGATCAAGCATTCCAGCGTGGTACTTTCCGTGTTCGTGGCGAGGTGATTGATATCTTCCCGGCAGAATCGGATGACATTGCACTTCGCGTGGAGCTGTTTGACGAGGAGGTGGAACGATTGTCGTTATTTGACCCGCTGACCGGGCAGATTGTTTCCACTATTCCACGTTTTACCATCTACCCGAAAACGCACTACGTCACGCCACGCGAGCGCATCGTCCAGGCGATGGAGGAGATCAAAGAAGAGCTGGCCGCCAGACGTAAAGTGCTATTGGAAAACAACAAACTGCTGGAAGAGCAGCGGCTGACCCAGCGTACCCAGTTTGATCTGGAGATGATGAACGAGCTAGGCTACTGTTCGGGGATTGAGAACTACTCGCGCTTCCTCTCCGGTCGTGGACCGGGTGAGCCACCGCCGACGCTGTTTGATTACCTGCCTGCTGATGGGCTGCTGGTGGTCGATGAATCTCACGTCACCATTCCACAAATTGGCGGCATGTATCGCGGTGACCGGGCGCGTAAAGAGACACTGGTGGAGTACGGCTTCCGCTTGCCATCAGCGCTGGATAACCGCCCGCTGAAATTTGAAGAGTTCGAAGCATTAGCGCCGCAAACCATCTATGTTTCGGCGACGCCGGGTAATTACGAGCTGGAAAAATCCGGTGGCGATGTGGTGGATCAGGTTGTGCGTCCAACAGGCTTACTCGACCCGATTATTGAAGTGCGTCCGGTAGCGACACAGGTGGATGATCTTCTATCGGAGATTCGTCAGCGAGCGGCAATTAACGAACGCGTACTGGTTACAACTCTGACCAAGCGGATGGCGGAAGATCTCACTGAATATCTCGAAGAACACGGTGAGCGCGTGCGTTATCTTCACTCAGATATCGATACCGTCGAACGTATGGAGATTATCCGCGACTTGCGTCTGGGTGAGTTCGACGTATTGGTAGGGATCAACTTACTGCGCGAAGGTCTGGATATGCCGGAGGTTTCGCTGGTGGCGATCCTCGACGCTGACAAAGAAGGCTTCCTGCGTTCCGAACGTTCGTTGATCCAGACTATTGGTCGTGCGGCACGTAACGTTAACGGTAAAGCGATTCTCTACGGCGATAAGATCACCCCATCAATGGCGAAAGCGATTGGCGAAACCGAACGTCGCCGCGAGAAACAGCAGAAGTACAACGAGGAACACGGCATTACGCCGCAAGGCTTGAACAAGAAAGTGGTCGATATCCTGGCGCTGGGGCAGAACATTGCCAAAACCAAAGCGAAGGGCAGAGGAAAATCGCGCCCGATTGTTGAGCCGGATAATGTGCCGATGGATATGTCGCCTAAAGCGTTACAGCAGAAGATCCATGAACTGGAAGGGTTGATGATGCAACACGCGCAGAATCTGGAGTTCGAAGAAGCGGCGCAAATTCGTGACCAGTTGCATCAGTTGCGTGAGCTGTTTATTGCCGCGTCGTGACAAGATGACGAAGCCGGAATATTCTTCCGGCTTCGTGTTAACCTAAAGCCTGTAATGCCTTTTCCAGCGCGCTATGCAACAACTGGCGGTCATGACGATACGGAATATCGCTGGCCTCCAGCACTTCCTGAATCACAATCCGCTCTTTCACCGCCGAGACATCCACTTTTGGCCCGACGATGACCGCATCAATTACCTTTTTACCAACATACTGCTCCATAATTGCCAGCTTGCTTTCCAGCTTCAGATTAGCCGCAGGTAAACTCAACTCACGCCCCAGATTGCCGATATAGACCATCGGCGCTGGCGTGCGGCGTAATGCCTGTGCGATTTCCTTCAGCAGCAGAATTGGCATCAGGCTGGTGTAAAAACTGCCAGGCCCAATAATGATGAGATCCGCTTCACTGATAGCGTGAACCGCCTCACGCGTTGCGGGTACATTCGGCGTTAACAATAACTCTTGAATCGGCGCAGTTAACTGGTCGATATTGACCTCGCCGTAAACTTCATGCCCCTGATCGTCAATCGCCATCAGATCCACAGGATGCTCCGACATCGGAATCAAATGTGCGTCCACTTTCAGCAGATTTCGAATCAGATTGATCGCTTCAAGAGGTCGCACGCTAAGGTGATCCAGTGCCTTTAACATCAGGTTTCCAAGGTTGTGCCCGGAAAGTTCGCCATTACCGCCGAAACGATATTCAAACATTGCGGAAGCGACGCTGGGTTCAGTTATCAGCTGGTTGAGGCAGTTGCGCATATCGCCCCAGGCAATGCCGCCTTCTGAGCGGCGAATACGCCCCGTCGAGCCACCGTTATCGGTGGTGGTGACGATACCCGTTAAACGAGAACCCAAAGACGAAAGTGATGAGAGAACGCGTCCCAGTCCATGCCCTCCGCCGAGAGCAACGACACGATCAAGATCAGCCAGCGTACGATTGCGCATATAGTTTCCTGGAGTCAGATTATCCGCGCTACAGTAGCGCAAATTGCGAGGAAACAGCAATTAACCTGCCAATATTGAGGATACAAACTATTTTCTTCTACCTCTAAAGGACGATGCACGCTATGCCTCCCTGATGATGTATATCAAAGTAAAACCGCCATTTTCCCTTATTCTGTAGCGAAATAGCACGATCATGACGCTATATACATGATTACATAGCGAAAGTGTGGATGGTAAAAATCTCATTTACACGCTAGTATCGGCTTAACCACTAAACACTCTAGCCTCTGCACCTGGGTCAACTGATACGGTGCTTTGGCCGTGACAATGCTCGTAAAGATTGCCACCAGGGCGAAGGAAGAAATGACTTCGCCTCCCGTATCTGGAAAGGTGTACATGGCTTCACAACTGACTGATGCATTTGCGCGTAAGTTTTACTACTTGCGCCTGTCGATTACTGATGTGTGTAACTTTCGTTGCACCTACTGTCTGCCGGATGGTTACAAGCCGAGCGGCGTCACCAATAAAGGCTTTCTGACCGTCGATGAAATTCGCCGGGTTACGCGCGCCTTCGCCAGTCTGGGCACCGAAAAAGTCCGTCTGACAGGTGGTGAGCCATCTTTACGCCGCGACTTTACCGATATCATCGCCGCTGTGCGAGAAAACGACGCTATTCGCCAGATAGCGGTCACCACCAATGGTTACCGTCTGGAGCGCGATGTGGCGAACTGGCGCGATGCTGGACTTACTGGCATCAACGTCAGCGTTGATAGCCTTGACGCTCGCCAGTTTCATGCCATTACCGGGCAGGATAAATTCAACCAGGTCATGGCAGGAATCGATGCTGCATTTGAGGCCGGTTTTGAGAAGGTCAAAGTCAATACCGTGCTGATGCGTGATGTGAATCATCACCAGCTCGACACCTTTCTGAACTGGATCCAGCATCGTCCCATCCAGCTGCGTTTCATCGAACTGATGGAAACGGGCGAGGGCAGCGAGCTCTTCCGTAAGCATCACATCTCTGGTCAGGTTCTGCGTGACGAGTTACTGCGTCGCGGCTGGATCCACCAATTACGTCAACGCAGCGACGGTCCCGCGCAAGTCTTTTGTCATCCGGATTACGCCGGAGAGATTGGCCTTATCATGCCGTATGAAAAAGACTTCTGCGCCACTTGCAACCGCCTGCGCGTTTCCTCCATTGGTAAACTCCATCTCTGCCTGTTTGGTGAAGGCGGCGTTAACCTGCGCGATCTGCTGGAAGACGATACCCAGCAACAGGCGCTGGAAGCGCGTATTTCAGCGGCGCTGCGGGAGAAAAAACAGACCCATTTCCTGCATCAAAATAACACCGGTATTACGCAAAACTTATCGTACATTGGTGGCTAAAACGTCAAAAGGAGAGATCAGATGAGTCAGGTAAGCACTGAATTTATCCCGACCCGTATTGCTATTCTTACGGTTTCTAATCGTCGCGGTGAAGAAGACGATACCTCCGGTCACTATCTGCGCGACTCGGCGCAAGAAGCGGGCCATCACGTTGTCGATAAAGCCATTGTGAAAGAAAACCGCTACGCTATTCGCGCTCAGGTATCTGCGTGGATCGCCAGCGACGATGTACAAGTGGTGTTGATTACGGGTGGTACTGGCCTGACGGAAGGAGATCAGGCTCCCGAAGCGCTGCTGCCGTTGTTCGACCGTGAAGTTGAAGGTTTTGGTGAAGTGTTCCGGATGTTGTCGTTCGAAGAGATTGGCACTTCCACGTTGCAATCTCGTGCGGTAGCGGGCGTCGCTAACAAAACGCTGATTTTCGCCATGCCGGGTTCGACCAAAGCGTGCCGTACCGCATGGGAAAATATCATTGCGCCGCAGCTGGATGCCCGTACGCGTCCGTGTAATTTCCATCCACATTTGAAGAAATAAGTATGTCGCAACTGACCCATATCAACGCCGCTGGCGAAGCGCACATGGTGGATGTCTCCGCCAAAGCGGAAACCGTGCGTGAAGCGCGCGCCGAAGCCTTTGTCACCATGCGCAGCGAGACGCTGGCGATGATTATTGATGGTCGCCACCACAAAGGCGACGTATTTGCCACTGCGCGTATCGCCGGTATTCAGGCGGCAAAACGCACCTGGGATCTGATCCCGCTGTGTCACCCGCTGATGCTCAGCAAAGTTGAAGTCAATTTACAGGCCGAGCCGGAGCACAATCGGGTACGTATAGAAACCTTATGCCGCCTGACCGGGAAAACCGGTGTCGAAATGGAAGCGTTAACCGCGGCCTCCGTGGCGGCGCTGACCATTTATGACATGTGCAAAGCGGTGCAAAAAGATATGGTGATTGGTCCGGTACGTTTGCTGGCAAAGAGCGGCGGCAAGTCGGGTGACTTTAAGGTGGAAGCGGATGATTAACGTTCTTTTTTTCGCCCAGGTGCGCGAGTTGGTGGGAACAGATGCAACCGAAGTGGCTGCTGATTTCCCAACCGTTGAAGCGTTACGCCAGCATCTGGCTGCGCAGAGCGATCGCTGGGCGCTGGCGCTGGAAGATGGCAAATTGCTGGCTGCTGTCAACCAGACGCTGGTGAGTTTTGACCATTCGCTGACTGACGGCGACGAAGTGGCTTTCTTCCCGCCGGTAACCGGAGGTTAAGATGGCTGAAACCAAAATTGTTGTCGGCCCGCAGCCGTTCAGCGTAGGAGAAGAGTACCCGTGGCTGGCTGAGCGTGACGAAGACGGTGCGGTAGTCACCTTTACCGGTAAGGTGCGCAACCATAACCTGGGCGACAGCGTCAAAGCATTAACCCTCGAACACTATCCGGGAATGACAGAAAAAGCACTGGCAGAAATCGTTGATGAAGCGCGTAACCGCTGGCCGCTGGGGCGCGTCACGGTAATTCACCGCATTGGTGAATTATGGCCGGGCGATGAAATTGTTTTTGTCGGTGTTACCAGTGCGCATCGCAGCAGTGCGTTTGAAGCAGGGCAGTTTATTATGGATTATCTCAAAACCCGCGCACCGTTCTGGAAGCGCGAAGCCACGCCGGAAGGCGACCGCTGGGTCGAAGCTCGGGAGAGCGATCAGCAGGCGGCAAAACGCTGGTAGTTTATTGTTAGCCGGATAAGGCACCGCTGCGTCCGGCAATTTCACCGCTCAGTACATCCGTTTACGCTGCGTCGATGCACAGCCTCATCATTTTGCAGTATCCTTAAGATATTCCTTATATCTTCAGGAGAAAGTCATGGACAGATTCCCACGTTCTGATTCAATCGTACAACCCCGGGCTGGCTTGCAAACTTATATGGCGCAAGTCTATGGCTGGATGACCGTTGGCTTGTTGCTGACAGCATTTGTTGCCTGGTATGCGGCTAATTCCGCGGCCGTGATGGAGCTGTTGTTTACTAACCGTGTCTTTTTAATCGGTCTGATCATCGCGCAATTAGCATTGGTTATTGTGTTATCAGCGATGATTCAAAAGCTGAGCGCAGGTGTAACGACGATGCTCTTTATGCTTTATTCGGCGCTGACGGGTCTTACGCTTTCCAGTATTTTCATTGTCTATACCGCTGCTTCTATCGCCAGTACTTTCGTCGTTACTGCCGGGATGTTCGGCGCAATGAGCCTGTACGGTTACACCACGAAGCGCGATCTAAGCGGCTTTGGCAATATGCTGTTTATGGCGTTAATCGGCATTGTGCTGGCATCGCTGGTTAACTTCTGGCTGAAAAGCGAAGCATTGATGTGGGCAGTCACCTACATCGGCGTGATTGTCTTTGTCGGATTGACGGCGTATGACACCCAGAAACTGAAAAATATGGGTGAGCAGATTGATACTCGCGACACGTCGAACCTGCGCAAATATTCCATTCTTGGCGCGTTAACCTTGTATCTGGACTTCATCAACCTGTTCCTGATGTTGCTGCGGATCTTCGGCAATCGCCGTTAATTCTTTTTCATCATCAATATCCCGGCCATGTGTCGGGATTTTTTTTCTTATTAAAAACGACACTTAACAAGTACCAGGTATAAAATATGCCTTATGGACGAGCGGAAGCGTTTTCTGTATCCATAAATGCAAAAGTATTTTGTATGCGTGGTTTTAAATTTATTGATGGTGAATATTAATGTTTTTTCTAAGGACAACTAAAAGAATGGAATCATACTCGCAAAATAGCAATAAATTAGATTTTCAGCACGAAGCCAGGATATTAAACGGCATATGGCTCATTACCGCTTTGGGTTTGGTGGCAACCGCAGGGCTGGCCTGGGGCGCTAAGTATCTCGAAATTACGGCAACAAAATATGATTCACCGCAAATGTATGTTGCTATAGGATTATTATTACTTTCTATGTATGGCTTAAGTAAAGATATCAACAAGATAAATACCGCCATCGCGGGCGTAATATATTTGTTTTTAATCTCTTTGGTGGCGATTGTCGTTGCGAGTTTAGCGCCTGTATCTGCCATTATCGTCGTGTTCAGCACTGCGGGATCGATGTTTTTAATCAGTATGCTGGCAGGTCTATTGTTTAAATTTGATCCTGGTTCTCATCGTTTTATCATTATGATGACGTTGACAGGGTTGGCCCTGGTAATCATCGTGAATGCCACATTAATGAGTGAACGACCCATTTGGGTAATAAGTTGCTTAATGATTGTCTTATGGTCAGGCATTATCTCGCATGGACGAAATAAGCTCCTTGAACTGACAGGAAAAAGCCATAGTGAAGAATTATGGAGTCCGGTTCGTTGTGCTTTTATAGGTGCATTAACACTCTATTACTATTTTATCGGTTTCTTTGGGATTCTTGCTGCTATAGCTATAACGCTTGTCTGGCAAAGGCATACGCGGTTTTTTCATTAGCCGTAAATGCACATACTAAAGAACTTAACTATACTTCACATCGCCGCTTCATTTTTCGCCCGTAGCTTCTTCGCCTGGCTTTCCAGCAACAGGTAACAGATCAGCGCCAGCAGCAGTGGGATAAAGTAATACAGCACACGGTAAGCGAGCAGGGCGGCGATAATTGTGCCTTTGGAGGTATGCTCCCCAGCCAGTAGCGCGATAAACACCGCTTCCAGCACACCAATTCCCGCCGGAATATGCACGATGACGCCAGCAATACTACTAACCAGCAACACGCCCAGTACAAAGAAATAGCTTACGCTTTGACCAAGTAACAGCCAGATAATCGCTCCCATTACCATCCAGTTAACGCTGGAAATCAGCATCTGGGCGAGGGCGAATTTCCACGAAGGCAGCACCAGCTTTTGCCCTTTGATGGTCATATGGCGGTGCTTCGCGAAAGCGCAAAACCACAAATAAACCGCGATAATCATCAGTAAGCCAATGCCGAGAATACGCAGCGTAGTTTGATCGACATACCAGTGATCCGGCAACTCCACCACGCCTGCGGTAAAGATAACCCCCGCTAGCAAAATATAGCCTAGCCAGTTGGTGGTAATACTGAGCGAAAAAATCCGCGTAATAGTGCTGCCCGGTAACCCCAGTCGGGAGTACAAACGATAGCGCATACCAATGCCGCCGACCCAGGTACTGAGTGTCAGGTTGAAGGCGTAGCAGATAAACGACACCAGCATCACCTGGCGCTTCGCCAGTTTGTGACCGCAGTAGAAACGGGCGAGCAGGTCGTAGCAACCGTAAATCAGATAGCTGACGACCACCAGCCCGACCGCACTGAGCAGTGCAACGCGATTGTAGTCGCGGATGACCTTCCAGACCTCTTCCCAGTCCACTTTTTTGGCGTAGACCACCAACAACACAATCACCGCGATAAAAAACAGCCAGGTGAGGATCTTCTTTGCTAAGCGCCAGCGCGGGTGTGATTTACTCATCAGGGTTTTACCCCCGTGTTTTCAGTTTCTACCCGATCCTGCGTTTCCATTGTCGGTTGTGCGGGGGGATCAACCTGCGCCAGACGTGGCGTGTGCGCCGGAAGCCAGCCCACCAGCGCCGGGAAGTGGCGTAGAAAGTGGAACGCCAGCACGCTTTTAGTCAGGTTCCACCAGGTGCGTTTCGGCAGCATGGTCTCATCGACCTGCTGACAATCTGCGGCGATAATGCCGTTCAGATTATCGCGCAGCGTCTGGTTAAAATTACGATCGTGGATGATGACATTTGCTTCGAGATTCAGTGACAAACTGAGCGGATCGAGATTACTGGACCCTACTGTCGCCCAGTGATCGTCCATCAATGCCACTTTGCCGTGGAGCGGGCGGCGGCGGTACTCAAACACCTGAACGCCACCTTTAACCAGATAGTTATACAGCAAACGCGCGCCGACTCTGACAATCGGCATATCCGGTTCGCCCTGAATGATCAGTTTGATCCGCACCCCGCGTCGTGCCGCTTTACGCAAGGCGTGTAAAAAACGATAGCCGGGGAAGAAGTAGGCGTTGGCGATAATCACTTCCCGCCGCGCCTGAGTGAGCATTTTCAGATAGTGACGTTCGATATCATCGCGATGTTCTTCGTTATCGCGCCAGACCAGCAATACCTGCGCTTCTCCCGGCTGGCGGTTCTCTTCCGCTTTATGATGGCGTCGCCACCAGCGTCGCGCCGTGCTTTGTCCTGGCAGGTTTTCCAGCTCAAACTGGAGAATATCTTCGACAATCGGCCCTTCGAGGCGTACCGCGTAATCCTGTTTGGCCTCCGGGCCGTAGCTGGACATATGCTCGGCGGAGTAATTCAGCCCGCCAATAAAGGCGATACGCGCGTCGATCACCACAATTTTGCGATGCATCCGGCGAAACACATTGGTGCGCATACCAAAAAGGCGAGGGCGGGGATCGTAGTAGCGGAACACCACGCCAGCTGCCGTCAGTTCATTGACAAATTCATCGCTGAGATCCGGCGAACCGTAGCCATCCAGCAAGACTTCCGCTTTTACCCCGCGTTGCGCTGCTGCCAATAGCGCCGCATGCAGCTGTTTGCCGACGTCATCCTCAAACCAGATAAACGTTTCAAGAATGATGCGTTCTTGCGCCTCGCCAATCGCCTTAAACACCGCGGGATAATATTGCTCGCCGTTTTCCAGCAACTGGATCATATTGCCTTCGCGCCAGCTACATTTCATAAATGAATCTCCGCACTTAAAGGGGCATGATCAGAAAGGTGTCGCCATGTCCGCAGCGGCAACGCGGTTGGCGCGCTGGCGCTGGCATTTTTGACGTAGATCCTGTCCAGTCGTAGTAGAGGAAATTGCACCGGAAACGTGCGCGCCGGACGTCCGTGGGCGCGGGTAAAAATCTCATCCAGCCCGGCCAGCACTTTTAACGGATGATTAGCTTTTTGCCGCCAGTCGTTGAAATCACCCGCTACCAATACCGGTTCGCCGTCCGGTAGCTCATTCACCCATTCGGCGAGCATCGCAAGCTGCGCCTGACGGTGCGCCTCACGCAGGCCCAGATGTACGCACATCACATGAATCGCTTTCCCGGTCATCGGCGGCACAATGCGGCAGTAGAGCACGCCGCGCTTTTCCGCACCATCGACCGAAACATCACGATTCTCATAATGTTCAATGGGATAACGTGAAAGAACGGCGTTACCGTGATGTCCTTCCGGGTATACGGCATTGCGACCGTAGGCGAAATCGCTCCACATGGTGTCGGCGAGAAACTCGTAGTGCGAGGTATCGGGCCAGTTTTCCACATGCAGCGGATGAACTTCGTGCGCGCCCATCACTTCCTGCAGGCAAACAATATCGGCGCTGACGGTACGCACGGCGTCGCGAAGTTCCGGCAAAATGAAGCGTCGGTTAAACGCGGTAAAGCCTTTGTGAATATTGATGGTGAGCACCTTGAACGAAAATTGTTGTGTTTGATCGGGCATAATTTTCCTGTTTTTGCCTCTTATCTCATTGAAATAGTGTAGTCGGCGTCACAAAAAGGTGCGGTCTTACGGAATTTTCCGTAAAGTTCGGTACTCTGAATAAGTAGAGATAAATTCTTCAGGAGAGAAGCCATGAAGTGGCAACAACGTGTTCGTGTCGCAACTGGCCTAAGTTGCTGGCAGATTATGTTGCATTTACTGGTAGTGGCGCTGCTGGTGGTGGGCTGGATGAGTAAAACTCTGGTTCACGTCGGCGTAGGATTATGCGCACTGTATTGTGTCACGGTAGTGATGATGCTGGTGTTTCAGCGCCACCCCGAGCAACGCTGGCGTGAGGTGGCAGACGTGCTGGAAGAGCTGACCACGACCTGGTATTTTGGCGCAGCGCTGATTGTTCTGTGGCTGTTGTCCCGCGTACTGGAAAACAACTTTTTGCTGGCAATTGCAGGGCTGGCAATCCTTGCCGGCCCGGCGGTGGTGTCTTTGCTGGCGAAAGATAAGAAGTTACATCACCTTACGTCTAAACATCGCGTACGCCGCTGACCCTGTCGTGGCCGTTATCACCAGTAGCGGCCACAAACTATTCCACACAATATCCAGACTTGCATCCTTCAAATAAATCTGCTTGGTAATGTCCGTAAAGTGGCGAATAGGGTTAATCCACGTCAGATTTTGCAGCCACACTGGCATGTTTTCCACCGGCGAAACGTAACCGGAAAGGAGAATGGCGGGCATCATAAAGACAAACACGCCGATAAACGCCTGCTGTTGTGTTGAACAGAGTGATGAAATCAACAGACCGAATCCCACCAGCGATAAACCGTAAATCACCATCGTAAAGTAGAACAGCGCCAGCGATCCGGCGAAGGGGATTTGATACGCCCAGATACCAATCGCCAGCACAATGGTGGCCTGGAAGGTGGCGACAATTAATGCCGGTACGGCTTTGCCGATGAATATCTGCCAGGTGGTGAGGGGCGAAACCAGCAACTGATCGAGCGTACCTTGTTCACGTTCGCGGGCGACGGAAAGTGAAGTGACGATCATTACGCCGATAGTGGTGATCATGGCGATCAGCGACGGCACCACAAACCATTTGTAGTCGAGATTCGGGTTATACCAGTTGCGTACCACCAGCTCGCTGTTGTTGGGTTTCGGTTTTCCTTCCAGCAGCTCCTGCTGATAATTTTTGACGATCTGTTGCAGGTAGTTGGCGGCAATTTGCGCACTGTTGGAGTTACGCCCGTCGAGGATCAACTGCAACGGCGCGGTCTGGAAGGTATCCAGTTTGCGCGAGAAGTCAGCCGGGAAACGCACCAGTAGTAACGCCTTTTGTGTGTCGATGGTCGGGCGGATCTCCTGCGGGCTTTTCAGCAGCAGCACATGGGTAAAGGCGCTGGCGCGGGCAAAACGTTGAGTAAGTTCTACCGAGTGCTCGCCGTTATCTTCATCGTAGATGGCGATGGTGGCGTTGGTCACTTCCAGCGTGGCGGCGAACGGGAACAGGATCACCTGAATCAGCACGGGTAAAATCAGAATTGCGCGGGTTTGCGGTTCGCGCAGCAGCGACTGCAACTCTTTGCGGATTAACGTCCATAAGCGATGAAACATGCTCTTCTCCCTAATCCAGCCGACGTTTGGTTTTCAGCCACGTCAGGCCGATAAACATCACCGCCGAAGCGATCAAAAACAGCACGTTCACTATCAGCACCACTGGAATATTCCCGGCGAGGAACAGGCTTTGCAGGGTGCTGACGAAATAACGTGCGGGAATAATGTACGTCACCGCGCGGATCACCGCGGGCATACTGTCTATCTGAAATATAAAGCCGGAAAGCATAATCGACGGCAGAAAAGCCGCGTTCAGGGCCACCTGAGCGGCGTTGAACTGGTTGCGGGTAATCGTGGAAATCAGCAGCCCCATCCCCAGGGTACTGAGTAAAAACAGGCTGGAGATAAAAAACAGAATCAGCAGCGACCCGCGATACGGCACGCCGAGAATAAACACCGACACCAGCATACACAGCAACATCGCCAGCATCCCGAGAAAGTAATAAGGGATCAGCTTACACAGCAGCAGCTCCGTGCGGGTAATCTCCGTAGAGAGCAAAGCCTCCATGGTGCCGCGTTCCCATTCTCGCGCCACCACCAGCGAGGTGAGAATCGCACCGATGACCGTCATGATAATAGTCACCGCACCGGGGATAATAAAGTGCTGGCTTATCGCCGCCGGGTTAAACCAGTAGCGGGTTTGTACATCAATAAGCGGTTCAAAAGTCTGCCCGTTATCCTCCGCTCGCTGCATTTGCCAGATCTGCCAGATCCCTTCGACATACCCCTGCACAAAGTTAGCGGTATTCGGCTCACTGCCGTCGGTAATCACCTGAATCGGTGCGGTGGCGTTGGCGCGCTCCATCTGTTCGGCGAAATCCACCGGAATAACCACCAGACCGCGAATTTTCCCTGCCTGCATTTTGGCGATCAGTTCCTGACGGTTATCGCTGATGGTGGCGTCGATGTAGGGCGAACCGGTCATGGTGTGGGTGAAATCCAGCGCCGCTTCGCTACGTTGTTCCAGTAAAATCCCGACGCGCAGCTTGCTGGAGTCGAGGTTAATGCCGTATCCAAAAATAAACAGCAGTAGCAGTGGGATCACTACCGCAATCAGCCAGCTACTCGGATCGCGAACGATCTGCCGCGTCTCTTTGACGCACAGCGCCCGCACGCGACGCCAGGACAGGATCGGATTACTCATTGCTATGCTCCTTATCCCAGTCGTGGATCAACTGAATAAAGGCTTGCTCCATCGTGGGATCGGGTTGCTCATCGTTGGCCGACTGCGCTTTCAAATCGTCCGGTGTGCCGCTGGCGATTAATTTCCCGCGGTACACCAGGCCGATGCGGTCGCAATATTCCGCTTCATCCATAAAGTGGGTGGTGACCATCACCGTGACGCCTTTCTCTACCATACTGTTGATATGTAGCCAAAATTCACGGCGGGTGAGGGGATCAACGCCGGACGTCGGTTCGTCGAGAAACAGAATGTCCGGTTCATGCATCAGCGAACAGGCCAGCGCCAGCCGCTGTTTAAAACCTAATGGCAGTTCATCGGTCGCGTGGGAGGCGATACTTTTCAGGCCGAACGCCTCGCTCATACGGGAGATTTTTTCGTTCTGCGCCCGACCGCGTAAGCCATACACACCAGAGAAAAAGCGTAAATTCTGTTCGACCGTCAGGTTGCCGTAGAGCGAAAATTTTTGCGCCATATAGCCGAGATGCTGGCGCGCTTTACCGGAACTCTCTTTCAGATCCATGCCCAGCACCAGCGCCTGACCAGAGGTCGGTACCAGCAAACCGCACATCATCTTAAAGGTGGTCGATTTCCCTGCGCCGTTTGGCCCGAGCAAACCAAAGATTTCACCGCGTTTGACGGCAAAGTTGACGTGATCGGTGGCGGCAAAATCGCCAAACTTTTTGGTCAGCTCTTTCGCTTCGATCACCGTCTCGCCAGGTGTACCTTCCACCGTATGCAATATTGCGCCCAGCGGCGATTCCGAGGTTCCGGCACCGCCCAGCAAATCAATAAACGCATCTTCAAAACGTGGCGTAGTTTCGTTAATGTTGATTTCCGGCATCCCGTCGGCATGGCGAATATCGTCTGGTGTAGCCTCTTTTTTGAGGATCAGACGTACCGATTTCCCCTGAATCATGCCGTCGCTGACCTGCGGCAGTTTCAATGCCCGTTGCAACAGTTTGCGGTTGCCCTCGTGCGGGCTGGTCATCAGAAAGCTGCGTCCGGCCATAGTTTGAGTCAGGGCCGTCGGTTCTCCCTGATACAGCAGCTCGCCTTCGTTCATCAGTAACACGTCACGGCACTGCTCGGCTTCGTCGAGATACGAGGTACTCCAGAGGATTAACATCCCTTCGCCCGCCAGCTCATGCACCATCTGCCACAGTTCGCGCCGTGAGATAGGGTCAACGCCGACGCCGGGTTCATCGAGCAGCAACACTTTCGGTTCGCCTACCAGGGTACAGGCCAGGCCGAGTTTTTGTTTCATCCCACCGGAGAGCTTGCCCGCCAGGCGTCCGGTAAACGGGTCAAGAGATGTAAACTCCAGCAGGCGAGCAAAAGTCTGCTTCCGTGCTTCACCGGTGACGCTGCGCAAATCCGCGTACAGATTGAGATTTTCCATCACCGTCAGATCTTCATACAGGCCGAATTTCTGCGGCATATAGCCGAGCACGGCGTGCAGCGCGCCGTCGTTTTTGATCGGATCAAAGCCAATCACCGTGGCACTGCCGCTGTCGGGTTTCAGTAATCCCGCCAGCATCCGCATCAGCGTGGTTTTGCCCGCACCGTCCGGCCCAACCAGCCCCGTCACATAACCGGCGTGAATGGTGCAGTCGAGCGGTGCGACGGCGGGCTTGTCCATGCCCGGAAAGCGTTTTTCCAGGCCGTTCAGCGTGATAACGGCATCATTCATGTCCTGCCTCGTCACCGAATTGCACCGTTACCGGCATTCCCTGGCGTAACGCATCATCGGCGTCGGTCACCACAATACGCAGGCGATAGACGAGGTCGGTACGCAGATCCGGTGTTTCGACGGTTTTCGGGGTAAATTCAGCAGTCGGCGAAACGAAACCAATCTGCCCGTGATACGGCTTGTCCGGGCGACCATCGGTATAAAGCAACACTTTGCGCCCCGGCTGGGCCTGGTCAAGATTACGTTCATCAACATAGGCGCGTACCCACACCGGACGCGTCAGCGAGACGGTAAATACCGTGCCACCTTCATTAAGCACCGTGCCGGGCTCTACCGCGCGCGTTAACAGCGTGCCATCAGACGGTGCTATCAACGTTGAGTCCTGCAAATTCAGCTCCGCCTGCGCCAGTTGCGCCTGTGCTTGTTCGAGGCTGGCTTTCGCCTGAGCGATGTCCTGTTCGCGGTTGCCGGAACGGTACTGACGCAATTTATCCTGCGCTGATTTCAGCGTGGCCTGCGCCTGGTCGCGCGAGGAGCGGGCATTTTCCAGGTCATTTGCCGAAATGGTGCGGCTTTTCCACAGTCCTTGCTGGCGGTTATAGAAGTTCTGCGCATAGTCATAGGCAGCTTGCGCCTGTTTCACCGCTGCGGCGGCCTGAGCGATTTCTTCATCTCGATACCCGGCAAGCATCAGGTCATACTGCGCCTGAGCCACCGAAACACCCGCTTTCGCCTGCATCAGGGCAATCTCATACGGCTTGTGATCCAGTTCGCCCAGCACCTGGCCCGCTTTGATCGCATCACCTTCGTCCACCGCCAGCGACTCAACGCGCCCCCCAACACGGAAACTAAGATTCACCGTACGAATATCCACGTTGCCATACAGCGTCAGGCCGTTATCCTGGCGGCTTTGATACCACCAGTAGCCTCCGGCAACCACGGCGGCAAGTACTACTACCGCCAGTCCGATCACGACAGGTTTTTTCATCACTACAAACTCCTTTGCGATAATCCTTGCAAAATCAGGTCAATATGACAGGTCACCGTCTGGTTGATCAGTTCGGTCTTTTCTTCATCGAACGCGGTCCAGCCGGTACGTAACAGAATAGTTTCTTTGCCAAGACGAAACGCCAGAATCTCACCAATCAACGCATGGGTATGAAGGATCATGCGGGTATCGCTAGCGTCGCAGCCGGTCCAGGCGGCAATCAGGCGTGTAAGGTGACTGTGTAGCGGACTAATCACCTGTTCGTGCACCAGGTGGTAGGCTGCCGTGGGAGAGAGCTGCTCACGGGAGATAAATTTGCTGAGGTTGACGGTGTCATCCTGGGTGAGCAGCTTAATCATGTTTCTGCAGGCGCGAAGGATCAGTTCACGGATGGCAGCCCGATCCGGCTGTGGTTGCGCGAACAAACGTTCGGCTTCTTCGGCGTGCGGACGGAACTGCTCGCCAATAAAATCAGCAATCCACTGGGCGCAGGCGAGGTACAAATCTTCTTTCGAACCGAAGTAGTAGGTGATGGCAGCGATATTCTGCCCGGCCTGGGCGGCTATCTCGCGGGTGGTGGCGTTCATTCCATATTCACCAAACTGTGCCAGTGCCGCAGCAATCAGCTGTTTTTTCGCCTGTTCACCCTTGATTGTCATGGCAGGATTATTCATCGCACAGTCCATTCTTAATCAAATGATTGATTAAGATTATGACTCCATAGGGGAGTTGTCCAGTATGGCTAAGAATTTTAGCTACGCCAGTCACAGGGATAATTTATGCGCTGCGTCACAAAAACTGCTACACTCCGCTCCCTCATGACATTGTGGTTTTTGTCATTTTCCTTTTCAGTATCTCCCTGAAAACTACACCGGTAACGGTCGGGGCGGTTCGGAGTAGTTATGTCTTTCGATTCTTTGGGTTTAAGCCCTGATATCCTGCGCGCCGTTGCCGAGCAGGGTTACCGTGAACCCACCCCTATTCAGCAGCAGGCGATCCCTGCGGTGCTGGAAGGCCGCGACCTGATGGCCAGCGCCCAGACCGGTACCGGCAAAACAGCGGGCTTTACGCTGCCGCTGTTGCAACACCTGATCACTCGCCAGCCGCACGCCAAAGGGCGTCGTCCGGTGCGTGCGCTCATTCTTACCCCGACCCGTGAACTGGCGGCGCAGATTGGCGAAAACGTCCGTGATTACAGCAAATACCTGAACATTCGTTCGCTGGTGGTGTTTGGCGGTGTCAGCATTAACCCGCAGATGATGAAGCTGCGCGGCGGCGTTGATGTGCTGGTGGCAACGCCGGGACGTCTGCTGGACCTGGAACATCAAAATGCAGTGAAGCTGGATCAGGTTGAAATCCTCGTCCTTGATGAAGCTGACCGCATGCTCGACATGGGCTTTATCCACGATATCCGTCGCGTGTTAACAAAACTGCCAGCGAAGCGCCAGAACCTGTTGTTCTCCGCGACCTTCTCTGACGATATTAAAGCCCTGGCGGAAAAACTGTTGCACAACCCGCTGGAAATCGAAGTGGCACGCCGCAATACTGCGTCTGATCAGGTGACCCAGCACGTTCACTTTGTCGATAAGAAACGCAAACGCGAATTGCTGTCGCATATGATTGGGAAAGGGAACTGGCAGCAGGTGCTGGTGTTTACCCGTACCAAACATGGCGCTAACCATCTGGCTGAACAGCTTAATAAAGATGGCATCCGTAGTGCGGCGATCCACGGTAATAAATCGCAAGGTGCGCGTACTCGTGCGCTGGCCGATTTTAAATCGGGCGATATTCGTGTACTGGTGGCAACTGACATCGCTGCGCGTGGTCTGGATATCGAAGAGTTGCCGCACGTCGTCAACTATGAGTTACCAAACGTACCGGAAGATTATGTTCACCGTATCGGGCGTACTGGCCGTGCGGCGGCAACTGGCGAAGCATTGTCGCTGGTGTGTGTTGATGAACACAAACTGCTGCGTGATATCGAAAAACTGCTGAAAAAAGAGATCCCGCGCATTGCGATTCCGGGGTATGAGCCGGACCCGTCAATCAAAGCCGAACCGATCCAGAACGGTCGCCAGCAACGTGGCGGCGGTCGTGGACAGGGCGGTGGTCGCGGTCAACAGCAACCACGCCGTGCGGAAAGTGGTGCGAAGTCTGGTAACGCGAAGCCCGCAGAAAAACCGTCTCGTCGTCTCGGCGATGCCAAACCGGCAGGCGAACAACAACGTCGCCGCCGTCCGCGTAAACCTGCCGCTGCGCAGTAATCTTTTATGCCGGGCTATGCCCGGCATGAGACTGATGACAAACACAAAACTGCCTGATACGCTACGCTTATCAGGCCTACGTGAACTCTGCAATATATTGAATGTGCATGTTTTTGTAGGCCGGATAAGGCGCTCGCGCCGCATCCGGCATTTCACAACAAGCACTTGTCAGCCATTTGCGAGCGCGGCAAAAAGATTTCTCTGTTTTAACGCCCACAAGCCACCCGATGCGTTACTTCTCCGCAGCCAATTGTCCGCGCAACGCCATTAAAAGGTACCCCAGGCGATTCTTGCCCTGACCATTACCGCCATCTCCCCAGTAAGCATCATTTTGCGTATGCTCAACCAGTTTTGCGGACGCGGTTGCCAGCAAGAGTGTACGCAGTTCTGCATGTTGTTCGAATTTAGCGCGAAGCGCTTTACGCATCATCCTGCTGGTTATTGCGAGCCGCTTTCCAGAAACAGAAAAACCATTACCCCTGAAAACCGAAAAATGCCACAATATTGGCTGTTTATACAGTATTTCAGGTTTTCTCATGGCATTAACCGCCGCGCTTAAAGCGCAAATTGCCGCCTGGTATAAGGCGCTTCAGGAACAGATCCCCGACTTTATTCCCCGTGCGCCGCAGCGGCAGATGATTGCGGACGTCGCCAAAACGCTGGCCGGAGAAGAAGGGCGGCATCTGGCGATTGAAGCCCCTACCGGCGTTGGGAAAACGCTCTCCTATTTGATCCCCGGCATCGCCATTGCCCGCGAAGAGCAAAAAACGCTGGTGGTAAGTACCGCCAACGTGGCATTGCAGGATCAGATCTACAGCAAAGATTTACCGCTGCTGAAAAAGATCATTCCCGATCTTAAATTCACTGCCGCTTTTGGGCGTGGGCGCTACGTTTGCCCGCGTAATCTGACAGCGCTCGCCAGCACTGAGCCCACGCAACAGGATCTGCTGGCGTTTCTTGACGACGAACTGACGCCGAACAATCAGGAAGAGCAAAAACGTTGTGCGAAGCTGAAGGGCGATCTCGACACTTATAAATGGGATGGCCTGCGCGATCATACTGATATCGCTATAGATGATGATCTCTGGCGTCGTTTGAGTACCGACAAAGCCAGCTGCCTCAACCGCAACTGTTACTACTATCGCGAATGCCCGTTTTTTGTCGCTCGTCGGGAAATTCAGGAAGCGGAAGTGGTGGTGGCAAACCATGCGCTGGTGATGGCGGCAATGGAAAGCGAAGCGGTATTGCCTGACCCGAAAAATTTACTGCTGGTGCTGGACGAAGGTCATCACCTGCCGGATGTGGCGCGGGATGCGCTGGAGATGAGCGCCGAAATCACTGCGCCCTGGTACCGGCTCCAACTGGACCTGTTCACCAAACTGGTCGCCACCTGCATGGAGCAGTTTCGCCCGAAGACCATCCCACCGCTGGCGATCCCTGAACGTTTGAATGCGCATTGTGAAGAGCTGTATGAGCTTATCGCCTCGTTAAACAACATTCTCAATCTCTACATGCCTGCCGGGCAGGAGGCAGAGCACCGTTTTGCGATGGGCGAACTGCCTGATGAAGTGCTGGAGATCTGCCAGCGGCTGGCAAAACTCACCGAGATGCTGCGTGGTCTGGCGGAGTTATTTCTTAACGATTTAAGTGAGAAAACCGGCAGCCATGACATTGTACGCCTGCATCGGTTGATTTTGCAGATGAACCGCGCGTTGGGGATGTTCGAGGCGCAAAGCAAACTCTGGCGGCTGGCGTCTCTGGCGCAATCTTCCGGTGCGCCGGTGACCAAATGGGCGACGCGGGAAGAGCGCGAAGGGCAGCTACATCTGTGGTTTCACTGTGTGGGTATTCGTGTTAGCGACCAACTGGAAAGGCTGCTGTGGCGCAGTATTCCGCACATTATTGTTACCTCCGCAACCTTGCGTTCGCTGAACAGTTTTTCGCGTTTGCAGGAGATGAGTGGGCTGAAAGAGAAAGCGGGTGACCGCTTTGTGGCGCTGGATTCGCCCTTTAACCACTGTGAACAGGGCAAAATTGTTATTCCCCGGATGCGCGTTGAGCCTTCCATCGACAACGAAGAACAGCACATTGCTGAAATGGCGGCCTTTTTCCGTGAGCAGGTGGAGAGCAAAAAACATCTCGGTATGTTGGTGCTGTTTGCCAGCGGGCGTGCGATGCAGCGCTTTCTCGACTATGTGACAGATTTACGCCTGATGTTGCTGGTGCAGGGCGATCAGCCACGTTACCGTTTAGTTGAACTGCACCGCAAACGCGTTGCCAACGGTGAGCGTAGCGTGCTGGTGGGCTTACAGTCCTTTGCCGAAGGTCTTGATCTGAAAGGCGATCTGCTCAGCCAGGTGCATATCCACAAAATCGCTTTTCCGCCCATCGACAGCCCAGTGGTGATCACCGAAGGAGAATGGCTGAAAAGCCTCAACCGCTATCCGTTTGAGGTGCAAAGCCTGCCGAGCGCTTCGTTTAACCTGATTCAGCAGGTTGGGCGACTGATTCGAAGCCACGGTTGCTGGGGGGAAGTGGTTATCTACGACAAACGCTTGCTGACCAAAAATTATGGCAAGCGACTACTGGATGCATTACCGGTATTTCCGATAGAGCAACCGGAAGTCCCTGAAGGTATAGTTAAAAAGAAAGAAAAAACGAAATCCCCACGCCGTCGGCGGCGTTAATGATGTGAGTCAGGTAAGGAGTCGTAAATGGACTATCGCAAAATCATTAAAGAGATCGGGCGCGGGAAAAACCACGCGCGCGATTTAGACCGGGATACTGCGCGCGGTCTGTATGCCCATATGCTCAATGGTGAAGTCCCTGACCTTGAGTTGGGCGGCGTATTGATTGCGCTACGTATCAAAGGGGAAGGGGAAGCAGAGATGCTCGGCTTTTACGAAGCCATGCAAAATCACACCATCAAGCTGACGCCGCCTGCAGGCAAGCCGATGCCGATTGTCATCCCCAGTTACAACGGCGCGCGTAAACAGGCCAACCTGACGCCGTTGCTGGCGATTCTGCTGCACAAACTCGGTTTTCCTGTGGTGGTTCACGGGGTTAGCGAAGATCCAACCCGCGTGCTGACCGAAACCATTTTCGAACTGATGGGTATTACGCCAACGTTGCACGGCGGGCAGGCGCAGGCGAAGCTCGACGAACATCAACCTGTCTTTATGCCTGTCGGCGCGTTTTGCCCGCCGCTGGAAAAACAACTGGCGATGCGCTGGCGGATGGGCGTGCGTAACAGTGCACATACCCTGGCGAAACTGGCGACGCCATTTGCCGAAGGTGAGGCACTGCGTCTTTCCAGCGTTTCGCATCCGGAATACATTGGACGCGTCGCGAAGTTCTTTAGCGATATCGGCGGGCGGGCGCTACTTATGCATGGTACTGAAGGTGAAGTGTATGCTAATCCGCAGCGCTGCCCGCAGATCAATCTCATTGACCGTGAAGGGATGCGGGTACTGTATGAAAAACAGGACACTGCTGGTAGCGAGTTACTGCCACAAGCAAAAGATCCGGAAACCACGGCGCAGTGGATTGAGCGTTGCCTGGCTGGCAGCGAACCGATTCCCAAATCGCTGAAAATCCAGATGGCTTGCTGCCTGATGGCTACGGGTGAAGCGGCAACTATCAGCGACGGCCTGGCGCGCGTTAATCAGGCATTTTAATTTTTATCTCAGCCGGATGAGCCATGTCATCCGGCTTTTACCCCACCGCAATATGAAATTCCTGCATCTTTATTGACCTTCCCGCGCCCGGCGTGCAGCATAAAAAACAACAAACACATAACATAAACAGGAGTTAACCATGGAAAGTGGCCATCGCTTTGATGCTCAGACGCTGCACAGTTTTATTCAGGCTGTATTTCGTCAGATGGGTAGTGAGGAACAGGAAGCGAAATTAGTCGCCGATCATTTGATCGCGGCAAACCTGGCAGGGCATGATTCACATGGTATTGGCATGATCCCAAGCTATGTGCGCTCCTGGAGTCAGGGGCATCTGCAAATTAACCATCATGCCAAAGTCGTTAAAGAAGCGGGGGCGGCGGTCACGCTCGATGGCGATCGCGCATTTGGTCAGGTCGCGGCACACGAAGCGATGGCGCTGGGGATTGAGAAAGCGCATCAGCACGGCATTGCCGCCGTGGCGCTACATAACTCGCATCATATCGGCCGTATCGGTTACTGGGCGGAGCAGTGTGCAGCGGCGGGGTTTGTCTCTATCCACTTTGTTAGCGTGGTCGGTATTCCAATGGTCGCGCCGTTCCACGGTCGCGACAGCCGCTTTGGCACCAATCCGTTCTGTGTGGTTTTCCCTCGTAAAGATAATTTCCCGCTGTTGCTCGATTACGCCACCAGCGCCATTGCATTTGGCAAAACCCGCGTCGCCTGGCATAAAGGCGTCCCCGTGCCGCCAGGTTGCCTGATTGACGTTAACGGCGTGCCGACGACAAATCCGGCGGTAATGCAGGAGTCGCCGTTGGGTTCGCTGTTGACCTTTGCCGAACATAAAGGCTACGCCCTTGCAGCGATGTGTGAAATTCTTGGCGGGGCGCTTTCTGGCGGTAAAACGACGCATCAGGAAACGTTACAAACCAGTCCCGATGCCATTCTTAACTGCATGACCACTATCATTATCAACCCGGAACTGTTCGGCGCGCCGGATTGTAGTGCGCAGACCGAAGCCTTTGCCGAGTGGGTGAAAGCCTCGCCGCATGATGACGATAAGCCGATTTTGCTACCGGGCGAGTGGGAAGTGAACACGCGTCGCGAACGGCAGGAGCAGGGGATTCCACTGGATGCGGGAAGCTGGCAGGCCATTTGTGATGCGGCGCGGCAGATTGGTATGCCGGAAGAGACGTTGCAGGCTTTCTGTCAGCAGCTAGCCAGCTAAAAAAAGCCCGTCCAGTGGCGGACGGGCAAACAAGGGTAACATAGGATCAATGAGGGTTAGAGCATATGCGTCTGTCGGCAAACAGACAGGGAAATACTTGTGCTGAACGTAGCGTAAACGCCTGATCCAGCTTACGAATTACTTATAAATTACCGCAGTACCGCTTAATTTATTGTTGTTGGTGGCAGAAGTGATGCTGTATCCACTGGCACCGGCCGCCGCGGCTTTCTCAGCCAGTTTCGCTTCCAGGGCATCGAGGGTGGATGCGCCATCGGCAGAAACCACGCCGATTTTATTCATGTTCTGTGCCTGGGATGCCGTTACCGGTTCCGCCGCGAACACGCCAAATGACAGAGTTGAAAGAGCCATAGCAGCAACAACAGTATTGATAGTTTTCATAATTAATCTCTCGCAGGTGATTTTTGTATAAGTGACGTTGTTTCGTCGATGTGATGAGTATCACGTTTTTTTACGAGAGATAAAATCGAAGAGAATTGACCGCCTTGTTCAAATAAATTGATTGATATCTAACATACTGATAAACCATTTATTTGTTGTACTTATGGACTTGTTTTATACCGCGTGGCAGTCACGGTAGCGTTAAAGGCACGGAATGCCACGCAAAATACAAATTATATTCGCTATACATCCCGCCAGTTGTAGTTAACGTAACTGGCTGTCTTTCGAACCTCTGCGATTATATCCTGTATAAGCTGGTTTTTGTAAATCTTTCTCCTGCTGACAATGAATGCATAAGCGCACGCCAGGAATGGCTTCCCGACGGGCCTGCGGGATAGGGGCACCGCACTCTTCACATTCATACAGGCTTTCGCCACGCGGAATTTCACCCCGAGCGCGGGCAATCGCATCTTCAATTGTACTGTTGATCTGTTCGTTGACGGCGTCATCATTAGCCCAACCGGATGCCATATCGTCCTCCCCATATCAATGCTTGTACAGTTAAGTGTAGCTAATATAGGGACGAACTCGGGCAGTTCAAGCGTCAGATCTCCGACCATTCCCGCAGCAGATTATGATAAAGATTGAGCAGCGACAGGATCTCTTCACTTTCGCCGTAGTGGCTTTTCAGCGACTGAATATTGTTGTCCAGTTCAAACAGCATGGCGCGCTTTTTATCATCGCGGATCATCGACTGGATCCACATAAATGATGCCACTCGCACGCCGCGGGTTACGGGTGTCACGCAATGCAGGCTGCTGGAGGGATACAACACCAGATCGCCTGCCGGGAGTTTTACCCGATGTTGCCCGAAGGTGTCATTAACGACCAGTTCGCCGCCGTCGTAGCTTTCTGGATCGCTTAAAAACAGCGTGGCAGAAAGGTCAGTGCGCATCCAGCCGTTTTGTGGATGGCTGCGTACTGCGCCATCCACATGAAAACCATAGGTTTCATTGTTCTGATAGCGATTAAACAGCGGCGTGGAAAGGGTACGCGGCAAGGCCGCGGCAAAGAACAAAGCATGTTGGTTAACCGCGTTCAGCACCTCATTTTGCAGGGCGGCGTACAGGGCGCTGCGGGTGTCTACTTGTTGATTGTTCTTAACTTGCGCACCTTGTGCGCCGGTGGTGACGCGTCCATCCACCCATTCGGCTTGTTCCAGGTGTTCGCGAAAACGGGCGACGTCCTGTGGCGATAACACGCCGGGAATGTGGTACATCATACAAGTTCTCCAAAAAGTGGGGCCTGCGCCCCACATCTGAATCAGAAATGCATATTGGCTGTGAGCAAGAAGGTTCTTGGCTCGCCCGGGTGATAACGGTAGCCGCTCTTATTGATTGAGGCGACGTAATCGGTATCAAACAGGTTGTAGACGTTTAGCTGGAAGTCGAGATTGCGATTAACCCGATACCCCAGTTTGGCGTCGGCGACCCAATAACCTTCGGTAAATGCTGGCGTTCCCACCGCGCCGTCTGAACCTTTATGCATACTGCCGATATACCGTGCGCCCGCACCAACAGAAATATCATCGGTTGCCTGATACTGGCTCCATAAGGTGAAGGCGTGTTCCGGGGTATACGGCAGCGATGAGGAACCATCCTAGGCAACATCTTTGCCGTTTTTGATAGTTGCTTTTTGCTGGGTATAGCCGCCAATCATCTGCCACGCGGGGGTGATATTCCCGGCCACGGATATCTCATAGCCTTCGACACGTTTCTTACCATATTGCGAATAAGTCCCATCATCATTTTGCTCAACTTCATTTTCAATATCAGTACGGAACAGCGCGGCGGTAAGTAGCAGGCGTTTATCCAGAACCTGCCATTTGGTGCCAATCTCGCTGGTGTTGGCTTTTTGCGGTTTAAAATCGGTGCGGTTGGCACTGTTACCGCTGCCAGACTGCGCAAGGGCGAAGTTGTTGCCGCCCGGCGGCTGCTGGGAAACGGCATAGTTAATATAAACATTGCCGTTTTCCGTCAGGTGATACAGCGCCCCGGCTTTCCAGTTCACCAGATTGCCCGACTTGGCGGTGTCGACGGTGGTGACCGGAGAACCTTTTGCCACGCCAGCAGGGCAGGTGATGGCACCGCGCCCGCTGCCGCCGCAGGCGGTGGCACTGTCATATTCAGTATGATAATTATCCAGACGGATCCCACCGTTCAGCTCAAAATCACGGGTGATTTGCAGCGTATCGAAGGCATAAATTGCGAAGGTATCCGTCTGACCATTGGCGTTTGCGCCGTTGCGCGTCAGGCCGCCGGGATGAATGCTGCTGTCAGGATGATAAATATTTACCGCCGGTAACGTCACCGGATTAACGCCATAGTTAGTCTGTGTTTCGCGGGTAAATTCCACGCCGGTACTGACATCATGACCGATAGCGCCGGTATAGAACGTCGAGGTCAGGTTGGTCTGGTTGGTGAGAATTTTGTTACTCACATCTTTGGTATTCGCCGTGCGTGACCACGTCCAGCTATTCACATCGCTGGCGGGCTGGGTAATATTCGACGCTCCACCCATAATCGCCGTCATCAGGTAATCCTGCTTTACGCGCGACCAACGCGTAGTGTTGCGAATGGTGGTGTTATCGTTGATGTCGTGCTCAAAACGCATGGTAGCGGTGTCGGTGGTCGAATCGTCGTAATCGGAATCCGTGCCGTAAAAGTTATGCGTATCAACTTTTCCGGAATGATTCAGGGCCGCTGTTCCCGCAGATGGGGCAGAATAACCCGGTAAACCGATGGTCGGAATGCCGCCGTCTGGCGTGTTGTTCTGGGTGACATGCAGATAATTAAGATACAAACGATTCGCTGTACCAAGGCCAAAAGCGACAGAAGGGGCGACGCCGTAACGCTCATTTTTGACTTTGTCGCGTCCGGCATCGTGCGTTTTTTCGCCCATTACATTCAGGCGCACCGCAGTGGTATCACCAATGACCTGATTGACGTCCAGCGTGCCGCGGCGGAACCAGGCGCTGCCAATACTGGCGGAGGCGTCAATGCCGGAATCATTGCGCGGCTGTTTGCTGATCATATTGATCGAGCCTGTCGGCGCGCTGCGCCCGTAGTCGGTGCCGGACGGCCCTTTAATTACTTCGACCTGCTCGGTATTGAAGGTGTCGCGCGAGACGCTGCCGATATCGCGAATGCCATCGATATAAATACTGTTAGAGGTATCGGCACCGCGCATATAAATGGCGTCGCCAGTGGTGGAGTTACCGTTCTCACCCGCAAAAAACGCACCCACGCCGGGGACGTTTTTGAGCGCGTCGGTAAGGTTGGTTGCACCCTGATCTTTAATCACTTGTTCAGAAATCACTGTCATCGTGCGGGTAGTATCCGCTACCGGACGCGAGAATTTCGGATCGGCAGATTTTTGTGGCGCATAAAGCGAAGGCGTTGATGCTTCGACAACCAGCGTGTCATCCGCGTTAGCTTGCCCTTCGGCAGCGAGTGCCTGTGCCACAGGCGTAATACCAATACAAAGACCGGCAAAGAACGTGAGCGAATGAAATTGTCTGGCAGGGAAATTGCGATTGTTTTCCATTTTGCAGGTGACTTTTTCTTATATGGTGAAATTTTCACTGTCACGAGAAAGCATCTCTGCGGATGCGATGCCACTGTTAATCCCGTGATAGCGTCCGTGCAAGTGATAATAATTTTGATAAGCATTATCACTTGGCGCGATTTTCTATCACCCATTGCGCGAAAAAGAAATACATTTATTTACATTGCGTTCATATTTGATGTTTTTTGCTTACAAATCGGACGAAAACTGCATCCAGAGGCGAATGCAGTTACGTTGGTGGGGTTATTTGTAGATGATTGCAGTACCGAACATCTGGTCATTTCCGCCTGCGGAATTAATGACATAACCTTTCGCGCCTTGTTCGCGCGCTTTTTCTGCCAGTTTATCCTCCAGATCGCTTAGGTTTGATGCGCCAGTTGCCGAAACGGTACCGGCGGGCCGTAGTTGACCACTGTCCAGGTTACTCATCGGTTGCGCGGCATAAGCCGTGAGAGAGATTCCGCTCAGGACGGTGGCAATCAGTAGTGTGAGGCACTTTTTCATAATGACATCCTCATAAATACAACGGGTAGTGCCAGATAAGTGTAGGTCGCCTGCGCGATGAAAATGACGCAAAAAATTGACAGAGATGCGCTTATTTTTTGAACGATGTGTTTTTACAAAATAAGACAAATCAATGACATGCATGATGATGATTTTTATGGTGAATTGCCATAAACCATAGCCATGTGAAGGTTTTTAGAAATGATAAACGCAGCCAGATATTTACCCTGTCGCGTTATGCGGGTATCTTACGCCGCTGCTTAAAGGAGAATGCTATGTCCGCCCAGAAACCGGGGTTGCATCCGCGCAACCGTCATCACAGCCGCTACGATCTCGCCACGCTTTGTCAGGTCAATCCTGAACTCAGGCAATTCCTCACGCTTACACCCGCCGGGGAGCAAAGCGTAGACTTTGCCAATCCGCTGGCGGTGAAGGCGCTCAATAAGGCGTTGCTGGCCCATTTTTACGCCGTAGCGAACTGGGATATCCCGGACGGTTTTCTCTGCCCGCCAGTACCGGGCCGGGCGGATTATATTCATCACCTTGCCGATTTACTGGCTGAAGCAAGCGGAACAATTCCAGCTAATGCCAGCATTCTGGATATCGGCGTTGGTGCGAACTGTATTTATCCGCTGATTGGCGTACATGAATATGGCTGGCGTTTTACCGGTAGTGAAACCAGCAGCCAGGCGTTAAGCAGTGCGCAGGCGATCATCAGTGCTAATCCGGGGCTTAACCGCGCCATTCGTCTGCGTCGGCAAAAAGAGAGTGGGGCGATTTTTAACGGCATCATCCATAAAAACGAGCAATACGATGCGACCTTGTGTAACCCGCCATTCCACGATTCCGCCGCTGCGGCACGGGCAGGTAGTGAACGTAAACGCCGTAACCTGGGCCTGAACAAAGACGATGCACTGAACTTTGGTGGTCAGCAACAGGAGTTGTGGTGTGAAGGCGGTGAGGTCGCTTTTATCAAAAAGATGATTGAAGAGAGCAAAGGCTTCGCGAAGCAGGTGATGTGGTTTACCTCGCTGGTATCTCGTGGTGAAAACTTACCGCCGTTGTATCGTGCTTTGACGGACGTAGGTGCGGTGAAGGTGGTAAAAAAAGAGATGGCCCAGGGGCAAAAGCAGAGCCGCTTTATAGCCTGGACCTTTATGAACGACGAGCAGCGCCGCCGTTTTGTCAATCGCCAGCGTTAAAGCGTTGGCTCCCCCGGCGGCAACGGTTCAGCCGGGGCCGCGCCCGGAGCTGGCAGCACCTGATAAGTCTGCACCGGCGCGCGAACACCCGCCAGGTCGAAATGTTTTTTCACCTGGCTGTCGAGGGCAAAGCGGACCGTCCACTGTTTGAGTGGCAGCGTGGTGAACGAAACACGCAGTGTAAACGCGGTATTGCTTAAGCCGACAATCCCGGCAAAGTTCGGTTCACCAATAACCAGCCCGCGAATTTCTTCGTTTTCCATCAATTCTGCTACCGCATCTTTCAGTGCCTGATTGGCTTTATCAGCATCTTCATGGCGATCAACATCATAATTTGCCACTACCGAACCAATGCCGCGGACAAAGTTAGCAAAGGTGGTAATCGAAGACCACGGAATGATGTGATACGCCCCGGTATCCTGGCGTACGCCCACGGAGCGAATCGACATCCGTTCCACAGTGCCGGTCAACGGCCCGATAGTCACCAAATCTCCAGTGTTCATGCCGTTTTCAAACTGAATAAATACCCCGGTGATAATATCTTTCACCAGCGTTTGCGAACCAAAAGAGATAGCCAGCCCCAATGCACCGGCACCTGCCAGCAATGGCGCGATGTTAACGCCGATTTCCGACAACACAATCATGATGGTGATGGTACTGATAATCACCGCCAGCGCGTTACGGAACAGCGTTAGCAGGGTACGCGTACGGGCGCTGGGTAGCGGGCGGCCATGAATATCCGAAGCCAGCCGGTTTTCTATCAAACTGGCGAGCACCGTCCAGCCAACCGCCGAGAAGAAAAGAATGAGTGCGATACGGATCAGGATATCTACGGTTTTCTGCCCCGCACCGTTTTGCAGCCAGTTCCAGAAATCGAACAATCCCCATGCGCTCAACAGCAGCATTACCGCCACGCAGACTGTCAGAATACGCGCTGTTTTCAGTGCCGCCGAAAGCCAGCCATTCAGCCGTTTTTGCAGCTCGGGATAGTTACGCTGAGTATGTGGCGAGAGGGTGATGGTTTTCGCCAGCCAGCGGGAAAACATACCGGAAACAAATGCTGCGATACCAATAATCGCCAGGCTGCGCACCGTTGCACCCATCATAAATTTCAGGCTGTTGCCCGGATCGAACAACGAAAAGAAAAACAGCACGATAAAATAGGCGCTTGCCAGCCAGTGCCACACCAGCGCAAAGGCGCGGATAAACAGGCTGAAAAAGGCCAGCGAATGCTCCGCAAAGTTGAGCAAATGCTGGGTGATCTCTTTTTTATTACGAAAAATCAGGTACAACGCCCAGACGGTCATGCACAGCATAATGATGACGTTCGCCAGCGCACCTATCTGTACATTCACCTGATTAGAGATAATCGGCACAGCCACAATCAGACCATAGCCAATCAGGCTGCTTAACCAGCTCAGGCGACGACTCCAGTAACGGGCGGTCTCGTCATGAATCGTGAACGGGCGCAGTTCAGCCACGTTTGGGCAAAAAATCAGGCGTAGTACGGCTTTGAAAAATTCAATCAGGGCAAAGGCGTTGAGAAACAAACTTTGTTGGAAAGCGATGGTGCGACTGCCCGCATTCAGGTTGTCGCTTAATACCTGGCCGACAAATAATGTCAGTGCCAGTAACAGCAGGTCGATAATAAACGCCCCGATGATCATCGCCGGAAGCTGCAACCAGTTACTGCGCTCACGATTTTTTTGCCGCGCCCACTGGCCCATTTTGCGATACAGCGGCAGTGCGCACAGACGAATCAGCCAGTAAAAACCAAACACTAATACCGCTAACATTGAAAAATGGGTCAACGCATTGCTGAAGGTTTGTGGATTAAACGGCTTATGCGGGGAGCCGGTGATATTGCGATAAAGTTGTCCGAAGCGGGCGGAAAGGGCTTCACCATAATGGCGGCTGACTTCGGTGACTTTTTGCAGCACGGTTTGCTCTTCAACCAGCGTCGGCGGCACGATCTTCGGTACCGGTTCCGCAGGTGGCGTCGCGGCGACGGTGCGCAACTGGTCGATCAACTCTTTACGCGAGGTGTCATTATCCAGCACATCCGCCAGTGCGCCATAGGCCGCTTTTTTTTGTTCGATATCCGGTTCCGGGGCCGGTTCAGTCGTTGAGTCCGTTGTCGTTGTGGTTGTAACGCCGGGTATGGATACCGCGTGGGCAGGTGCGCCCAGCAGGCAGAAGAGGATGAACAGGATCCACCGCATGACTCCTCCAGTGAGAAAACAGAGCAAAAAGATAAGTATAGATGCTGGGGGAGAGGCAATTTTAAATGAGAGGAATCTGGTGTGCCTCCCTTTCGGGGGAAAGGGAGGCAGAGAAGTTAAGAGACGTGCTGCAAAAATTCCTGCAAGCGCTGGCTCGGCGGGTTCTTGATCAACACCTGCGGATCGCCATCTTCTGCAATCCGGCCTTTGTCGATAAAGATCAGGCGCGAAGCTACTTTCTCGGCAAAACCGATTTCGTGGGTCACGATCACCATCGTCATCCCTTCTTCAGCCAGATCCTGCATAACCTTCAGCACTTCATGGCGCAGTTCCGGGTCAAGAGCGGAAGTCGGTTCATCAAACAGCATCATTTTCGGCTTCACCGCCAGCGCGCGGGCAATCGCCACACGCTGCTGTTGACCACCAGAAAGTTCGGAAGGGTAGTGATGTGCACGCTCTGCCAGACCGACTTTCGCCAGCAGCTCACGCGCCAGTTTTTCCGCCTCTTCTTTATTCGCGCCACGCACGCGTAGCGGGCCAAACATGACGTTTTCCAGCGCCGTCAGATGCGGGAAGAGGTAAAACTGCTGGAACACCATACCCGCTTCCTGGCGAATCAGGCGCTCATCAACTTTCGGATCGTTAACCTTCAGGCCATCGACAATCAGATCGCCGGAGGTGATTTCTTCCAGTTTGTTGATGCAGCGCAGCAGGGTCGATTTACCGGAACCGGACGGCCCGATAATCACCACGACTTCGCCCTGAGCAATGTTCAAATCGATATTGTGCAGCACCTGGGTTGGACCAAAATGCTTGGAGACGTTTTTAAATTCAATCACAGGATTTTCATCCTTCTTTCCAGACGACGCAGAATAAAGCTCAGCACCAGGGTAATAATCAGATAGAACACCGCCACGGCGCTCCAGATCTCCAGGGCGCGGAAGTTACCGGCAATAATTTCTTGCCCCTGACGGGTCAGTTCAGCCACGCCGATAACAATAAACAGCGAGGTATCTTTTATACTGATGATCCACTGGTTACCCAGCGGCGGCAGCATACGACGCAGTGCCAGCGGTAAAATGACGTAGCGAATGGTTTCCCAACGTGAAAGACCGAGCGCCAGTCCTGCTTCACGAAAACCTTTGTGAATAGACAGCACCGCACCACGCGTGATTTCCGCAATGTACGCGCCGGAGTTGATCATGATGGTGACCACCGCCGCAGTAAACGGGTCGATGCGTAAATCGTTAAACGCCATCGGCAGGGCGAAATAGATAAACATCACCTGGACGACGATAGGTGTGCCGCGGATCACTTCAATAAAGACCAGCGCGACGTGGTTGGCTATCCAACCACCGAAGGTGCGTGCAAAACCTGCCAACAATCCGATCACCAGACCGCCAGCCAGACCGAGGACCGAAATCCACAGGGTCATTTTGGCACCTTCAATCAGAAGCGGAATGGCAGGCCAGATGGCACTCCAGTCAAACTGCATATGTTGTTCCTGTTACCGTGGTGTAAATAATCAAATTCAGGGTAATTAATGGCCCCGGAGCGGGTTTGCGCCCTTCACCCTAATCCTCTCCCCGGCGGGGAGAGGGAACTGCCAGTGCGCTTTACAGGCGCAGCGTTATTATTTCGGTTCAGTACCGAACCATTTTTTGTAGATTTCGTTGTAAGTTCCGTTCTCGCGCAGGGTTTTCAACGCGCCGTTGACTTTGTCACGCAGCTCGTCGCTACCTTTCGGGAACGCAATACCGTATTGCTGTGCTTCCAGAGAGTCACCTACCGCTTTGAACTGACCGTTACCGACGGTTTTGATGAAGTACAGAATGTTTGGCGTATCGTGCAGAACGGCGTCTGCGCGGTTGGTGCCCAGTTCCATATAGGCGTTATCGATGTTCGGGAACTGACGCAGATCTTTAGTTTTGATGTTTGCTTTCGCGTAATCAACGGAGCCAGTGCCGCTCTTCACAGCAACCACTTTCCCGTCGAGATCTTTCACGCTTTTCACATCGTTATTGTTAGCTTTCACCATCACTAACAGGCCGCTTTTGTAGTAGCCGTCAGAGAAATCGATCGCTTTTTTACGCTCGTCGGTGATGGTAATGCCCGCCAGCGCCAGATCGACGTTTTTGGTTTGCAGTGCCGGAATGATCCCACTGAAATCCATCGGCTTCAGTTCGTAATCCAGCTTCAGTTCTTTAGCGATGGCAGCCCACAGATCAACGTCAAAGCCCACGTATTTATCGCCCTGTTTAAATTCAAACGGAACGAAGGCGGTATCCGTCGCGACAACTAATTTTTTATCCGCGGCATGAGAAGAAACCGCAAAAGCCAGGGTCAGTGCAGCCAGTGAAACTTTTAATACAGACTTCATAGCATTTCCTTTTTTCTATCCACGGGACGATCCCCTGCGTGACATTCACATATATGAAAAAATCGTGCCAGTTTTGCAACTCATTGATTTTTCGAGATGCGGCAAAAACGTGATGCACGATTTATAGGGCAATACCCTGAAGATGCACCATTCTGGGGCACCAAACTGGTGCGCTAAAATTGTGCACTCAACACAGTGATTATTTAGCGTAAAACCTGATGAAAAAACAATCTTTATGTAACGATTGTGTGATGATGTGGATACAAAAAATTTACTTAACCAGCTGGGGATAGCAGATGGATGCACTAAATAAGTGCGTTGAGGCGGGCTACAAAACAAAACGGCCTCCTGTCAGGAAGCCGCTTTTATCGTGTACTAAAGTTCTGCACCATCAGCGATGGATTTATTCGATGTTAGACTCGATAAACCACAGGAATTTATCCAGGTCGCGAGACGCGGCGGTCAGGATATCTGCGGTGTCGTCATCTTTCGCTTCGCCAATCGCTTTGCGTACGTCATTAGCGACGATTGCGTAACGGTCAGCCAGCTCTTTCAGGTGATCCTGAACGTTGTGGATGTCCAGCGGGTAACTTTTCAGCGGAGTTTTGCTGTTGATAACTTGAGTGGTCCCCAGAGCTACACCGCCCAGCTGCACTGCACGTTCTGCCATGGTATCCAGATGATCGATCAGTGCAGTGCGGAAGCCATCCAGCATTTCATGTACGGCAATGAAGTTAGCGCCGCGCATGTTCCAGTGCGCTTGTTTGGTAATCAAAGAAAGATCAATAAACTGGATAACCTGGCGATTCAGCAACTCTACTGTTGCTTTTTTCTCGCTGTCAGAGACATCGTTGCGGGTATAAAGCAGATTGGTCGCTTTTGATTTAACTAATTTAGCGGTACTCATAATTTCATATCCTCTTGATGTTATGTCCCAGTAATTAACGAGACTAAGTATAGCACCAGCTATGTGTTCCGCTATTCTGGCTGTTCCTATCACACTAATAGTGGTAACAAGCGTGAAAAACAAAAACAATAAAAAAATCAATGAGTTAGATATATTAATAAGAACAATTCTTATTTATTTGCTCGCCAGGAATTTTCGGAATAAATATGCTTTTGCATAATTCGATATATAAAGACGGTGTAGAGGAAAAGTAGCGAGAAAATCTGCATGGTTATGCATAACCATGCAGAAATGTAAATTTAATTTATGTCTAATTCTTTTATTTTGCTCTCTTTGCGTACTGTCAGCGTAGAACCCATTGAAGCGGCGATGATAGCGCCGAGCGCCAGCAGCTGTATGGGTGTCAGTGTTTCTCCGAGGAAAATCATCCCGGAAACGGCAGCCAGCGCCGGTTCCATGCTCATCAGCGTACCAAATGTACGTGTTGGCAAACGGGTGAGGGCAATCATTTCCAGCGAATAAGGCAGAGCGGTCGAGAGAATAGCGACAGCCAGACCCAATGGAATAACCGACCAGTGCCAGAGTGCTTCACCAGCCTGAAGCGCTCCAATTGGCACGAAAATTAACGCTGCAATCAACGAACCAATTGCCACCGTCGCAGGGCCATGTTCCGCTCCTGCGCGTTGCCCACTTAAAATGTAAATAGCCCAACAAGCCCCGGCCCCCAGTGCCAGCGCACAGCCGGTTAAATCGACATGGGAAACGTCTTGCCCCAGCGGTAGCAGGAACCACAGACCAAGAACCGCCAGCACAACCCAGACGAAATCTACCGGGCGACGAGAAGAGAACAGTGCCACCGCCAGTGGTCCGGTGAACTCCAGCGCCACCGCAATACCCAGCGGTACCGTCTGAATAGAAAGATAAAAAAGATAATTCATTCCACCCAGCGAAACGCCGTAAAACAACAGCGGTAATCGTTGCTCTTTGGCAAAGCGCAGTCGCCATGGCTTAAAGAACGCGATGAGGATCAGCGTGCCTAATGCCAGACGCAGCGCAGTGACACCCGGTGCGCCCACCAGAGGAAAAAGTGACTTAGCTAACGAGGCTCCACCCTGAATAGACGCCATGGCAACGAGCAATATGACTATTGGTAACCAGACCGGCATTTTACGTAATGAACCAGGCATCCTTTCTCCCACAAATATCTAAACCTAAGTAAAGCGTGGAGTGTACTGGATATACCCAATGCTGGTTGAGCATTTGTTGAAAAAATTTTCCCCCGTTTTGACTAAAATGCGCCAGGATTGATGGAATCATTAGTCTGGTGATTAGGAATAATCTGGATGAATGACAGGGAAAACATGCGTAATACTTACGCAGTTCTCTGAAAAAGTGATTTAAATTTAGATGGATAGCGGTGTATGGAAACGTTCTGTTACATGAAATGGCCCGTTAGACATCATAAATCGCGAAGAGTTTCCCATTAATTTTTGATATATTTAAAACTTAGGACTTATTTGAATCACATTTGAGGTGGTTATGAAAAAAATTGCATGTCTTTCAGCACTGGCCGCAGTTCTGGCTTTCACCGCAGGTACTTCCGTAGCTGCGACTTCTACTGTAACTGGCGGTTACGCACAGAGCGACGCTCAGGGCCAAATGAACAAAATGGGCGGTTTCAACCTGAAATACCGCTATGAAGAAGACAACAGCCCGCTGGGTGTGATCGGTTCTTTCACTTACACCGAGAAAAGCCGTACTGCAAGCTCTGGTGACTACAACAAAAACCAGTACTATGGCATCACTGCTGGTCCGGCTTACCGCATTAACGACTGGGCAAGCATCTACGGTGTAGTGGGTGTGGGTTATGGTAAATTCCAGACCACTGAATACCCGACCTACAAACACGACACCAGCGACTACGGTTTCTCCTACGGTGCTGGTCTGCAGTTCAACCCGATGGAAAACGTTGCTCTGGACTTCTCTTACGAGCAGAGCCGTATTCGTAGCGTTGACGTAGGCACCTGGATTGCCGGTGTTGGTTACCGCTTCTAATCACTTCGGTGATATAAAAATCCGCCTCTCGGGGCGGATTTTTTTGTTTTAAGGTTTCGGGTCGAAAATATCGGTTCCGAGATGGTTGTAATCCACCTTCTGTAACTGGAAGTTGGTGATGTATATCGGCCCGGCTTTCTTCTCAGAAATAAACGGGTATTTGATATTTATTTCCTTCGCTTTAATTCCCGTCCACTGCGAGAAAAAGCCTAAGAAGTCATTGGCCGAGCGGCGGGCTTTAATCACCCGATGCGCTTTATCGTCGCTGGAAATGACCATAAAAGGCACCTGGAAATTTTGCTGATACTTATCATCATGAGCAAGGTATTGCACGTCTTTGCCGCGCTCTTTAAAGGCCAGACCGTGGTCAGAAAAGTAAACCAGCGAGAAGCTGCTGCCGCTGTTGCGTAACTGATCGTACAGCTTGCGCAGTAAATCGTCTGTTTGCGTCATGGTATAGAGATAGCACGACGTTTCTTTCGATTGCACAAAGGTTTCGTATTTGCCTTGTGTCCGGTCGCAGGCCTGCGGATGCGAGCCCATCAGATGTAGAACAATCAGCTGCGGTTGCGAGTGCTCTTGCGCCAGCACTTGAGCGGTCATATCCAGTAACGCTTCGTCTTTCGTGTTTTTATCTGCTTCAAAATTACCTTCTTTCAGGAAGTACACTTCATCTGCTCGTTTGGCGATGCTGGCGATGGCGGTATCGTATTCGCCGATTTGGCCCTGGTTGGAAAACCACCAGGTCTGGAAGCCCGCGCGATTTGCCAGGGTGACAAAGTTATCCTGAAACTGTGGTTTGCCATCGACAACGCGATTGAGCGTTAAGCCAAGCGATTTCTGCGTGGAGCCACTGGCAGCAATGTAGTCAGCAAATATCAAACCGTTAACGCTGCTGGCAAATGGGGTATTGTCCCAGTGACCGCCAAAGGCACCGAGGGCATCGCGACGCGCGCTTTCTCCGATCACCACCACATAGGTCTGATACTTCGGCTTAACGGCAGTGACCGTCCAGGTATCTTTCATTCCGGAAAGTTTTGCCATCCGTTCTTGCTCTTCAATCACCTCGTTATTATTGACGATGACATCCTTAGCAAAACGAAATACCGGATAGCCAGTATCTTTCAGTTTAAATACGCCGCCCCAGGCCAGGTTTTGCACGGGAGCAACAAAAAATGTCGCCACACTGAATACCAGGCACAGGCTGTCGAAGGTATTCCAGCGCGCTTTTTCACTCTCTTTTTTTCGCCTGATTGCTATTACGCCGAGCGCAAAAATAAATATGCCGACCAGGTAGCTGTACCACGGAAAAATCGTCAGGATTTCGGTCGACTCTTCCATATTGGTGGAGTGCAATGCCAGCAATGTATTGAAGTTAGGCGCGCCGTAGGCCTGAGCAAAAGGGAAATAACAAGCCGCCACCAGCGAACTGATACCGACCAGAACTTTTTGTACGCGAGGCAATGTTCGCCATAGCAAAAGCAAAATAGCCGTAAACGCAGCGGTGTAGAGCAAACTGAAGGGGTAACCTAAGCCGAGGTTAATTAATAGCGACTGTAAAAAGTAGAACGCAGTCCACGGGCTAAATACCCGGCTACGGGTAACAAGCGATTCTTTGAGGGTTAAATTCATATGCCACTATCGTAACAAACGCCATGTGCTTACCCTGGCGTCAAGGGTCAATACCTGCAAGAGTGCGTGAAGAGGGGAAAGGGGTCCGCATCCGCGAGCCGCAATATACGCAGGGCTGCAAGAAGATAGAGCGAGCTGCTGTTCAGGTCAACTACCGACGAACAAATCTTTTGCGAAGGGGATTGCAAATCCGACAAAAAGTGGGGTTTTTCAGACCAAAACGCGTTGTGCCTGCATAAAAGCAGGAGTGAAGCGGCGTACCGCGACGCCGCTATTTATCGGAAGGTTTATCTTGCTGCGGTTTGTTGTTGACCATATCGCACAACATAGAGAGCAGCATTAACCGTACTTTAAAGGGAGAATGACTAAACACGCGCATACACCTCTTGAACTCATTCATAAGACCTCCTGACTTGCTAATCCCATCGATCCTTGAGGGATGATTGCATTACATACAGATATAGCACAGGCTATATTATATAGCTATTGCTAAAACGTTAATTTTTTGTACCTTCGCAACTCTGGTTTACAATGTGCGCACGAAATGAGAACGCTATGTATGCGTCACCATAATGAGGAAGCACAATGAGTCGTCGCGCAGGTACGCCAACAGCAAAAAAAGTGACGCAGTTAGTGAACGTGGAAGAGCACGTTGAAGGGTTCCGCCAGGTCAGAGAGGCGCATCGGCGCGAGCTTATTGATGATTATGTTGAGCTGATTTCTGACTTGATCAGGGAAGTGGGGGAAGCTCGTCAGGTAGACATGGCTGCTCGTCTGGGGGTTTCGCAACCGACGGTGGCTAAAATGCTTAAGCGACTGGCAACCATGGGGCTGATTGAAATGATCCCCTGGCGTGGCGTGTTTTTAACGGCAGAAGGAGAGAAGCTGGCGCAGGAAAGCCGCGAGCGACATCAGATAGTCGAAAATTTCTTGTTGGTGTTGGGCGTCAGTCCGGAAATCGCCCGTCGCGACGCGGAAGGTATGGAGCACCATGTTAGTGAAGAGACGCTGGATGCCTTTCGTTTGTTTACCCAGAAACACGGTGCCAAATGAGCCTGCCTTTTTTACGCACGCTGCAAGGCGATCGTTTTTTTCAGTTATTAATTCTTGTTGGCATCGGATTAAGTTTTTTCGTTCCCTTTGCACCGAAATCCTGGCCTGCTGCTATCGACTGGCACACCATCATCACCTTAAGCGGCCTGATGCTGCTGACCAAAGGTGTGGAGTTAAGCGGCTATTTTGATGTGCTGGGGCGCAAAATGGTGCGCCGCTTTGCTACGGAGCGGCGGCTGGCGATGTTTATGGTGCTGGCGGCGGCGCTGCTTTCTACCTTTCTGACCAACGATGTCGCGCTGTTTATTGTTGTTCCGCTGACTATCACGCTAAAAAGGCTGTGTGAGATCCCGGTTAATCGGCTGATTATTTTTGAGGCGCTGGCAGTCAACGCTGGTTCGCTACTGACGCCAATTGGCAACCCGCAAAATATTCTTATCTGGGGACGTTCTGGTCTTTCGTTTGCCGGATTTATTGCCCAAATGGCACCGCTGGCTGGCGCAATGATGCTGACACTCCTGCTGTTGTGCTGGTGTTGTTTCCCTGGAAAGGCGCTGCAGTACCATACGGGAGGGCAAACGCCGGAGTGGAAACCGCGGCTGGTGTGGAGTTGTCTGGGGCTGTATATCGTCTTTCTGACGGCGCTGGAGTTAAAACAAGAGCTGTGGGGACTGGTGATTGTGGCGGCGGGCTTTGCGCTGCTGGCGCGTCGCGTGGTGCTCAGTGTGGACTGGACGCTGCTGCTGGTGTTTATGGCGATGTTTATCGACGTCCATTTACTAACCCAACTGCCAGTTTTGCAGGGGGTGTTAAGTAACGTGAGTCATTTATCCGAACCCGGATTATGGTTAACGGCGATCGGTTTATCGCAGGTGATCAGTAACGTGCCGAGTACCATTTTGCTGCTCAATTATGTGCCACCGTCTTTATTACTGGCATGGGCGGTAAACGTAGGTGGCTTTGGTTTATTACCCGGATCGCTGGCAAATTTGATTGCGTTACGGATGGCGAACGATCGCCGTATCTGGTGGCGTTTTCATCTTTATTCGATACCGATGCTGTTGTGGGCGGCGCTGGTGGGATATGTTTTGTTGGTTATGATCCCGGCGGGATAAGGTCTGTCAAATTAAAAAGGCGGATTATGAGTCCGCCTTTGCTTTACGTTTTGAAGATTAATTCAGACGAACCGGCATCCCGGAACGATTTTTGATCGCTTCATCCAGAACAACCTGGTCAACATCTGGCTGACCGGTCACTGTCTGCACGCTCTTCGTCAGGGTAATTGGCACAATTTCCTGACCTTCAAACTGGGCTTCGGTGGTAGACAGCGGGTTATGGACTTCAATATAACGGCTGCCGTCTGGCTCGGTGGTCGCTTTTACCGGCTCATCAATAAACTGTACGCGGGTACCGACCGGTACTTTCTCGAACAGGAATTTGATGTCTTCGTTACGCAGACGCACACAACCATGACTTACACGCAGGCCGATACCGAAGTTGGCGTTGGTGCCATGGATAGCGTACAGGCGACCGATGTAGAGTGCATACAGCCCCATCGGGTTATCCGGACCAGCCGGAACGACCGCCGGAAGCGGTTCGCCCGCAGCGCGGTACTCTGCGTGCATTTTAGCGGTCGGCGTCCAGGTCGGGCCTGCTTTTTTACGCTCAACTTTGGTGGTCCAGTTGATAGGCGTGTCTTTGCCTAACTGACCAATGCCGATCGGCAGCACGATAACGGTGTTGGTCCCTTTCGGATAGTAATACAGACGCATCTCTGCACTGTTAATGACGATGCCTTCATGAACGGTATCCGGCAGGATCAGCTGCTGCGGAATGTTCAGTACAGTACCGCCTTTCGGCAGGAAGGTATCCACACCCGGGTTCGCTTCCATCATATTGGAAAGTCCCATCTGGTACTCGGCGGCAAAATACTCCAGCGGCTGAGTGTTACCTTCAGGAATGGTGATCACCTGATTCTGACCAACCAGGCGACTCCCGTCGGTTGGCAGAGGATAAGTTACCGCAGAGGCGGTACTGCAAAAGCCGACAACAGCGAAGGCCGCTGCGAATAATGTTTTCAATTTCATATTCATGTTAAGCGAGATTTTGTGCCTGGCAGGCCATTGGGTTGAGAATATTAGAGTACTGGAAGCGCATTATAAGTTCATTCCAGCTCACAGTGAAATCAGATGTGTACGAAATCACATTTTTTGCCTTTGGCTTGAGTGTAGACCTTAAGCGAGGAGCAGGATCTTCTTTCAGACTTATGGCATAATGCGCGGTTTGTCATATCTCTTTTCAGGATACGCCTGTGTTAGTTTCCAGTAACGTCACCATGCAGTTCGGCAGTAAGCCGTTGTTTGAAAACATTTCCGTCAAATTCGGCGGCGGCAACCGTTACGGCCTGATTGGCGCGAACGGTAGTGGTAAATCCACCTTTATGAAGATCCTCGGCGGCGACTTAGAGCCGACGTTGGGTAACGTTTCCCTCGATCCCAACGAGCGCATTGGTAAGCTGCGTCAGGATCAGTTTGCCTTTGAAGAGTTCACTGTGCTGGATACGGTGATCATGGGGCATAAAGAGTTGTGGGAAGTGAAGCAGGAGCGTGACCGCATCTATGCTTTGCCGGAAATGAGTGAAGAAGACGGCTATAAAGTGGCCGATCTGGAAGTGAAATACGGCGAAATGGACGGTTACTCTGCGGAAGCTCGCGCTGGTGAACTGTTGCTTGGCGTGGGAATTCCAGTGGAACAGCACTACGGCCCGATGAGTGAAGTTGCTCCTGGCTGGAAGCTGCGTGTGCTGCTGGCTCAGGCGCTGTTTGCTGATCCAGACATTCTCCTGCTCGACGAACCGACCAACAACCTCGATATCGACACCATTCGCTGGCTGGAACAGGTGCTGAACGAGCGTGACAGCACCATGATCATCATCTCGCACGACCGTCACTTCCTTAACATGGTTTGTACCCACATGGCGGATCTGGATTACGGCGAGCTGCGCGTTTATCCGGGCAACTACGATGAGTACATGACGGCGGCGACTCAGGCGCGTGAACGTCTGCTGGCTGATAACGCCAAGAAGAAAGCGCAGATTGCTGAGTTGCAATCTTTCGTTAGCCGCTTTAGCGCCAACGCCTCGAAATCTCGCCAGGCAACTTCGCGCGCGCGCCAGATTGATAAAATCAAACTGGAAGAGGTGAAAGCTTCCAGCCGTCAGAACCCGTTCATCCGTTTTGAACAGGATAAGAAACTGTTCCGTAACGCGCTGGAAGTGGAAGGTCTGACTAAAGGGTTTGATAACGGTCCACTGTTTAAAAATCTCAACCTGCTGCTGGAAGTGGGTGAAAAACTGGCGGTACTGGGTACCAACGGCGTCGGTAAATCAACGCTGCTGAAAACGCTGGTGGGTGATCTGGAAGCAGACAGCGGCACCGTAAAATGGTCTGAAAACGCGCGCATTGGTTACTACGCTCAGGACCACGAATATGAGTTTGAAAATGATCTGACCGTGTTCGAATGGATGAGCCAGTGGAAGCAGGAAGGCGATGACGAGCAGGCGGTGCGCAGCATTCTCGGTCGTTTGCTGTTCAGCCAGGACGACATCAAAAAGCCTGCGAAAGTGCTTTCTGGTGGGGAAAAAGGGCGGATGCTGTTTGGTAAGTTAATGATGCAGAAGCCGAACATTCTGATCATGGACGAACCGACCAACCACTTGGATATGGAATCCATTGAGTCGCTGAACATGGCGCTGGAACTGTATCAGGGCACGCTGATCTTTGTTTCTCACGACCGTGAGTTTGTAAGCTCCCTGGCGACCCGTATTCTGGAAATCACCCCGGAACGCGTGATCGACTTTAGCGGTAATTACGAAGATTACCTGCGTAGTAAAGGGATCGAGTAAGTTATTATCAGTAGCCCTGATATGGTCAGGGCTACTGAAACTGATGACAAACGCAAGATTGCCTGGTGCGCTACGCTTATCAGGCCTGGTAGTGTATCGCAATATATTGAATTTTCATGATTTTGTATGCCAAATAAGGCGGTCACGCCGTATCCGGTATAATGACATGCACTTTCTCAATAAACTGAATTGGTGATAATCAAAGATTAAACGGCGGTTTATTTTCCAGCACCGCCTGAATCACATTCAGCGCGCCTTCATGATTATTATCATCGGTAGCGTAACGGGCGATTTGTTTAATGTTTTCCGCAGCATTGCTCATCGCAAAGGAATAACGCGCCATTTTCAGCATCTCCGCATCGTTACCGCTGTCGCCAATCGCTACCACATTTTGCGGTGACAGATCCCAGCGTTTCAGTAACCGCGAAATACCGTTTGCTTTATGTAGACCGGGAATAATCAAGTCGATAAAGCCAAAACCACTGGTGACGGGTTTCATAATGCCATCCAGCGCTATGTGCAGTTTGTCGATCACTAACGGGATTTGTTCATCCGGCAGGTTGAGCGAAAACTTGAACAGTACGTCGTCAATCTCCTGATAATCTTTTACAGGTTTCAGGCGATGGTAGTGTTTTGCCATCAGTGCGACGAATGCTTCGGGGGCATTTTCGCTGACATATGCACTTTGCAGACCGCAGGCGACAAAATTGAGTTGCTTATCTTTTAGCAACTCGCCAATAACAATCCGCGATTCATGTCGGGTCAGTTCGCCGTGGAACAACTGCTTGCCATGTTCGTAAACCAGTGCGCCGTTTTCCGCGACAAAAGAGATCTCATCCTTTAGCTCAGGAAAGAACGAAATAAGCTGGTAATACTGATTACCGCTGGCGACAACGAACTCAATGCCGCGCTTTTTCAGTTCCTGATATTGCGCCATAAAACGTGGTTGGTTGTACGTTTTGGCGTCGTTAAGAAAAGTACCGTCCATGTCTGTGACGATAACTTTTACGCTCATAGGTGTGCTCCTGGCTCGAAAATGAAACCGTAACAGTGTAATAACAATGTGACGCAGAGCACAAATTATATTTCGAATGAAAGTGAGAGCGGAATTGATGATGTGAATGATTTGGCCCGGCGACGACGCCGCCGGGCTGAGGAGATTACAGCATATGTTCAGTACGGGCGATGATATCGTCCTGAGCGTCTGGAGAGAGCGCGGTGAAGAAGGCGGAATAGCCCGCGACACGCACTACCAGATCGCGGTACTGATCCGGATGTTTTTTCGCTTCCAGCAGCGTTTCGCGGGAAACGATGTTGTACTGAATATGCCAGCCTTTATGCACTTCAAAGAAGGTGCGTAGCAGTATCATCAGTTTCTGCTTGTCAGATTCGTTCTCCAGCGTTGTTGGATTCAGTTTCTGGTTGAGCAGCACGCCGCCGAGAATCGCGGCCGTAGGCAGTTTACCCACTGAGCCAATGACCGCAGTAGGGCCAAGATGATCAGTACCGGAGGCCGGACTAGCGCCTTCTGCCAGCGGGGTATGCGCTTTACGTCCGTCCGGCGTTGCCATCGTCTGCGCGCCAAAGGGTACGTTAGCGGAGATAGATGACGTACCCGCGTAATAATTGCCGCCAACCGGACCACGACCATAGCGCGGGTTATGGTACTGTTTTAGTTCGTCGATATAGGTCTGATAAGCGCGAGCCAGCAGCGTATCGACAGTATCATCGTCGTTGCCGTACTTCGGCGCACCGTTAATCAGCCGCTGACGCAGCTGCTCGTGAGTCAGACCGTCGAAGTCATCCGCCAGTGCGGCAGCCAGCTGTTGCTGACCAATCGCGCCCTGTTCAAATACCAGTTTCTTCACTGCCGCCAGGCTGTTGCCGAGGTTAGCAATGCCGACCTGCAGGCCAGAAACCCAGTCATATTTCGCGCCGCCTTGCTTGATACTTTTCGCTCGCTCAATACAGTCATCGACCAGCGCCGAGCAGAGAATATCGTGTACGTTCTCTTCCAGCATGGTGTCGACGACATATTCGATTTCGATTGATTTACGCGTGTAGTAACGGATTTGCGTATCCCATGCGTCCATTACTTCATCGAAGTTGTTGAAGTTACCCGCTGACAACGCTTTTTCTTGTGGCAGGAACACTTTGCCGCTGGTGGCATCACGACCGCCTTCCAGCGCCGCCAGCATCACGCGGGCGAAGTTGATAAAGCTCATGCCGGTACAGCGATAGCCCCATTTGCCACCGACGGCGGTTTCGATACAACCAATTGCTGCGTAGTCGTAAGCGTCCTGCGGTTCAATACCGAGTTTAATAAATTCCGGGATGACGATTTCGTCGTTGTTGAACGCCGGCATCCCGAAGCCGCAGCGGATCACCTGAACACAGGCGTCGAGGAAATCGTTACTCATACCCGCATGGTAACGCACGCTGAGGTTAGGCTGAGTCGAACGCAGGCGACCGCAAGATTCGAGGATCGCATAAGAGAGTGGATTTACCGCGTCCATCGGTTGACCATCAACCAGATTTTGCCCGCCAATGGTGACGTTCTGATACAGCGGACTTCCCGCAGAGGCTTTTGAGTGTGAGCCGGAGCGGATTTTGTTCACTTCCAGCAGTTTCAGCCAGCAGCTATGCAGCATCTCGATAGCGTGTTCGCGATCCAGTGTCTGGTTCAGTTCAACGTCACGGCGATAGTATGGGTAGAGATACTGGTCCATACGACCAAACGATACCGAGTGACCGTTAGATTCGATCTGCAAAATCAACTGGATGAAGTAGCACAGTTGCAGCGCCTGCCAGAAAGTCTGCGGCGGCTGGTGGGCGATAAGATCGCAGTTTTCTGCTATCGTCAGCAGTTCATCGCGACGGCTTTCGCGGGTTTCGGTTGCGGCCATTTCACGCGCCAGGGCAGCGAAACGTTCAATGTGTTCACTGACTGCCACCAGCACGATATCAATCGCTTTCAGGAATTGCTCGCCGTGCAGATCTTCCAGAACCGTCAGATTGATGCGCGAGCGACGTTCCGCCACTTTCTCACGCAGACCATCAAGACCTTTTTCCAGCAGTAGCGGGAAATTGACCGCCAGGTGCGCATCGCCGGAGGTCATATTGCCCTCCGCTTTAATGATTCCGGTCGCCAGCAGACCTTTTTGCTCATCGGTAAACATGCCGTAGCAGCGATCCTGTACCGTCTGACCGCGCCACCACGGGCACACTTCATGCAGAACGCGTTTGTTCTCTTCACTCACCGCAAAACCAGCACCGGGACGATCTGCCAGATCATCAATCTCTTTTTCGATCCAGGAGACGGTATATTCCGGGAAGATCGGCGCGGCGCGAACTTCGCTTGCCTGGTTGCCAATGATCAATTCATCATGTTTGATCCAGATGGTGCGATTCGCCAGGTGATGCGCCAGTGCCAGCGCGCGACGTACCGGGATCGGCTTATCGAGATGTTGTTGATACATCTCGGTATAGTGCTGCGCGCGCTCGGTACAGACCGGCGGTTTCACAATATGCACCAGCGCATTTTTGTGCGCTTTAATGCGATCGCTGAGCGTGTCCAGTTTCAGTGTGGTCATGGTTGTTATCCTCGTAAGGTCGCGGTTAACCCTTTCTGGCAGGCATACTGCTGGGCAAAGTCGAGCAGTTCTGGCGCATCAAGCGGTTTTTCCGGGGCGTCATAGGGCAGATTAAGTAAGTGATATTTGTTGATGCCCAGCGTGTGGTAGGGCAGGAAATGAATTTCGCTAACGTGCAGCTCGTCGGCGGCAAAATCGGTAATGGCTTTCACAGAGGTTTCGTCGGCATTAAAGCCCTGAATCAGTGGCACGCGGATAATGATTTTTTTGCCCGCTGCGGCGAGTTTTTTCAGATTATCCAGCACCCTGGCGGCGTTACCGTCGGTCCACTGTTTAAACGGCGCGTCGGCAACGTGTTTTAAATCGGCAAGAAACAGATCAATATAGGACAGAGAAGGGGCGATATATTTCCACGGCACATGCAGACAGGTTTCTACCGCAGTATGAATACCGGCTTCGTGGCTGGCTTGCAGTAGCGCTGTCGCCATTTCCGGCTGCATAAAGGGTTCTCCGCCAGAAAGTGTTAAGCCGCCGCCGCTGCGATCGTAAAACGGTTTATCGCGCAAAACGGTTGCCATGATCTCCTCAACGCTTTTCACTTCACCACACACGGTTAACGCCTGTGTCGGGCAGCAGTCGGTTAGCGCCGTAAAATGCTCCGGGGTTAACTTTTCCCGATGAATAAGCAAACCATTCAACGCGCGCTCAATCACTTCCGGTGCGGTCTTAGCGCACAGCTCACAGCCTTCCAGACAGAGTCGTGGGTCATACAGCAGATCCTGCGTGCGGGCGCGGCTTTCCGGGTTCTGACACCAGCGGCAGCCCAGCGAACAGCCTTTAAGAAATACGACCGTGCGGATACCGGGGCCATCATGGGTCGAGTAGCGTTGAATATTGAAAATCATAGTTGCCTCTCTGTTTCGTTCAAACATTAAAATACTTTCGAATGAAAGTTGGATTGATGTGCGTCAACTGTTCAGAGAGTTTTCCCGTGATAGTCTACATTCAGACAAAAAGTACATTTTGAGGATGGTTATGGAACTGTATCTGGATACTTCAGACGTTGTTGCGGTGAAGGCGCTGTCACGTATTTTTCCGCTGGCGGGTGTAACCACTAACCCAAGCATTATCGCAGTGGGTAAAAAACCGCTGGAGGTTGTGCTTCCGCAACTTCACGAGGCGATGGGCGGTCAGGGGCGTCTGTTTGCCCAGGTAATGGCTACCACTGCTGAAGGGATGGTGAATGACGCACGTAAATTGCGTTCTATTATTGCGGATATCGTGGTGAAAGTTCCGGTGACCGCAGAGGGGCTGGCAGCTATTAAGATGTTAAAAGCGGAAGGGATTCCGACGCTGGGAACCGCGGTATATGGCGCAGCACAAGGGCTACTGTCGGCGCTGGCAGGTGCGGAATATGTTGCGCCTTACGTTAATCGTATTGATGCTCAGGGCGGTAGCGGTATTCAGACTGTGACCGACTTACACCAGTTATTGAAAATGCATGCGCCGCAGGCGAAAGTGTTAGCCGCGAGTTTCAAAACCCCGCGTCAGGCGCTGGACTGCTTACTGGCAGGGTGTGAATCAATTACTCTGCCACTGGATGTGGCACAACAGATGATTAGCTATCCGGCGGTTGATGCCGCTGTGGCGAAGTTTGAGCAGGACTGGCAGGGAGCGTTTGGCAGAACGTCGATTTAACCGGACGTTCTGCATCCTCATAAATTGCTGATGACGTGGCGGAGTGCCGCGTCTTATCTGGCCTGGAGGTGGCAGTTACTGCCCGCACACCTCACACCCCGGATTGCGCATCAGTTTCATTTCGCGAAACTGACAGGTCATCGCATCGTACATCACGATTTTCCCGCTGGCTGGTTTGCCATAACCTGCCAGCAGTTTGATCGCTTCCATTGCCTGCAACGAACCAATTACGCCGATTAACGGTGCCATCACGCCTGCTTCTACGCAGGTTAACGCGTTCTCGCCAAACAAACGGCTAAGGCAGCGATAGCACGGTTCGCCGTCCTGATAAGTGAAGACCGTGATTTGCCCTTCCATACGAATTGCCGCGCCGGAAACCAGCGGCACCTTCGCGGCAAAACAGCCTGCGTTCAGTTGATTACGTACTGCAACGTTATCCGTACAGTCGAGCACCAGATCGTGTTTTGCAATCATCGCAGCAAGTTCAGCGTCATCAAGCAGCGCATTGACTGGCGTAATCGCGATATGTGGGTTGATCCGCGTCAGGGCGTCACGGGCGGATTCCACCTTTGGTTGCCCGACCGTGGCATCACTGTGCAGCGTCTGGCGTTGCAGATTGGAGAGCGAAACCGTGTCGAAGTCGAGCAGCGTCAGGTTGCCGACACCGGCGCTTGCCAGATACTGCGAAGCTGCGCAGCCGAGTCCACCAAGGCCGACGACCAGCACGCGGGAATCTTTCAATGCTTCCTGACCGTCAAAATCAAAACCGCGCAGAATGATTTGCCGGTTGTAGCGCAGCATCTCCTGATCGCTGAGTTCCGCCATTACAGGCCTCCGAACAACGCGTTAAACGGTTCTACTTCCACCCATTCGCCCACTTCCACATTGCCGCGATCGCGTTCCAGCACGATAAAGCAGTTGCCGAGGCTAAAGGAGCTAAATATATGTGAACCCTGATGTCCGGTGGTCGTCACTTCCAGTTCGCCATCGGCGTTGCGTTGCAGCACGCCGCGCTGGAAATCAAGGCGTCCTGGCGATTTCTTCAGAGGCGATGCCGTGCGTACACGCTGGCGCGCGGGCAGGCCGCTGGCGGTATTGCCGCTTAGTTTTGCCAGCAAAGGCTGTACCAGTTGATAGAAGGTCAGCGTCGCTGAAACCGGGTTGCCCGGCAGGCCGCAGAACCAACTATTAGAAAGTTTACCGAACGCGAACGGTTTACCCGGTTTAATCGCCAGTTTCCAGAAGGCGATCTCCCCCAGCTCTTCAAGAATCGTTTTGGTGTAATCCGCTTCACCCACTGAAACACCGCCGGAACTGATCACCACATCCGCCTGGCTGTCGGCTTCAATAAATGCGGCGCGCAGGGCATGGGGATCGTCGCGGATAATCCCTAAGTTGATTACCTCGCATCCCAACTGTTCTAACATCAGGTGTACGGCGAGACGGTTGGTATCGTAGATTTGGCCGTCGCCCAGCGGCTGACCGGGCAACTGGAGTTCATCACCGGTAGAAAAAAGCGCTACACGCACTTTACGAATCACCGGAACTTCGGCAATCCCTAGCGAAGCAATCACTGGCAGTTCAGCGGTAGTCAGGCGAGTCCCCGCCGGGAAAACAACCGCACCTGCAGAGATATCTTCACCGCGACGGCGAATATTTTGCCCGCTACGCGCTTCAGCAGTAAAACGCACGCCATTGTCCGTTTGTTCAGTCTGCTCCTGCATCACCACCGCTTCGCAGCCTTCCGGCACCGGCGCACCGGTCATAATACGAATGCAGGTACCCGCAGGCCATTCACCATGGTACGGCTGACCGGCAAAGGATTTACCAGCAACGGGCAGCGGTTGCCCGGAGGCAATATCGGCTAAACGCACCGCGTAGCCGTCCATAGCGGAGTTATCAAACCCCGGGACATCCAGTGGCGAAACGACATCGCTCGCCAGAATACGGCCAAAACACTGAACCAGTGGCAGCGTTTCCTGGGCGGTCAGTGGGGTAACGCGAGAAAGCATCTCATTAAGCGCGGTGTCGAGCGACATCAATCCGGTGATAAATTCCATGAAAACACTCCTGCGGAGGCAAAATCGAATTTGCCTATTATGTCAGAAAAACGCCACAGACTGTATGCCACCTCGGGCGTAGCGCTGGCTCCTGCCTTTACATGCCATATCCATCTTTCTATATTCAAAAATTGAATGAGTCATTCATAAAAATTCTGATATTTATAGCAAAAGTGGCGAGCCACTCTTAATGGACGAATACTATGGGCAAAGCAGTCATTGCAATTCATGGTGGCGCAGGTGCAATTAGCCGCGCGCAGATGAGTCTGCAACAGGAATTACGCTACATCGAGGCGTTGTCTGCCATTGTTGAAACCGGGCAGAAAATGCTGGTAGCGGGCGAAAGTGCGCTGGATGTGGTGACGGAAGCGGTGCGTCTGCTGGAAGAGTGTCCACTGTTTAACGCCGGAATTGGCGCTGTCTTTACGCGTGATGAAACCCATGAACTGGACGCCTGTGTGATGGATGGTAACACCCTGAAAGCCGGTGCGGTGGCGGGCGTTAGTCATCTGCGTAATCCGGTTCTTGCCGCCCGGCTGGTGATGGAGCAAAGCCCGCATGTGATGATGATTGGCGAAGGGGCAGAAAATTTTGCGTTTGCTCATGGCATGGAGCGCGTCTCGCCGGAGATTTTCTCCACACCTTTGCGTTATGAACAACTAATGGCAGCGCGCGAGGAAGGGGCAACAGTCCTCGACCATAGCGGTGCGCCACTGGATGAAAAACAGAAAATGGGCACCGTAGGGGCCGTGGCGTTGGATTTAGACGGCAATCTGGCGGCAGCCACGTCCACGGGCGGAATGACCAATAAATTACCCGGACGAGTTGGCGATAGTCCCTTAGTGGGGGCCGGATGCTATGCCAATAACGCCAGTGTGGTGGTTTCCTGTACCGGTACGGGCGAAGTCTTCATCCGCGCGCTGGCGGCATATGATATCGCCGCGTTAATGGATTACGGCGGATTAAGTCTCGCGGAAGCCTGCGAGCGGGTAGTAATGGAAAAACTCCCTGCGCTTGGCGGTAGCGGTGGCTTAATCGCTATCGACCATGAAGGGAATGTCGCGCTACCGTTTAACACCGAAGGAATGTATCGCGCCTGGGGCTACGCAGGCGATACGCCAACCACCGGTATCTACCGTGAAAAAGGGGACACCGTTGCCACACAGTGATGAACTTGATGCCGGTGATGTGCTGGCGGTTGAAAATCTGAATATTGCCTTTATGCAGGAGCAGCAGAAAATAGCTGCGGT
>OKQE01000017.1_pt1 | contig 69261 bp, 63 predicted proteins | sample 1612211 | NCBI WGS metagenome assembly OKQE01 (sample SAMN04436785, study PRJEB24849) | human gut metagenome | biome: human gut; feature: NICU; material: stool | host: Homo sapiens | place: USA: Saint Louis, MO | collected 2011-03-31
GCTGATTCTTGAATGGCTTCTTTGACGTTAGCTGTTTCAGTTGATTGGCTTTTAAAGGTTGATTGTTCTGATTGTTTGAAAGATTGTGACGAATGCTCCGAAGAATGTGCTTGTCATTTCACTTCGGTGATCAAGGAGGCCACCGAAGTAACTTCGAAAAATAAAATACCTAGCAAAGCAATAATCCCAATAACTAAAAAAGACTGTTTTGACATACACATTCTTCCTTTAATCCTTATTTTTTGCAGAATTCTCAAGAAACAAATTTTTTGCTACTTTATAATTACTTTATTATCACTTTATTGTTATATTATCGTCAGTTAGTTCAAAATCAGCGTTCGATAATACTCAGCCTAAAATAAAGGGCTAATATTTCTTTAGAAATTTCTGCTATTTCTCATTGATACTAGGATAAATGATAAATGAATGGCATATGAGATAAAAATGATTTTTTTTTACTGTTATTTGATTAATTAATATGATAATTAAAAAAATTCATCCTCACTTTACTCTTTTCAATTGAAACATTCTATGATAATGACCGCTTCCAAGTGTAAAAAACACTTGAAAGCGGTCATTATTATTATTCGTAAGATTTTCCTAAAATAGTTAAATCAGTCAACTGATCATCCATGTTTGCAACTTTAGGTAAATGCCCCCACTGCTCAAATCCGTTTTTTCGGAATAGGTTGATGCTCGCTTGATTGGTAGCAAACACAAAAGCTAAAAGTGTATCGATCTTACAATCTAAAAGTTGAGATTCAGCAAATGATAATGCTTTTTGTCCTAATCCATGTTTTCGGTAATTTGAATCAATATAAATACTTATCTCTGCAGTTTTTGCATAAGCTGGTCTCCCGTAAAAATCGCTAAGACTCACCCATCCTGCGATATTTTGATCGATCTTCAAAACCCACATCGGGCGTTCTTTTGATTGATGGGCATCAAACCATGCCTTTTTCGATTCTATTGTAACTGGTTCTAAATCAGCTGTAGATAAGCGAGTTGGAATCGCTTGATTGTAAATTTCCACGATTCTAGGCAAATCCTGGATCTGTGATAAAGAAAAGTTGATCATCGTTCACAATCCCCTCATACGTAATTGAGGTTATTATATCATTATCTATAGTTGCTGCAATCATTTTTTCATTTTTCTGAAACAGGTAGTTTATTCAATTATAGAGTAGTTGATCGGGAAATTCTCGCGCATCTGTGATCAATGTCCTGCCAAATCCTGTAGTCCCTCTTATTCCATGAAAATCAGAACCGCCAAAACAAGAAAAATGATATGTTTTGATGAGATCTGAAAGGATTTTAAGGTCTCTTATACGATGAGCTGGATGATACTTCTCCAAACCATCAATCCCGAATGAAGCGAGTTCTGGGATTAAATCATAGTTATCAAATTTTCCTGGACAGGCTAGAACAGTCAATCCACCACCGTATTTGATTGCCTCTATGGCATCATATACATTTATTTTTTTTCGATTATCAGAAACTTCTTCTGCTGTCATAAGTTTTTGATAAAACGTATGGTCCATCTGTGTACCATAGCCTCTTTTTTTCAATAAACGATATAAATGACAGGGATAAAGTGCAGTTGCCTTCTCTGCTTCCTTCCAAAGTTCCTCTTCCTTCAGATGATAACCTTCTGCCTGCAGTTTTTTTAACTTAAATAAAGTTTGATTGGTTTGAAAATGAAGTAACGGTCTGCACAACTGCTTGATATAGCTCCGATTTGAAAGATTATATCCCAATATGCGGACATGTTTTTGTCTTTTCAAGTCAAAAGCACTAATTTCGATTCCTTCGATCAAATTAACAGGCGACTCAAAGAATACTTCTTTTACTGCTTCTATCCCTGCGAATGTATGATGATCCACGATTGCTAAATGGTTTATTTCTTGAGCTGTCGCTAAAGACAAAAGTTCTTTTGGATGAAAAAAACCATTCGAATAGCAGCTATGCACATGTAAGTCTGCCTTCATTCCCGTTCTCCTCTTTCTATAAAATTTTATGTTTTGACAATATATTTTTCTTTTAATTTCAAAGAAATAAATTCTAACAGTACAGCAATCGTCAAGATCATATAGACCATCACGCCGATTTCTCGAAAATCAAAATAAAAGTTACTAGCCATCGTCAACTGAAAGCCTAATCCTCCTGCACCAGCTGCAGCTCCTACCGCAATCGCATTTGTAAAATTGATTTCAAACCGAATGAATGTCCAAGAAAGCAATGTAGTGAAACAATGAGGGAGAACACTTTGAAAAACAATCTGCCACCAGCTCGCTCCACACGCTTTCAAACTTTCGATCATGCCAGACTCCATTTCTTCAATACTTTCAGAATAAACTTTTGTCAAATAAGCAATGCTGTGAAAAGACATCCCGATAATTGCAGCATTCGCTCCTAATCCGATCAAAATAGAAAAAATCATGACCCATAAAATCGTGGGAACTGCTCGAATAAAAGACATCAGCCCTCTTATCGTATTGGAAAGAAAGCCACTGCTTAAGTTTCGGGAAGCTAACAGGCTAAGAAAGAAAGCAAGAAAAGCACCAATCACAGTTGTTAAACCAGAGAGACCAATCGTTATACCAAGACTTTCTACTAAAGAAAACGTCGTAAATCTTCCAGATAACTGCGGACGCAAGAAAATATTGAACATATTGGAAAAAAAAGCAGAAACTGCTTCTGTTAACTTGACATTCCCGTAATCCATTGTGATCACAGTGTATGCAGAAACCAAACATAAAAGTAGCAGCATGAGCCTTACAATGATCCGTTCTTGACGCCATAGTTTAACTTTTATCCTCTGATTTCTTTTCCTGAATGCCACCTTTGAATAAGAGGTTGGATTAAATATGGCATTCGTTTCATTTGTCTGATAATCCATCATCAGCGGATCATCCTCCTTACTGTATTCGAAATTGCCTCCAGTGAGATAACTGCAATAATGACAGTCAGCGTAATCATCCCGACCACATCGTATTGGAATTTTTTGTAATAAAAGTCAAATAAAAAACCAATACCAGTCCCTGTCAGTATCCCGACTAGCGTAGCATCACGAATATTATTTTCTATTAGAAAAAGAAGCCAGCTAAGGAGCTGATTCAAACACATCGGCAAAACACCTTGCCAAATGATTTGCAAATAGGAAGCTCCAGATGCCATCATCGCTTCAATGACGCTGCCAGATACTTCATCGATTGTTTCCATGAATGAACGGGTCAAATAACCAAATGTCGTAAAAGTAATCGCCAAATATCCGGTAAACTCGTTTTGTTTGAAACTTAACAACAGGATTATTGCCCATACAACAATAGGGACATTTCTGAAAAAACTCGCCATGCCTCTAGCGATCACTTTTGTGAAACGATTCAAACCGATTTCTCTTGATCCAATCACAGCTGCTATCAAGGCAAAAATAGCACCTGATGTCGTAGCAGTCACTGCCATCAGTATCGTCTGGACGAGTCTAGATATGATGATCGATAAATAGGCTAGGGAATCACTTGTCGGAATAAAGTTGGAGAATAGCCAGAAAAAACTTTTTGGCACAGCAGTAAAAGCTGCTCCTGCCCGAAATCCAACGCCATGTGCTGAAATAAAATAAAGAAAAGCAATCAGCAAAATATAAAACAAGCGATATCTTTTTTGTTGTCTGAAAAATTTTTCTGCCTCTATTTTTTCCATTCTCTCATCCTTTACACTAATAATTTTTTAGATTGATAGATCGTTTCTATTTTTTCTTTTGTCAACTCGTATGGCCTTCCCTCAAATACGATCTTTCCGCTATTCACTCCAATGATCCTATCGGAATAATCGATGGCTGTTTCCACTTGATGCAAGTTGACAAGGCTAGTAATCGCCAATTCATTGGTTATTCTTTTTAAGTAATCCATGATCGTTTTAGCAGATTTTGGATCAAGAGAAGCTATTGGTTCATCACATAAGATGAGTGCCGGATTTTGCATGAGTGCTCTGGCGATTCCGACCCGCTGCTTTTGTCCACCACTTAATTCGTCACATCGAGTGTACGCAAATGCCGAAAGATCCACCTTTTCTATAAGATCAAAAGCCTGTTCTTTTTCTTCTTCTCGATAAAGACCAGCAGCTCCACTGAGTGTTGTTTTATAACCCAAACAGCCATGCAATACATTTTCGATCACGGTAAGGCGACTGACAAGATTATAATGCTGAAAAATCATACCAATACGTCTTCTTTTCTTTCGCAGTTCTTTTCTTTTCAGTTCATTCATTTCTCTATCCTCAAATCGAATCGTACCACTATCTGCTTCGATTAATCGGTTGATCGTACGCAAGATGGTTGATTTTCCCGCCCCAGACGGCCCGATGATCGAAACAAATTCTCCTTTTTCAAGTGAAAATGAAATGTCCTGCAATGCATGATTTCCGTTTGGATAGGTTTTCGTGATGTTTTTTACTTCTAATAGCATTTGGCTTTCCTTTCCAGTCTTTTCTTATTTGTTCATTTCTTTTATCTCATCATAAAAGTCATCTGAGACTTCCACATACCGCTCATTTCCTTCTTTTGTGAACATACCTGGGACATCAGCATCTTTTGGTGCAAAAATAGCTTTATTTTCAGCTGTACTATCAGCAGTCATTCCTTTGATGATCTTATCAATATCTGCTTCAGACAACGTCTGTTTGTTTGCTGCAATTGGTCCATTCAAGACCGGTATGGAAAGAATAACTTGTGCTTGTTCCCCTCGTACCGTGTCAAAAGGAGCTTGAGCATCTTTTTTTACTTCGTAAATGACTCCTGCCTTGTTTTCTTCTCCTTGGATCACATCAAAATATTGCGGCATATTCATAAAAGCAGCTACATCCGCGTCGCCTTTTAATAAATTGATCATGGATCCTTGATGAGACCCGCCAAACAACACTTTTTCAAAGAATAGACCATCCATGATAAGATCATCTGTATTCTTTAAATCAAAATGTTCAGCGATTTTGTTGCTCGGTACAGTAAAACCAGAAGTTGAGGTATTCGTGACGAAAGAAATCGTTTTGTCTTTGATTGGATCAATCGTATAGCCACCTGTTTCTTCATACTCTTTGCTGTTTTCTGGTTTCACCGCTAAAAAGCTGTAATATAACGCATCTTCCAGCGTTCCGCTTGGCCCAGAATTGGTCAATATGGCTTCTACTTGCTCATTTTTCTTGTTTGCTTCGATATAGCCTTCTGCACCCATATAAGCTAAGTCTACTTGTCCATTTGCAATAGATTCCACGACCACGTTGTAATCTGTACTTGTCACTAATTCAACTTTCTTATCTGTAGCTTTTTCAACCACCGCTTTTACCGCTTCTCTTGCCGGTTCAAACTCTGCAGCAGATTCATTAGGGTAAAAAGCAATTTTGATCGTATCAGAGGATTGGTTTTGATTACCACTTACTGTCTGATTGGACGAACGACAACCTGCTAATACCATTAGAGTTGCTATTAATACTATACTCACCATCGTTTTTTCTATTTTTTTCAACTCAAACATATCTTAGCTCCTTTTATTTATTTGCTACATCTTTAGTGTACCCTCTATTTGTAAAGTTCTAATTTGTATCTTTCTTAATTCAAATAAAGATTGTAAAAACTATGTAAATTCGTGATTTCTCTATCCCAAAAGTTTATCTAAGCAGGAACAAGGTTCTTTGTCTCTTTTCAGCTAGCTAGATCTAAACTAGTTTAAACAAAGATTTACAAAACTCGCTGTGCTGGAAATATTTTTACGGTGGATTCTTTCCTATCTCGGTTAAAAATAAAAAGCCTGCCCTGCAATATGCAGGGCAGGCTTTTTATTCACTATTATTTAATTAAATAGAAGTTTCTGTGATGATCGCAATCAATTTCTTTCTTAACTGATCGAATTGACTGTAAGACTGATTGAATAATCTCTGCACAGACTGATGGCTGTTTTCCATCCAGTTTTCTGGCTTTTTCTCTCCAAGAAAATCAGCTAGGAGCTGGTCTGTTTTTGTTTTGTTTATTTTCTCTGCTTCTTTTAGCAGATAAAAGTCTTCTACACCACGATACAGTTCTTTATAGCGAAGAGACAAGAGCAGGCTGCCGGAGACAGATGGATAAACCAAGCACAAATCACCAATTGGAAGTGAACTGGTATTGTAACGAATATCTTCTCTTGCATGTTCCGGCCAGCAGTTATATGCCCATCTCAGCAGACCATCTGTTCCAAAATAATAAGCTAATGCTCCTTGTAAGCGGCTTTCTGTCAAGGGACTGTGCAAGAATGTGTTTGGTTTATCTGGATAATTGCAGATGTAGTATTGTGTTTTTCCAGGAAACTGTTCCTTCAGCCATTCATAATTTTGACAAGTACAATAAAAAGATGTGACTGGATAGTCGATCTCTGAAATCAAGGCTTGTAAGACTGGTTCCTTGTCAAATGCCACTTTCAGCTGTAATGTTGGTTCAATTTCTTTTAGACACTTGACAGCTTCTTTAAACATAGCGATTTCATGTGCTTTTGGCTCATCTGCCATGAGACGAACTTTGTCCCAAATGTTCTTTTTCTTAAAATAGGTAAACAATTGCTGGAAATATTGTCTGAGCTCTTCTTGTTTTTCGATGAATGCCATTTGCTCTATTTCCTCATCATAATAACGGATCACAAGTTTTTCTGGATGTTCTACTGCTTTATTCAAAGGGAAGAAGGGTGGCTGCCAGACGTCTAAAAGGCCGAACACATCGATTTCTTTATCGATCCCTGCTTCAAAAAAACAAGCTAAATACTTATCCAAAATTGAAAAATCACACTGGATATTTCCTTCTTTTGTTTTGAGGACTTTGACCATTGAGTATTCATACAAGTTAGCTGGGAAATCTTTGACAATATAATTGAACCATCCTTTCCAAGGGATTTCTCCTGCAATGACTGTGATGGTTTTTTGGCCTAATTCAGCTAAAGTTGAAGCCATTGTCTGAATCAGTTCAAAATGTTGATTACTCCAAAGAGGCACTTGGAATGTACGAGAAAGATTAGAAGGTTGCTGCCAAATGTCTAAATGGAAGGAGTCAGTTACTTTATCACTGAAAGTAAATGCTTCTACAGTTACTTCTAATCGTTTCTGTCCGATGACTGTTTCTTTTGTTGTTATTCCTGCTTGATAAATCGTGATATCTATTGGATAGGTGCCGGTTTTTTGTTGACCATCAACCGGGATTTCTACGTAAATAGGAGTAAAGCGATCACCAGAATAAGTATGTGCTTTTTCTTCTAACAGTTTATCTCCGTAGAAAATGTCGTCTTTTCCGCAATAATATTCAATAAAATTCGACTTGATGGGCAGTTCTGAGTTGATTTCTATTCGGTATATAGGTATTTCAATCGCATCTGGGATCGTAAATTGATTGTCTAAGCTGTAATGGTTTTTCTTCCCATCATGCAGCAATAACTGAAATGCGGCTGTACTATTTCGATAAACAGATAGATTTTCGAGTGGCTCCGGTTCTTGGGCAAATATACTAGTAGATGGTTTAAAGGTTTCGTTCGTCAGCAAGATATTCATGGACAACCTCCTGTTCTTTTTTCGGATAGGTATATAAAGAGAATTTGATGATTTTAGGCATATTACCGATATATGGCGTATAGCGCTCATCCCCATTTAAAACACGCTCTGTGGTCCATTTTTTTCCTTCAAAATATCCTTCTTCAAAATTCAAAATTTCTGAACACAGCTCTTCATCTACTGCATCGTGGAATAGCGCAAAGTTACATCCAGCAAAAAAATATTCATTTTCTAATTGAAAAAAGAGGCCAGCAGTGTTCAGCTGCTCTTTCTTGTCTTTGCTTAAATATTTGATCAAAAATCGGTAATTTTCATCTTGATACTGATACGTCATGTCCTTTTCCTTTTTAAAAGAATGGATCTTGATTGTTTCATCCGTTAAAAACGGGGTTAGTTCTTTAATTATTTGATAACACTTAGTAAAATAAGGCAAACTTCCTGTCGGATCAAAAGCCGCTTGGTCTAATCCTAACTCTTTCAAAAAAGCCTGATCCTCATCTATTATAGCTTCCGTACTTTTTCTAAGATCTTCGATTCCAAATGGAGAATACAAAAGTGCGCCTTTCCCAAATGCATAGAAACAATTAGATAGATATCTTAGATCTTTTCTTGTTTCTGGTATGAAAAGGGGTTGATCAATCATTTGATAATCTTGAATGATTTCCCGAAAATTTTCTTCATAGATATCTGGAGCAAAAGCCGTTAAGCTAGGTGCATTTTTTTCCCATACGTTTAATACATTTTTTGTAGGACCACCGCTAGGATAGTCGCCCGCGCTTTTTCCTTCTTTATGCAGCCAAGCATTGGTGAACAACGGGATATCTAACCATTTTTTTGCTTCTAATGCCATCTTTTCCAGTGCATGACTAAAGGCATAGGCCATGAATGTCTCGTCTGAAAGTTCCTGCCAGCTGTTTGCTTGAGGATATAATTCTCTGATTCTTTCTGGAAGTGTGGATCCATATATTTGCTGTGCTTTTCTAGAGTAATCCCTTGCCGTTTCAAGACAGCCAACCTCATTTTGGATCTGCATCATGCATACTTGATCTTTCAGCGAATGCTGACTGATAAATTGACATAGGCTAGATAATGCGCGACAATCTGCTTCAATTGCTTTCTCGCAAAACGGTGAGATACAATTTAACTGCTCTTGCTTTTGGTTGACTACTCTAAAATAATTTTCTGTATCTGTCTTGATCCACGGAGGAACATAAGTAGATAAACCGTTTTTCCATAAACCGAACCACAGAAAAACCAGCTTGATCTTATTTTCAGCTGCTTTTTGTAACTGAGCTTCTATCAAATCAAAGTTGAATATTCCCGGAATTGACTCAATGTTTTCCCAATAAACAGGTACAAGCAGGGTGTTCAATCCAATATTGTTCACAAATGGCCAAATATTTTTTTCCATAGAAAGTGTCGTGGAAGCTGCTGAATTATGCACTTCTCCCCCTAAGAGAAGACAGGGTTTTTCATCCATGAGAAAATAGAACCGATTGTTCTTATTGATTATTTCATATTTCATTTATTTCCTCCGATCATCGATTCTTTGATGGAAAAGTTCAAAGATTTCAAGTCAATTCATTTACCCATTGACTGATCTTTGTTTTTGTAAATTTCTCTGGCGAAAATTCACACAGTTGGTTGAGAGACAAACTTTGAATGATTTTGTACCTACTTCTATCGGCTAAAAATGGCAGATGTTCAAGTAAGATCGAACGATTTGCTTCAATGGCGTATAAATTTTTGATCGGTACTTGCCAAACGTCTTCTATTTTTTGTGTAGTTTCTACAGCGGCTTGTGACCAAATGATTTCCAGCCACTCGATACAAAGCTTAAACCACTTGGCAAATCGTGGGTCCACCATCTCTTCACTATTTCCACTCCATTTATTTCCTAATGATAATCCGTGCTTTCCTTTTTGAAAAATATGTGTTTCAAATGGTACATCGTTTTCTTCTAACGCTCTCAAATACAAAATAGAATTCTCGATAAGCACCACATTATCTTCGAATGTAGAAAACAAAAAAGTAGGTGGCGTTTGCGGTGTCACACACATGTCTAAAGAAGGAGCCTTGATCTTCATCGCTTCTGCAAAGGAGCTTAAGATAGCCGGATAGGCAAGGATACAAGCACTTGGTTTTCGATCGGACAAAGTAGACAAAGCGGCTGCTAAATGCCCACCGGCAGAAAAACCGATCACTGCAACTTTGGATTGATCGATTTTTGCTTTTTCAGCTAGTAAGGCAATCAGATCCATGCTTTTTTCTGCATCCGCCAGTGCTTTGTGGAAATCACGGTGTTCTCCAACGTGATAGCGCAGCACACCCGCATGATAACCTTCAGCAGCAAATTTCAATGCAATCGGTTCTGCTTCTCTTTCACTGCAAAATCCATACCCTCCTCCTGGAATCACTAGTATAAACGGACGTTTGTCAATACGGTGAAATTCGGGTTTTTCTTCATGAAGATAAACCGTTAGAGTCGTATTGGCTTCGTTGTCAATAGTCATTGTATTGATCTGCATAAGCTTACTCCTCTTCGTTTAATCCATTTTCAGCAATCAATTTTTGATACCAATAAAAACTATCCTTTTTGTAACGATCCAAAGTATTCAAAGAATCATCTGTTCGATCAACATAAATAAAACCGTATCTTTTTTCGATTCCTTCATGGGTGCTAATCAAATCGATCGCGCTCCACGGACAATAACCGATCACCTCTACACCATCTTCCATTGCTAGATACATTTGCTGGATATGCTGTTTCAAATAGTCGATGCGATACTTGTCATGGATTTTTCCATCTTCTGTTAATTGATCTTTTGCTCCTATTCCGTTTTCGGTTATCAATAACGGCAGACGATATCTTGAATAGATCTCATTTAACGTATAACGGAACCCTTCTGGATCGATTGGCCAGCCGAATTCAGTCATTGGCAAATGTGGGTTTGTTGTTGCTTGAAAGAAATCCGGGATACCAAAGCCAGATTGCTGATCGATCTTGTTTTCTTTTTGATAATAGGCTGACACAGTCATGGTATTGTAATAATTAAAAGCGATATAATCGCATGTACCTTCTAGCATGATTTTTTTGTCTTCTTCTGTTACTTCAGGACAGGCATTGATTTTTGACAAAATGTGCCAGGCATTATGGTTATAGACACCATAAACCGCAGCATCTAAAAACAGCCAGTTTCTTAAAGCACTCATATTCATTGCAGCCAACTGGTCTTCTGGTTTATCAGAAGCAGCATATACACTAGCAATGTTCGGCGCGGGTCCGATCTTTCCTGGATAATTCCCATCATGATAATTTTTCGTGACTAGGGCTTGAGCAACGAGCATATGATGGTTTTCTTGAAACTTTTCTTTCATTGATTTATTACTTGTACCAATGATCGAACCAGCTAAAGCCATGACATTTTGTTCATTGATTGTTTGCCAATAGTTTACTTCTTGACCGAATGTGTCAAAAAGTAGCTGGCAGTAATCAGCGAAAGCTTGGATCGTCGCCCTATTTTCCCATCCTCCCTTTTCATGGATTTCATAAGGCAAATCAAAATGGAACACCGTCACGATCGGCTCGATCTCATTTTCCTTCAATAAAGTAATGAGTTTCTTATAAAACTCCAGCCCTTTTGGATTAACTTTTCCATTAGACATGACTCTACTCCAAGAAATCGAGAACCGATAAGCTTTTAATCCTAGCTCTTTAAATAAATGAACATCTTCTTCAAAGCGATGGTAATGATCTACCGCCACTTTGAAATCACTTGTTCCATCAGGTATTTCTTTCATATCTTGAACAGACGGCGCTTTACCTTCTGCATCCCAAGCTCCCTCTGTCTGATACGCACTAGTGGAAGCTCCCCATAAAAAATCAGTTGGAAATCTCATTCAATCGTACTCCTTTCGCTGCACCGATCAGATTTGCTTCAGACTCAAAGGCGGCAGCTTCTATCGTCATTTTCGTAATCGTTTGTTCGATCATCGGCGACACAGAAAAGATGGCTTCATAGTTTTTCTGGATATCTCTGATCAGCCTTTTTTGTTTACTGATTCCACCGCCAATAATTATTTTGTCCAAATCCAGCAAACACTGGATATTGAAACAAAGAATCGCTACTTGATTGCAGTATGTGCGATATAAAGTTTGTGCTTGTTCATCTTCTTTTTGATATAGATAATCAAATACAAGAGGTCCTTCTGGTTCACACTGAAATAATTTTGCCAGTTCTTTTACTAATCGAACAGCTGACAAATTGATCCCTGCAAATGATTCAGCCCCATTTATCTCACGATCTTGTATCAAGAAACTAACCTCTCCAGCTTGACAATGGGGTCCTTTTCTTACCTGCCCATCTAACAAAAGTCCAACGCCGACGCCTGTTCCTAGAATAATTCCTGCACCATTTTCAATCCCTTTTAAATGACCGAAACTTGCTTCTCCCAATACAGCAGTTTTCGCATCATTTTCTACAAACACACGAACGGGCAAATGTTTTTCTATTTCTTGCTTTAAATTGACTTCATTCAGGCACGCGACTGCTCCACCAAAAAAGACGGTTGACGCTTCTTTCACCGCACCAGGAACAGAAAATCCGACAAATTCAATGGGTTCGATCTGCTGATAAGAACGGATCAATTTGACAAGGGCAAGGATAAAATTGTCCTTATCCGTTTTCGGTGTCTCTATTTGTCTTTTTTCTCTTATTTGCGTATCCATTATTAAAGCTGACTTGATATACGTTCCACCGATATCGATACTTAATGTCCACATGCTTTTCCCCTTCATTATGCTTCGACTTCTGCATTGATGATTTTTTCTGCTTTCGTTTCTGCTTCTTCTTTTTCCAGCGCCGCTTCTAACTCTAGTTCTTTCTTATCTGCGATCTTAATGAATGGGTACCACATCACCACACCGATTGCCATACAAATAACCATTAGGATCGTGTAGTTCAATCCGCCTGATAAAGGCATCTTCACAAATGTAGGAGTTGTCCAAGGTAATAGCGACATAGTCGGATTCAAAGAAATCGGCAATATGGTAGTGGTTAATCCCCACGTAACGAATCCTGCAATCAATTGTGTAAAGATTTGTGGAATAAAGAAAATCGGATTCAAGATGATCGGCATCCCAAACATCAATGGTTCTGTCACATTGAATAAGGATGGAACAAAAGATAATTTACCTAACTGGCGCATTTTGGCTGATTTGCTTTTGATCATGAAAAATGTCACGAATCCCATGAATCCAGCTGCGTACATCCCCATGTAGATAACAGACGGAACTAAATAGGGTAATGCTTTTCCTTCTTGGAAGGCAGCAATGTTCCCAACGACCATCGTCATACTGATTGCGCCTAAAGGTCCTTGCAAAACAGCATTGTGGATACCGAAGAACCATAAAACAGCTAATAATTCCATGATAATGATGATCGATAACGGACTCGCTACTAAAGAGTTCAATGGGGCATTGATTACGTCGATAAAGAATTGGAAAATCGTTCCTGATTGTGTCAAGCCAAACAATACTCGCAAAGCAAATACAACAACAAAAATGATCGTAACGACAAATACTGGTGACAAGGATTGTGTGACCATTGGCGGCACGCTTTCCGGTAATTTGATCATAATATTTTTCTTAGCTAAGAAGGCATAGAAGCGGGTAATGAGCAAAGCGACAAGCATACCGATAAATAATCCTTGTCCGCCCAGATAATCCAATCGTAACGCACCGACAGCTTGTTCTACTGCTTTCCCATCTTGTGTGACAGTTGTCATGACGGATTGCGGCATCAGCATAATGAAACTTGCCAAAGAGATGATCGAGGCATTCCGTTCATTGGTCCCTAATTGTTTTGCATAAGAGAAAGCTAAACTATATACGACATACAACGAGAAAACACCTGTAGCACCATTAGTGATTGCTTCTACATGAGGAAAAATCCCCACATTTTTCAAAAAATCGATCCAGCCAGGAAATGGGAAATTACCAATAATTGTAATGAAGGCAATCCCTAATGTAATTGGACTTGTTCGGATAAATCCTTCCATCAATGCGGCTAACACTTTGTTCTTTTGTAATTTCTCCGACATCGGCAATAGTCTACTACTTAAAAACTGTTCTAATTTTTCCATCTTTCTTCTCCTTTTTTATAATTGAATTGTACGGTCATCTTCTGAATCTACTGTCGAGAGAGAAAAAGTAAATTCGCCAGACTCCCAAATTTTTTCCCCTTGATTGTTATAAAACATAAGTGCTTCTTTTGATAATGTATAGTTAATCGATTTTTTCTCATCTGCATGTATAGAAACGACTTGACTAGCAATCAACCGTCTAACTGGTTGCACAATAGAAGCTGTCTTGTCCTTTACATAAATATGGATAACTGTTTCTATTGGTTTTGCTGAATGATTGATTACTTCATAAACAAGTTGCAACTTATCTTCTTGATCCTGTATCTCCTGCCAGCTTGCTTCGACTTTTCCATACGTTTTACCAGTGCCAAAAGCAAACAGTGGCTCATTGGATTCATCAATATACTTGGACACAAAGCGAGTGGAATGCGTACTTGTTTCTAAAGGTCGGCCAGTTGAAGCATGTGCATAATAGATTGGAATCTGTCCCTCACTCCGTGGGAAAGTCATGCTGAGTCGAGCACTTGGCGCTGCTTTTCCTGCAAGAAGATTGGCAATACCGATGCCTCCCATCGTTCCAGGATACCAAACGAGCAGCAAACTAGAGAAATAAGGTTCGATCTCCGTTAGGACAAGCGGACGTCCGGTATATAAAATCCCCACGATTGGTTTGCCCAATGCTGCTAACGCTTTGATCAACCGTTTTTGCTTTTCAGGCAATCGAAGGTTAGTTTTAGAAGCTCCTTCTCCACTTTCTAAAAATTGTTCTCCGATCGTCAGTAAAATCACGTCAGATTTTTCAGCAGTTTCCAATGCTTCTTGGAATAATGTTTCTTCGTCTTCGATTGTTCCATTCAGTTGTTCAATTCCAGCTTTTAACGGTCCAAATGGTTCATAAGAATCAAACAGGTTGAATCCTTTTGCAAATAATAGCTGTTCTTTTGAAAAATGCTGTTCTAGTCCATCTTTTAGTGGAATACTATCTTGAGGTTTACCACTGACAGAAGCCCAGAATCCAATCGTCAGACGACTTTTGCCGTAAGGACCGATAACTGCGATTTTCTGGTGTTTTTTTAATGGAAGTGTATCCTCATTCTTCAGCAAGACACAACTCTTTTCTACTAACTTGACTGCTATTTCTTTCGATTCTTCCGTCAGGATTTCTCCCGTGTTCTCTTCTTCAAGCCCACGATAAGGATCTTCGAATAGTCCAAGTTTGTTCTTTAAATCTAAGATCCGCCACACAGCTTCATCTAACAATTGCAAGATCTCTTTATTTTCTTCTGCTAATTTTTCTAAAGAATTGGTATAGACAGAAGTCATCATATCGAAGTCCACACCGGCTTCTAATGCTTTTTTAGCTGAATCTGCTTGATCTTTCGCATAGCCATGTACTTGCAACTCTTCAATAGCCGCATAATCAGATACCAGTACGCCGTTAAAGCCGAACCTTTTTCGAAGAATATCCCGATTAAGCCAGCGATTACCAGTAGAAGGCACGCCATTCAAAACGTTGAACGCGGTCATGACTAGCAAACAATTGGCTTCAACTGCCGCTTGATAAGGAGCGAGATATTCATTGAAGAGACGTTGGTTGGACATATCGACCGTATTGTATTCCCTCCCAGCTTCTGGAGCCCCGTATCCTGCAAAATGCTTGATACATGCGCCCACTCGGTATTTGTCAATCAACTGGAGATTGTCTCCTTGATACCCTTGGACAGCGTGTTTAGCAAATTCTTTTGCAGTATACACATCTTCTCCCGGAGACTCCATCACCCGTCCCCAGCGAGGATCTCTTACTAAATCAAGCATAGGTGAAAATAGAACATGCAGTCCGCTTAAATAACTCTCTTTCGCTGTTTCTTGTGCGGCTTTTTGAATCAAGTCAAAATCATACGATCCAGCTTGTGCTAACGGAATAGGAAAAATGGTTCGGAAACCATAAATAACATCTGACATAAAGAGGAGCGGAATTTTTTTATTCCTTTCTTCCATTATTTTTTTTTGGATTTTTTTTAGTTTTTCAGGTTCATTTATATTATAAATGGAACCAATCTGACTTAAATCAAAATCATCAGGAAAGCCTAATTCCTTTGTTGGTCCGGTATTCATCACATCGCTATCAGTAAATAAGTCGCCGTTCAACTGAACAGTTTGTGCGATTTTTTCTTTTATTGTCAAGGAATCGACTAATTGCTTTAATTGTTTTTCATCCATTATTTTCTCCTTTTTTGTAACCGTTTTTACACTTTTAATTATAACGATAAAATTTTCTTCGTTATACAACAAAAGAAGACTTTATATAAAAATAGAAGAGAGATACCTGAAAAAATTAATATTCAACATGTTATTTTTGCGATACAATGGAAGAAAAAGGATAGACAGGAGGAAAATAATTGAAACAGACAGCGATTTCTAAAATAATGGATCTGTTATACAAAAAATATCTGATCCCCATGGTTTTATTTGATTCAAGCGGCGAAGTTTGCCACCCGAAGATTTCATGGGAGATACAGCCTATCATGGAAAAATTCATTTCGCCTAAAGAGAATCAATCCGTATGTTTATTTAATCACTTTCCTTTTATGTTTGCTAAACTGGATTTTACTACAGACAGCAAGCCCTATTCCTTATTAATCGGCCCTTGCGGTATGATCGGAGAATCTCCTGATACTTTCCTTTTCAAAGGACATAGCTATCACTATGGTATTCACTATACGAAAGAAACAACTGCAGCTTTTGAAGAATTCGTCCAGCTTACCTATGCTTTTCTAACACACGAACTCTTGAAAAAAGAGGAATTGCACTGGGTTTACCAAAAAGAAATTAAGCAGCGATCTACCACGGATCAACGGTTAGAGGACAGTTTGTACGACCGCCGGATGCAAGAAGCCACTTTTGATTCTTATCAATTCGAGCTTCGATACACGGAGTATATCAAACGGAATCAGCCAGAAAAGATTGATTGGCTCTTCAAAAAGATGCAAGAAACGTATCATGTCGAATTGTCCGAAAATGAATTAGAAGGTTTGAAGCTGAAGTTCTCTGCTTTCGTTGCCATCCTGACGCGTATTAGTATCGATGAAGGAGTCCCGATTAATCAGGCCTTCAGTTTATCTGATGCTTTGATCCAAGGCTTGTTCCGTATCCATTCTTCTAGTGAATGGCACACATATATGAAAGAAGCGACTTATCGTTTCATGCAACTGATCCATCAGCAGCCTCTAGCCGATAAATCCATGCTAGTCAAGCAACTGATCAATTATATAGACAGTCATATTTACGATCGTGTAACGCTTGACGAGCTAGCTGAGACATTTGATAAGCACAAGACACATCTTTCTGCTTTATTCAAAAAAGAAATGGGACAAACGATCCACTCCTATATCCAAGAACGGAAGATCAATGAAAGTAAACATTTATTGCTTTTTACGGACAAGAGTTATAAAGAAATCAGCGTATTGCTTTCATTTGCGAGTCAAAGCCATTTTATTCAAGTCTTTAAAAAAACAACTTCCCTTACGCCAAGAGAATATCGCGATCAACATTATGCTTATTCCGTCCATTAAAAAGATAAAATGATATATTCTCTAATTAATAAAAAACAAATATCAATTATATGATGAAATTTATAGAAAAAATCTGTTATACTAACCGTAATGAAATCTGTCTTAGGGGAATCGAATCATGAAAATCTACTACATTGAAGATAACTTGTTTCATCAGGAACTATTTAAGAAAGAATTAATGAAACATCAAGAGCTGAGTGTCATCTCTCTTCAAATATTCCCGAACAATGAGTTGGAAACGATTTATAAGCGCTTAGATACACTGGTCTTTTCTTCTTCTGATTTGTTTATTATTGACATTGATCTGAAGACATTGCATAGCGGTATTGATTTTGCTAAAAAAATACGGAACAAAAACCCAGAATGCTCCATTATCTTCCTATCAAATGATAATACACGCGGATTAGAAATCATTAATCAGCAGATTCGTCCCGATTGTTACCTTGATAAAACGAACCTAGATGAAGTTGCGCAAACATTGAAACAACTTCTCTTAGAAAAACTGGAAGCTCATAAACAATCGTCCTCTATCATTGAACTGCAAGGTGCCGCAAAAGTCTTTTTGATTGCGCCAGACGAAGTCAATTATATTTCAACGATCAATGGTTCTCGCTCCACATTAGAATTTTATGGAACAAACGAGAACTTCGTTATTCATGATAAAATGAAAAATATCAAACAAAAATTTCAAAATTATCATTTCTTTAATGACCTGAAAAGTTTTTCTATCAACCCGTTCAATATCAAAGAAGTAGATAAACAAATGATGGAAGTCCATTTCAAAAATAAAGATACGCTTTTTTTAAGTTCTTCTAGTGTAAAAAAACTATTGCGCCATATTGACCAGCTGAAACAAACGAACAGCTGACGATTCCTTTTTTCAAACATCAAAACGGGTAGGACATCTCTGTCCTGCCCGTTTTAACTTCAATAGGCTACTTTACTAGCTATTCAAACAATTTTACTGATAGATTTCTCATAGATTGCTAATTCCAAGACAAACATTTTCGTGCGCTTTAAATATTTGATCACGTAATTGGCGTTTAGATATTTATCCGTGATTTTCGAGAAGTTATAAAGACCGAGTCCCCCATTTTTTTTCATTGAGCTTCCTCTTTTCATCAACTTAGATAAACTTGTTGATGACATATCAGCTGGATTCTCGATTTTGAAATAAAACCGTTCGTTTGTTTGATTGATCGTGACACTGACGGGCACTTCTTTTCTTGTTTTGTCACAATGTTCAATGGCATTATTCAGTGCGATAGATAAAAGACGAAGAACATCGATATAATCTGCTTTGATATTATTGATGATATTTAGAACTTGGATATCATAAGAAACACCTGATTGATTTGCTTTTTCCATAAAATGATAAAAAAGCCCGCGTACCGCTGGATCGCTGATTCGCTTCATAGGATTATGCCTGGCATCATCGATCGCTTCTAAAGAATAATCCTTTAAATGTGTCAATAGCTTGATAGAATTCTCCTGACTGTCATTCTTCAAGCTGTATTCCAATGCAGAAATATAATTCAAATAATCATGACGGAAATCATCCAATTTCTCGTAGTAGTCTTTTGTCTCCTGATTGTCTTTCAAATAAAGTTCGATCACTTGGAACTTTTTCTTGTATATAATAAAAACAATAAAAAAAGCCGTATAAAAAATACTATATAAAAGTGTGATGATCGAAGTAAGGATGTAATCCAATGAATAAAAACTAATACCTAAATGAAAGATGTAAATCAGCACATAAATAACAACGGATAAAACTGTCAGTCCTTTCAGTTTTTTCGTGTAACCGCTGAAATAATCGAATATATCATATTTTTGGTCTGCTTTTCTGATGATTGAAAATAAGCAAGCTGCTAAAGCTAGCTCTACTGAAAGGTTCAAATAACTTGTATAAAATCCCAAATATCTTGGAATATCGATTGCTAAGAAAAAGGAAATACCTATCACATTCAATAGAAAATTCTGTAGCAGGACCGATAAAAAAATATTTTCTACCAAAAGATACAAGAACCAGCATGTCACAACATAAGCGATTGCAAAGAAAAATGACGTATATGGAACAAAGAACATATTAGCCATCATCAACCCCAAATAAAATAAGATGAATCGCCATTTTGACGCTCCTTTAAATAACATACTCATCCAAATAAACAAATTTAAATAAGCAACAAGAACAAACATGATTGACTCCATCAACTAACCCCACCCTTTCGTCCTTATCATAACAAAAATAAGAAGGAAAAACAGCCGCGTTTCCCCTTCTTATTATTATGGCGCTGTTTCGATCGTCCATTCCAACTGTGACTGATATTCACCAGCATAAGCACCTGGTAAAACAGCTAACTGGAATTGATGGTTCGCATCTTGATGCAAAGAATAATCTGTCGTATTGTTTTGGACTACTGGTAATTCTATTGCTGAACCATTCGTTATTGGCAATTTTTCTTCGCCATTTAGATAAGTTAATTGCGCAGGCAACTCTCTTGTTCCGTCAGAAAAAGAGGAGGTCTGTTTGACTTTAAGCTGCCAATCTTTCGTAATTCCTGTCGTATCTTCTACAACTACCCCAACAGTTGCTTGTGGTGAAGAATAAACAGTGCTACCGGAAATAACCATATTTTGAAATTGGATCTCCGGATCGATCGATTTAAAGCTTACCTTTCCTTGATTCAATATGATTTTAAAACTTTCGTGATTAGATAGCTGACCTTCTGCATCTTTAGCATAAACTTCTACTTGATTATCGCCAAGTTTCAAATCTGTAAGAGATATATCTTGTGAAAAAGGAAGCCATGAGTCTTTTGCTGTATTGCTAACGTTGTCTTGTAAGACTCTTTCTTGACCATTTAGTTTATAAAACAATGTAACCGTATTACTGTCTTTATCCTTCCATTCCCCATTGATCGTCAATGACTGATCTGTTGGAAAAACATTGACAGTAGCATTTGCCAAAGAATCAGAAAGTTTGATTTGTGGTCTCAAAGCTTCGTTATTTAAAATTTGGTAAGTAGTCTCATACGGTTGGACTGTATAATTATCCCCAATAAATTCTGTATAGTCCTCTGCTTTAATCGTTTTTTGATTAGAATCGATGTTTTTAACTTTTACATCGAATGTTATTTCTACACTTGTCCATTTGTTTTCATGTACGTCTCCTAAATCATTGGACAATGCAGGAACGATTAGCTGATTGTTAGATGTGATCTGTGGTTCTTCCTTCGTTATCGTGCCTGTTTCTGGGTACTTAACTGCTAACGTATGGGGGATATATTCTACATATGGATTAAGAAATTCCTCTCCTACTACATCTGTCCAATTTTGAATACCGCCTAAATAAGTTGCTTTTAAAGAATAGGTCAACGTGTCACCCATATTCACATTTTTGTTAATGACACTTTCGTTATTTTTTAATACATCTGTAGTAGTTTCCACGTCAACAGCTTTTGGCAGTTCTGAAAATACGACAGCGTTGACATTAGAATCATCTCCCGTAGCCCCTGTAAATCCCCAGTAAACATAGTCACTAGAAAACTCAGTTCGCGGAAGATTACAAGTTCTGCTTTGTCCATCAAATGTGTAGGAAATCTGACTTGTAAGATGATCATAATGCACTTCAAAATCATGCCATTGTCCATTGGAGAGAGAACCATTTGGTAAATTGATCGGCTCTGTCAATACATTGTGACGTACTTTTACTTCGTTCGTAAACCATTCTTTAGTTACTTCATAGGTATCAGGATTTCCAGGCATAGTTGCTGCAATATGATTTGGTCCAGGTTCACATTGCTGGGTTTTTTTATCGTATGCATTACCTTTATCTTTATTTGGGTGCGTATCAAATTCGATAGAAAAACTGTTATGGAGTGCTTCTCGCGCTGCTTCAGCGCTATTTCTAGCATTTTGTGAAGAATAAACGCCTAAGGCTCCGCCTTCTGTTGAACTTGAAAAAGCACTATTACCTCTTGGATCATTTTGGAGCGTGAAAGTAATCCCATCTGCAGCTGCTCTTCCTTTATTCCCTAAATACAATTTCATTTTTGTATCAAAGTCTTTATTCAAATCTAATTGATAGTTAGTTGCTGACCACAATGCGGCTCTTTGATTCCTACTATCATCGGTTAGAATACATACGTCATTTCCATTTTTATTTTTAGCGATCGTAGCATGACTGTTAATCCAAACTGGCACTAAATTAAACGCATCTTCTAAACTTGCTCCATCTGGCGCATTAAAGATAACGTCATTTACTGATTCGGCTCTAACCTCTTGTATTTCAAAAAGAAGAAAGAGAGAAACAAGACTAAGAATCGAAAATATTTGTAAAAATAGATGGATATTTTTATTTACCCTTTTTTTCAATATTCTCACCTACTTTTTTTGTTTAAGTAATTTGTAACTTAAAAATGCGATGATCAATAATAACAAAATTCCGACTGTAATGATAGCTGTGAGATACGGGATTCCTTTATCTTCTGTCACTGCTTCTTGATTGATCTTTTTGGCTTTTTCTGACTGGATCGTAAAATCAGTTGTCAAATGCCATGTTTTATCTGTGTTGCCTTCGCTGGCATCGATTGTTACCGTGTAATCTCCAGCTTCGATCTTCTCCTTATTCAAGCTGATCGGAAAGTCGAAGTTCGTATTAGGAGCGATCGACATGTTCTCTTTTTTTGTTTCATAAAGAACATCTTTTGATCCTTTTTTTGTGATCTTTGCATCGAATTTGACTTTGCTGATAATTCCAGGTGTTGGGTTTTGTACATTAGCAAACACAGTCGTATATGAATTTTGTAGACCTGCTTTTGCTGAGTTCAGCTTCAAATCAGGTGTGACAGCATCTGTATCGTTTTGCAATTTTACACCGATCACGTATGCATATTTATTGCGGATAGCTGTCCCGTCTACTTTTTCACTGACATTATCTTTTTTGCTGATGTGTATTCCGCCAAGGATAATTCCTTTGAAACGATTTTTTGGCATGTGAACTTGGAAAGTCACATCTTTGGATTCACCAGCTTGTAATTCGATTTCTTGATTTTTAGGAGTAACGAGCTGATTCAATACATATTTAGCAGAAGAGTCCTTCTTTAGATCTGTTTGTCCGTAATCAATGACCCCATTACTGTTTGTGGCAGCATTATTAACGTCTACGCTAAAAGTTGCTTTTTCTTTTGCTGAATTTGCTAAATGGATCGAAATCTCTTCTTTTTGATCTGGACCTAATTGCAAATCAAAATAAGAAACGTTCTTATTTTTTTGAAAGTCGGGAATATTCGCACTGACGCTGTACGCTGATTCATTCGAATCAGCGTATGTCGTCAGTGGCACGACTACAACACTTAATAAACTAAGAGCAGCAACAAACAATGATTGAAGTTTGTTCATTTTTCTCTCCATTCTAAGCAGTTGGGCCTGCCGTGAGTGTCCAAGTGATCGTTGCCGTGTATTCTTTTGCTTGCGCAGATCCTGAAGGGACTGATAATTGAACATTTGTATTGTTTCCTTCTTCTCCTTTAAAGACATCCAGCCATGTTCCTTGACCTTTCAAGTTACCAGCTGTCATAACTGTTTTTGCTTGAGTATTATCAAAGATCAAATCACTTGCTGTGGGTGCTTTACTTACATTACCAGAAGTTGTTTCTGTTACTCCATGTTTAAATGTTAGTTCTGCACCTTTTAATTCGGATTTATCACTGGCGATAAATTTTGTAGCTGCGGCTGTTAATGCCCATCCGCCTTCTACTCCACGTTTATCAGTGATCTGAACATGTGGCTCTGCATTTTCAGCGTTGTATACTTGGCTAGTCGTTGAGATATCTTGTGTGCCAAATGTAATATTTGAGACATAGTCAATTGACAAAGGTCCGTTATCTCCAGTCCCGTGGTTATCTGGGTCGTCCGGATCTACTGGGTTCACTGGATTATCAGGATCATCTGGGTTTACTGGATCTACAGGATCAGTGTTATCTCCTGTAAATGTGATCTTTGCTGTCGAAGTGGTAGAATCTTTTGCTGGCTCTGTTTCATCTGCTTGTACGTTCAATGCGCTTAATAATGAGCTTGATAGCAATACTGTCGCTGCTAATGTGTAGAATACTTGTTTTTTCATCGTTGTTCTTCTCTCCTTATTCGTTCATGATAAATGTTTCATTAAGCTGGTGCGTCGGATAAAGTCCAGACAAGCGTAGCTGTGTAATCACCCACTAAGTTACCTGATGGAACTTTAAGCGAAACATTTGCTGTGTCCATTTCATCCGCCCATGTTCCTAATCCTGTATTCGCAGTCGCTGTCATAATGTTTTGTGCGGCATCATTAACTACTACTTCGCTTGTAGCAGGAGGTGTAGCTTTGTTATCTGCAACACTTTTAGCAGTTCCGCTAGGTAATGTTAGTTCTGCACCACTCAATGTTTTATCTTCTGAAGTAAATCCTGGTTTTTCTGTATCGTAATTTACTTGCAAATGCCAGCCAGCACCAGTTCCTCGTAAATCTGATACTTGTGATTCTGTTAGAGACGCAGGTTTTTCGGCAATATATGTTTCTGTTTTCCCAGAAATCGTTTGAGTACCAAAGTCGATGTTTGAGATATAATCGATACGCAAGTCCCCAGTATTTCCAGTTGGATCATTTGAAGGAGGATTATCATCAGGATCGATTGGATCGATCGGGCCTACTGGATTATCTGGATCTTGTTTCGTTAGACCGATTTTTGCTGTACTCTTACCACTTAGGTCATCTGCATGTACGGCCACTGTTCCCGCTAAGATTGTTGTGCTGATTAATAATGTAGCTAAAATTGTTTTTTTCATTCTCTACTCCTCTTTCTATTCCAAAATATAAATAATAAAATAACTACTAAAAGAAATACTCCACTCCATGTAATAAATGATTGCTGTTGCTCATTGGTCTTCGGGTATTTCTCTTGTCTGGATTGATCTGCTGATTTATCAGCATCTTGCGAGGATGGTACGGATGGATCAGTTGAACTTGGCGGAACGCTTCCTTCAAAAGTGATACCTACACTACTTTTTTCACTTGCAGCAAACACCACTTGGTTGAAAGCAGAAAGTTGTATCAAGCAACTCAACGTAAAAACCAATATCAAACTTTTTCTAAATCTTTTCATGAAAGCTCCTCCCATTTTTCTTTTCGAACACCTCCAAAGTTATAACCTTCATTTCTTTATAATGATTACAATCCAGAACAACGCTTATTATAGCCGATTCCGTTCTATCCTTTTTTTATTTGTAAGCGCTTATTTAATAAGTTGTGTAAATTTTTTGTTTTTTTGATTCAAAATGAAAAATAAAAAAAGGAGTGTGACAATAGTCATGTCACTCTCCTTTTTTCAAATAAACGATGTTCTAAAGCTTGTATTTGAGGTAATAAGTCGAAATTATATAAAATATTTGAAAAGCTATTTTCGTACATCTCATCTTATTTCCTGAAACTGACCACTTTTGTCACAACCTTTTTATCAATTAATATTATTGAGTTTCCTTGATTAGAAATGGTTATTACTGTTCAAAAGCTTCTTTAAAACGGTGGATCAATTCATTGACTACAGGTGACAAGATCCGATTCTTTTTCCAGACTAGCATGCAGTTCGTTTCAATCAGCGGGTCAAGCGGAACAAATCTCACTTCCTTTGAATGATTACTTACAGCCCCTTCTATGACTAAAGCAGCTCCTACCTGATTCTCAATTAGCGAGAACACATTGAAAATCAAATTGTACGTTCCTGTGATCAACAGCTGTTCTTTTTTTATACCTAACCAGTCTGCAAACATTCGTTGTATTTCTGGACGCTTAGAAATCAAAAGAGAGACATTGGAAAGGTCTTCTTTTTTTATTGCATCTTTTTGTGCTAAATCAGAAGCTTTTGAAATGAGTAATCCCCATTTTTCCTTTCTTGGCAGCAAAATCGTTTCATATTTTTCTGTATCTACTGGATCTAGCAAAATCGCTAAATCTAACAGACCTTTTTCTAGCCGCTCCGTGATGTCATCACTTGTTCCGCTATGTATATGAAATTGAACGCTGGGATAATCACGGATCAACTCTTCTAGTAATAATGCCAATGTGTCTGAATTATCAGCTTCCACGCAGCCGATCGTAAATCGTCCGCTGAATAATTGTTTCTTTCTGTTCTCGAATTCTTGAGTCGTTTGATTCGTCAAATCTAAGATTTCTTCTGCTCGGCTTTTTAGAAAATAACCTGCATCTGTCAAGATCATTTTACGATTTTCACGTACAAACAGTTCTATTCCTAGCTCCTCTTCTAGTTCCTTCAATTGTCGGCTTAAGGTGGGTTGTGTAAGATGCAAAACTTCTGCAGCTTGGGAAATCGTTCCTTCTTCTGCAATTGTCCAAAAATATTTTAGCAAGCGTAATTCCATAACGATGCTCCTTGATTTTTTTACTTGATACATTCCATTTTATTTTTAGATAAAACATGATCATATTTCTTGATTTTACCTTGCAAACGTTCTAAACATTCTTGCATTTCAGCAATTTTTTTCGTCAAAAGTTCACTTTCTTCAATCAAAAGCTTACGTCGTTCAGACACAGTTGCTTCTCCTTCGCTAGATAGACGAATATATTCGATCAAAGACTCAATCGATAATCCAGCGTTTCGCATACAAATCGTAAAATCGACCCATTTCAGGTCTTCTTTTGTATAATCACGAATCCCGCCTTTTGTCCGATTAACTGGCGGAATCAGCCCGATTCGTTCATAATAGCGCAATGTATCGGCCGAAATTCCCTTTTCTTCACTGACTTGTTTGATATTCATTTGATCACTCTTTCTTTTATTATCTTACCACTTCTCTTATGTATCTTATTATTCTATAACTTTAAGTGTACTCTAAGTCAATAACCATTTCTATTAAAACTGAGCTGGATCATCTATATCAGCCGGATCTACTCTATTCGGAATAAAAAAGACTTGTTTTTTTATTCTTTTTTGGATATACTTTTAACAATTTAGGAAAATTTTAGGAAAAGGGGTATAAAAATGACAAAGTATCAGCGAAAGGTATTATTATCGACATCGGCGGGAATTGCATTAGAGAATATGGACATTATGTTTTTAGCTTTTTCATTATCTTCAATGATTGCTTCTTTTCATATTAGTGGTACGCAAGCGGGGTTCATTTCAACGATCACTAATTTGGGGATGCTCATTGGAGGTATTTTTTTTGGCATCATAGCTGACAAATATGGTCGCGTGAAAGTATTTTCTCAAACGGTCCTTCTGTTTTCGATTGCTTCTTTATTGATGTATTTTGCTTCAAACATCTACTTAGTTTATCTCTTTCGCTTTATCGCAGGTGTAGGAGCAGGAGGAGAATATGGTGCATGCATGTCCTTGATTTCCGAAAGTTTTTCCAAAAAACAAATTGGCCGAGCTTCGTCGGTTGCTGGTATTGGTGCGCAGGTTGGTGCGGCTTTGGCTGCGATTTTAGCTGCTTTGATCATTCCAGCGTTTGGTTGGAAGATGCTATATGTCGTAGGCGTACTTCCGGTACTGATGGTATTGTTCATTCGTCGCGGTTTGACTGAACCAAAGGAATTCAAATCTATACAATCCGCCAAAAAGAAAACCAAACTTAGCCGACTATTTGAAACAAAACATCTTGCTTGGCAAACATGTGGCCTTAGTATCATGGTGACTGTCCAAATTGCCGGTTATTTCGGGTTGATGAACTGGCTTCCTTCGATTATGCAAGATCGATTAGGACTTTCAGTTTCTGGTTCTTCATTGTGGATGGTAAGTACTATTTTAGGAATGTCTTTGGGGATGATGACTTTTGGCATGATCATGGATAAGATGGGGCCTAAACTAGCCTTTTCTTTATTTTTGATTTGTTCTTCTTTATCTGTCTATCTACTTGTATTAGCTCATAGCCAGTGGAGTTTGGTAGCCGCAGCTGTGATAGTCGGCTACTTTATCAATGGTATGTATGGTGGATATGGCGCAGTAATCAGCAGTTTGTATCCAACGGAAATCCGTGCGACGGCGAATAATTTCATTATGAATCTTGGACGAGCTGTTGGTGGTTTTTCTTCTATCGTCATCGGTTTTTTGATGGATCATTATAGTTTAACTGCCGTAATCTTGTTTTTGAGCGGTATTTACCTAGTCAGTCTGCTGGTCTTGACAACTCTTACTGGTGTTACAGAATTAAGGGAAAGCTTGCAGCATTAAAATTCGATGATATAAAGAACCAAAAGGGAGACTGATTAAAAAGTTATACTATAATAATAAAAATCTTCTGAAGCATAAAAAATAGAAGCTGGCGTTCCAGATAGTAAACCAAAAATAGCAGTTTACATGTCCATTTCGTCAGCTTCTCTCTTTTTTCATTTAGTCTGTTTCCTCTGCTTTTTTGGACATCTTCATTCATTCTTTCTCAATCAAATAGTACGCCTCTTTTTCTTTTCGCAGTTTGTATCTTCCTTTTTTCAATTTCATTGAAAACTGTTTCGAATGTTTATGTTTTACATGGATTTTAAGTAGGATCTCCTCATGTTGCAAGCGATAGTTCCCGCCCTTCAAATCGGAAAACATGACTAATCCATATTCATCAGAAGCTTTCACGAATGGAACTTTTTCTCTAGTAATATAGTGTTTGCCGTTGAGTGTTTTTACAGAAAAGACCATTCCTTCGATTGGTCGTCCGTTTTTGTTCTTTACATAAAAAGATAAAGGATAGTTTCGCTTAGCAATGGCCAAAAAATCTAAATAAGCTATGATTAACCAAATTAAGCCGATCGATCCAAGTAGTATGCCGATAGTCAATGCAAAAAATTTCCATTTTTTCCATTGATCAATTCCTTGGATTGCTTTTTTTGCCTCTTTTGCATGATAAGGAATACGATGACCAGTCAAAAGCAGTCGATGTGTATTGACCATGTAAGGAGTGCAGGTAAGCAAAGTCACGAGATCCCTACCTTTTTGGATACCCAAAGAATCTACTTCATCAGGTAAGACTACTTGGATTTTTTCTACTTGATATGCCAATGTCTTTCCATTGATCTGGATGAAAAATTGGTCTTCTTTCTTCAATTTAGGCAGATCTGTAAATAATTTTGCTTCTGGAAGACCACGATGTCCAGAAAGAACGGCATGGGTGCTTTTCCCGCCAGTCGGGTAAGAGCTTCCTTCCAATAATGACGTTCCTTTTTGCAAAAATATCTCCGTTGTCTGATCAAATATGGGTAAACTGACATTGATTTTTGGGATTTCGATGACTCCAAGCATGTGTGCCATAAAAAAGGCATTACTAGGTAAATCTTTTAGTACTTTTGCATCAACTGTCTGGTTGAAACTGGCTATCCCTGGTGATACATTTTTTTCTGCCAGCTGCTGGTTTTTCTTTGTCATTTTTTCTTGCTGTTTTTTTATTTCTGCTGAATTCTTTTTCGTTGCTTGCTTTTGATAATGGATGATCATCTGCTGGGCAAGAAAATCATTCAGTGAATCTTCTACAAAAGGATAGGAAAAGATCCCGATCCCAACGACTAAAATGATTGCCATGAAGATGTCCAGTATTCTTATTCTGTTTTTTTTCATCATGTCCACCTGTTTTCTAATATGTATATGAAGAGGTTGTGAAATCAGCGTCTTGACCTGAGTATTAGAGAAGCAAACGGAAAAATAGTTCCTCATATTTTACTGTTTGTTGAGCTAATACCGAGGGTCAGCTGATTGAACACCGTTTAAGAAAGGGGTCGTGAGCCTGCCGTTCAGCTCTGAGTCACAAGGAACAATTTCAAAAAACAGCTTCTCATGTTTGATGAATATTATGACTTGTGACCGAGGAGTTGGTAGGAGAACACCGTTTAAAGAAGAGGTTCTGAAATCAGCGTCTTGACCTGAGTATTAGAGAAACAAACGGAAAAATAGTTCCTCATATTTTGCTATTTTTTAGAAGGAAAAGCTGTGACAAAAGTCTTATCACAGTCCCTTCTTCCGAATAGACGGTGTTCAAGAGACAGCCTATCGGCAATAAGGCACGATTTTGTAAAATATGAGGAGCTATTTTTCAAAATCGCTTCTTATCGGTCAAGGCTGAACATCTCTTTCACAACCTTTCTCCCCATTTGAATCACTGTCGTTTATTTATCGTATGATTTTTGTTTCCAATAGTTTAAGCTTCTGTTTCTTGATGGCGTTTTTTGAAGTAGATCACTGCTCCTCCAACTAAAGCAATACCTACCAAGATGAATACGATGATCCCCATACCACCAGTTGAAGGCAAGATTCCTTTAGGCTGGTTATCAATCGTTGTTTTATCAGAAGTTGTTGGATCATCATCTACTGTAAATTCAGTGTACGCTGCTTCATTCTTAGGTAACGCATAGCCTTTTGGTGCTTTTATTTCTTGTAGGCAGTACGTTCCTTGTTTCAGTCCTTCGATTGAAAGTTTCCCTTCTGAATCAGAAATCAATTTCACTTCTTCCCAGTCAGAACCTGAGACTTCACTTGACCAAGCATATTGGTATTCTCCTGAGACAAGGTTTGCTATTTTCTTCATCAATTTAACGGTTGGATCTTTTGCTCTTAGAATAGAAAATTCTGCCCCTCCTAATTTTTCTTGTGTGTTCACGTTTTGTTTGATGAAGTGGAAATCACCGTATTTTTGGACGTTTTCTACAGTAATCGTGTTATCTGTAGTTGTATTTTCCCGATTGACTACACCGGTTGGATTCCCAAGATTTGCTTGATCTGCCCCATGGATGATTCCGGTTGTTTGTTGCAATTTTCCGTTTTTTACTATAAAAGTAGTTTCTTTTTGTGGATCGGTTAATTGATAACCATCTGGTGCTTTTGTTTCAACTAAAGTATAATTGCCGTCTAGTAACCCATTGACACTGATGGATCCTTCAGTATCAGTTGTGAATGTCAACGCTGACTCAGCAGGATCATAGAGAGCAACACCAGTGTTTTCATCAAAACCGGTCACGAATTGATTCTCTGAATTTTTGATCTGAAATTGCGCCCCTGCTAACTTATCTACCCCTGAAAAGTTCCCAGTTTTCTGGATTTTGATATTGCTTTCTTTGATGACATTTTTAGCATATAGATGAATCGTGTCTAAAGGTTTGTCAGGGTCTGATGAATTCGGGTTATAAAAGGGTAAGCTTAACACGATATTTGGCGACGTTTCGACGCCGGGTTTTGGTGTTTCTACAAAGACGTATACAGCATCTTTCCCATCAGATTTACCTGGAAGAGTCAGGTTAGCTAATCCTTCACCAGAAGTCGTTACACTTGCGAAGGGTGTAGCGTCTGCTGGAACTGCTGTGTCTTTACTTGGATAGTACGTAGCAGTGATGTCATATACGTTGAATTCAACGCCGTTCAACGGTTTGCTATTCGGAAATGTCAATTCCGTTCCGTTGTTTATTTGATTTTCTGGTGCTGAAGTGAATTTCAATTTATGCAAATTAACCGTAACATTTTCTGGTGTAGGTGATACGGCTGCAGAAACCTCTGCAGTTCCTAGGCCGAGAACGAAAGGAAGCAGCATGATAGCAGTTCCTAAAAACGTCCATATTTTTGTTTTGATGTTTTTCATTTTATTTCCCTCCTATTGTTTCCTTTTTGTTGTTTTTTATAAAACCAAGCTGTCCCTGTTGAAAGGACTAGCAACAACCCTAAAATTGAGAAACCTCCAAGCATCTCTTCGCTTGTTTTTGGAAAGCTTCCTCCATTTTTTTCATTTGATGGACCATTTGTCTGCATCTGAACTGGCGTTTTTCCATTATTCGTCGGATTTGCTTTTGGTTCGTTGATGATTTCCAATGGTATAGGATGAAGCGAATCATAACTGCCTTTTTCAACTTCAAAGGGAATGGTTGATTGACTCAATATATATCCTTTAGGCGGCTTGATCTCCACTAGTTCGTAACTTCCAAAAGACAAACCATGGACAGAAAATGTTCCATCTTTACTGGAAGTGAAAATCGTTGCTCTTGAATCATCTTTGGCTACCCAATGATTTATCCCGTTTTCTTGCGCTAAGTATTGGTCATTTTTTTTGACTAGAAATTGAGCATCTGCTAGTCTTTGTTTCGTTTGCCGATCCACTTTGACAAATTGTTTGCCTCCTGTTTGGATGGCAAGATGTGTTTCTACTGTTTGATTGTCAGTCGTCAAACGTACATCGTTATCAAATGTCGTTTTTTCACTGTTTTCTTTCAATGTCATTTGGTAACGGATCGTTAATTTTTTCCCAGCAAACGAACTGAGATCTTTTCCAGAATCTGATAAGACAAAACCATGTTTTGTTTTTTGTGTGTGAAATGTATGAATCTTGTCTCCACCAATCAAAAAATCGATCGTTTCTGGTTCTAGCCATAACTGAGGATCAGCTGTATCTTTGATCGTATAGGTTCCTAACTCGTTGATGTTCCCAGGAATTGTTACGGTGATGAGATAAGGGACTTTATCCCCATCTGCAAAATCTGTGTGCTTATTCTCTACTGTTTTTGTTAATGTGAGTGCAGCAGGTATTTTTTGTTCACTCTTTGGATACAAGTGGATGGTCGTCAATTTATGATTAGATGAATCTGTCACAGGAAGCACAACGACAAATGGTGCTGATTTTTCTTTTACTTGATCTGAAGTTTTTATTTCCGCAAATCGGTAAACAGCGTCACGACCTTGCTCATCTTTGTCCGATGCACTAAAAGTAGCAATGCCCTCTTCCTCGTCTACTGTTTTTGTCACATTTTCTGCCAGTTTTTTTTCACTATCACTTTTTTGTGCTAATTTTCTTTGTGCGTCTTCCACACTACTTCCTTCTGACCGCAGCTTGTAAAATTCATCCGAGACATCATATATAGCGAAAGTAACGCCGTTCAACCCCTTTGCCTCCTGAAAGTTATCTGGGATATTTATTCCGTCGTTTTGACTGATACTTGGCATCTTATCGCTTTCGAACATTCGATTATGCAAAGTAAATGTAATAGGTGATTCTCTAGCTGACACAGTCGGAGAACCTATAAAAAAGACCAGTAGGATAAAAAAGAGAACAGCAAATATATCCACACGTACATTTTTTGTTTTTTTCATCGCTGTTCACCTGCTTTTTTCTTACGATGGATAAAATAGAAGAAGCCAGAAAAAATAAAGATCATTCCTAAAAAGACAAAGGGCAGTAGACCTATCCCGCCTGTCGAAGGAAGCAAGAGAGTCGGATTGATCGTCAACTTAGCGGTATCTGTTGCGATAATCGTATAATTATTGTTTACAGTTCCTTCGCCTAAACTAATTGTTACTATTTGTGATCCAATATCTGTCCGGCTGTTAACTGTTAGGGTATAATCCAATGATTCGCCTAAGACAACACCGGTAACGTGGACATTTCCAACCGGAATCGAGTGACTTTGGGCATCATAATTAAAAGCAGCGTCATCGACAGTAATCACTGCGTTAGCTTTATAGATGGTATAAGTTCCTGATATGTTGGCTATATCAGTAAATGACAACTTGGGATTTGCTGCTTTGACTTTGTCTATTCCGCTATTCGTTAGTTTAATTGTATAGCTGCCAGCATTAATCATATTTTTTGCTGATTGTGCATCTACTGTGTAATCCATACTGCTAAGTGCCACTTGTACTGGAGTAAGCGAACTAGTGACACCCTCTGCTAGCTTGACATGGATTGACGGGACACCTGCTTTTCCATCATATGTCTTACTGCCACCGAGCTCTACCGCACCGCTGATTTGCTTAATCGTATAGACATCAGATGTCTGTACGATAGTAAATAAATAGTTTGTTCTGGCAGCTAGTTTAGCTAGTCCGCTTTTTGTCAATTGCCAAGACGTATAGGTTCCAATTTCAGTAGGCGCAGTTACTTCAATTCCCTTTTCATTCATCGCTTTGAAATCAGTTGGATTCCATGTGATTTGATCAATACTGAGATCATTGTTTAAAAGGGATGTTGATTCTGTTTTATCATTAAAGGTATATTTAACGATCGGTACAACAGAAAGACCATCATAGTACTTACTGCCATTTGCATTGATTGATACTGTTGCATTTGTCTTATAATATAGGATGACTTCAGAAATCTGTTTTCCATTTGCGTCCTTTACGATTACATTTCCATTTGTATCTAAACTAGCTGAAACACTCATTGCTGATTGGTTCTTTGTTTCTGTCGCTGAAACAGCTGTAAAGGTATATCCGCTGATAGTAGGCGTATTAGTCGTCAGGTCTTGTGCAGCACTTCCGTAAGTAAGATTCATTATTTTAGAAGGAGCAATCGTCTGTCCAAAATAGTCTTGATACTTAATAGTGATTGGTGTTTGTTTGCCTGTATAGGTCACCGTATTGACGTTACTTTCTAGGGCTGTGAAAGAACCGTTTGTTTGTGCAAAAGAATAGCCCGTTACTGCTGTTGGAGTGATAACCACTTTGTCACCCACATGGATTCCAGATAATGTAGTCCCGTACGTTCCGATTTTTGCTGCTCCACCATTGACTGTATAAGAAAAAGTTCCTGTCCGATTCGCATTGACCTGAACCGTCGCTGCTTGATAGGTTGGGAAATTTGAAACATTTCCCTTACCATCAACGATCTGCCCATTTTTGATCGAGTACCCTGTGAATGGAATATCATTTGCTAACTGTATACCGATTGAAAAAGTACTCATACCTCCTCCGGCAGGAAGCCCTCCCCATGTTGAGGGTGTAAAAGAATAACTTTTATCCGCATTGGGTGTAACTGAATCGATCGTATTTCCAGCGGTAGCCACCCCCATATAGATACTTTTTGGGAATGTGATAGTAGTACCATTTACTGTGGAGCCAATAAACAGATTATGGATATCTGGACGGTTATCAATAAAAGCGATTGCTTTGGTTACGCCTTGTAACGCAGTTTTATCCGCACTCATCGATCCGTTAACCGCAACAATGACTCCATCTTTGGCATATATCACTGTATATCCATCTGGTATGGTATGTCCGTTGAAATTCGCAGTGGCCGCAACAGTACTAAATGTCTGGCTTCTACCTGTTTCTGAATAAGCTTTCTCCCCTGCTGCTTTTGCTGCTGTGATTTCTTTTTCTGTCGGATCAATCAGTTGAGTCGAGGATGTGGTTGAGGTTGTCTCGTTGTTGCTAGACTGATTGGTACTTTCTGTTGACTGTACTTCAGAAGCGGGTGGACTATTTGTCTCCTCTATCGTTTGGTTAGCAAAATTTGACGTTTCTGTATAAACGTTTACATAAATACTTGATAAGCTCCCTAAGAAAGTAAAAATCAAGATGATCGAAATCATAATGGGATGTAAGTATTTTCTTTTAGATATAGCTTTGAGTCTAGAAACAAAATGTTTTTGACATATACGTTGGATTTTATTTTGAGTTTTCTTAATCATTTTCATCCCTCCTCTCAATAAAAAATCATCAAATAATCCTTTACACGTTATTCTAAATTTAATTTTTATTATTTTATTGATGTATAGAAAGTTTGGGGCTTTTTTTCTCTTTTTATTCTAAGGTTATTTTAGTCTTGTCCTTTAATACAAAGATTTTATTTTTAAATAAAAAATACTCTTTTTTTACGATTATTGAAAAAAAAAGATAAAACTTGATTAATTGAAGTATTGCTTAAATTTGGAAGCTAGGAGGGAAGAATAAAAGAGTTAGGACGGGATTATCTACTATTTTTCTTTGTTTTAAATATTTGTTATCTTTGAACATAAAAGAGAAATGTGTCGACTGCAGTGTTGTGTCCCTCATCACGAATAAACGGTGTTCAATTAGCTGATCTTGTATTCACTTAAAAAATGGTAAAGTACGAGTTGCTATTCCCCATTTTCAATTTTCTAACGCTCAGGACAAAATACTGTTTTCACAACCTCATTGGAATAAAAGCATATATATTGTTTCAAGAACGAAATCTTGTTATCTTTTTAAAGGGCATCTGTCCAAAATCTAATTTTAGGAGGTACGTTTTGGTATTTATTCGTACAAATAAAAGAGAATTATCTTTATTCATTCTTTATTTTCTATTCATAGGATTTCAATTAGGGATCCTTCCATTAGCCTTATTATCTATGGTAACGAACAGTGATTTAATACATTCAGAGTTTGTTGTGTTCGCGGTTAACTTATGTATTCCTTCTATTATTGGTATCATTTTGTTTCGTAAAGAGATCATAGAAAGTTTTTCTTACTTCAAAGAAAAAACTTGGCTGAGGATTGCTAGTATATTTTTTTGGGTAGGCTTGATCTTTTTAGTAGACGTCTTCATGCAATACATTTTAGGTCCTACTAACCAATCAGCCAATCAGGGATATTTATTGCAATTAGGAAAACAAACGCCGCTATTTTTGACTTTGATTGTTTTTGCTTTCTTTGGTCCGATTTTAGAAGAACTTATTTTTCGTCATCTTTTAATTAATTGGCTTTCTCAATCTATTGGTTTAATTTTGTCTTCTTTGATTTCTATTTTTCTATTTACATTTATTCATGTAACGCATCCAATTGATTTTTTCATGTACGCTCCTGGAACGATTTTACTGACGATTGCTTATTTAACTGCGAATCGCTCATTAGCTTTTATCATAGCTATCCATATTTTGAATAACGTTCTTGGCTTTGTATTATAGATACAGATGACAAAAAAAGTTCAAGTATGCGGTGTAGAACCAATATCGCATACTTGAACTTTTTTCAATGAGTATAAATTAAAACTTCTAATTTTCAATTCCCATCATCTGATATGCCCGACCGTCTGAACTTCTTTTGAAAAAGCCGAATGTGATTAGATAACGTCTTTGTTCGACATAATCGCCACTAGAAAATACATTCAGCAGTATCGAATTAACCTCTGTTTCTGTATAAATCACTCCATGGTCAAAGCGTTTCAAGACTTCTTTCAATAAGATGTATTTCTTTTTTGTTGAACTTGGTACTTGTTTTACTTTTCCATCATTCATGAATGTGTCTAAAACTTTCATTTTTTCTTGCTCCGTATAAGTATAAACCATCTTCTTTCTCCTTTTGATTCTAAGAATATTCCATTCGTGTTAGAATATTCTGGATTTTTTATTAAAGCGGTTACTCTTAAGAAAGATATTATCATAGTGCTCTTTTTTTTACTACTACTTATAGGTAGATTTATTCTAATCCATTATTCTCCCCTACCAATAATTAAAGAAAAAAACTGGATCAGGGTGTTCAAATTACATGCTAAGAAAAAAGAACCCTTGAATACCAAGGGTTCTTTCTCAGTCTGATAACAATGATTAACGACGGATTTCTTTGATACGAGCAGCTTTTCCGTGTAATGCACGTAGGTAGTACAATTTTGCACGACGTACTTTACCGTAGCGAACTACTTCGATTTTTGCAACACGTGGTGTGTGCAATGGGAATGTACGCTCAACGCCCACTCCGTTAGAAACTTTACGTACTGTATAAGTTTCGCTGATTCCAGCACCGCGGCGTTTGATAACAACACCTTCAAATAACTGGATACGTTCACGAGTACCTTCAACAACTTTTGCGTGAACACGCACAGTGTCACCAGGGCGGAACGCTGGGATGTCAGAACGTAATTGTTCTTTTGTTAATTCTTCGATTAATGGATTCATGGTTTTCTTCTCCTTATTCCAAATATTCTTATGAGCTTTTCTCACAGCGGAATATCGTAATAGTTAAGTGCTTTTGCACTCACCATAAAATACTAACATATTATCAACCTACTGTAAAGAAGATTTTAGAAAAAGTCACTTGGCTTCATCTGCTGTTTTTTCTTGTTCTTCTTTCTTGATTTCTTCTAAAAATTTCGTCATTTGAGGTGTCCATTCAAGTGTTTCCAAAAGATCAGGCCGTCGTTGATAGGTCCTTCTTAGTGATTCTTTTAATTGCCATTCTTCAATCAATTTATGATTTCCATTTGTCAATACTTCTGGTACTTTCATCCCTTTATATTCTGCCGGGCGAGTATATTGGGGATGTTCTAATAGACCAGTTGAATAAGAATCGGTTTGGGCAGAAGTATGATTGCCTAACACATCTGGCAAAAGCCGAACTGTTGCATCGATCATGACCATCGCACCTAATTCTCCCCCAGTAAGAACATAATCTCCTAAGGAAACTTCATCTGTCACTAATGTGCGGATACGTTCATCATATCCCTCATAATGACCACAAATGAATACTAAGTGTTCTTCTTGTGAAAATTCTTCTGCCATTTTCTGATCGAATCGTTTACCAGCTGGGTCAAGAAGAATTACTCTTTTTTTGACATCCGGTGCAGCTTTTTCAATGGCTTGGATGTTATCATAGATGGGCTGGACTTTGAGCAGCATGCCTGCTCCACCGCCGTATGGATAATCATCTACTGTCTGATGTTTGTTATCTGAATAATCGCGGAAGTTAGAGATATTGATATCTAATAATCCTTTATCTACAGCCTTACCGATGATGGATTCCCCCATAGGACCTTCAAACATTCTTGGAAATAAAGTCAATACATCAATCTTCATCGTCAATCAGTCCTTCTGGGATTTCTACACGGACCACTCCAGCTTCTAAATCGACTTCTTTGACGACAGAAGCGATATATGGAAGCAATATATCAGCTTTTTTCGGACGTTGAACGACCCAAACATCATTGGCACCTGGTGACAAGATTTCTTTTACTTTACCTAACTCAGTTCCATCTTCTAATACACGCAGACCGATGATCTCATGGTAATAGAATTCATTTTCAGCTAAATCTACAGAGTTGTCTTTCGACACTTTTAATATGCCATCCCGATATTTTTCCACATCATTGATAGAAGGATGTCCTTCAAAACTCAATAAGTCAAAATTTTTATGTTTGCGATGACTTTTGACTGTTAATTCCACAGGTGCTTTTCCGTCTTGGAATAGTGTTAGCACCGTTCCTTTTTTGTAACGTTCTTCTGGGAAATCCGTTGTTGAGATCACACGGACTTCGCCTTTGATACCTTGTGTGTTTACGATTTTTCCTACATTCAAGTATTCAGTCAACTTATATCCCCATTTCTTTTTTGTCTGTTTTATTTTAGCATGTGTGAAGAGGCAATTCTAGTTTTCTTTTAAGGTATTAAGCCAAAATTATGCAAAAATGCGGCGTGCTATTTTTGATTACTTCCTGTGACTTGGAGTTAAATGATGGGCTCAGATCAGCGCGCTGATTTCACAACCTCTTCATAGAAACTGCCATCTTCAACGCAGACATAGGATCTTGATGAGTGATCGTATAGGCATTTTTCGGTTCTTGCCAGCTTACTTCTACGGCTCGATTCGTCGTATCACCCATATCAACAGTAATTTTACCAAATTGTTCAGGTGCTGGTAGACTGTTTTCTTCCAAATAAGCTACGATTTCTTTAGCTAATAGTAAGGGATCTTGGCCTTCTATATTATTCCCACGGATTCGAATACGCCAATTTCCTTCTTGCCATTCAAGGTAGCTTGAACCTGCTGCACCTTGCTGATACCCTGTGATTCGAGAACCTAAGTCCACTTGCTGACCATTTGTGTTGATCTCAAAGGGCTGCAAAACTTGGATTGTTTCTTGACTAGAAGCAAACCCATATTGATATAGATAGGTTGCAATAGGCGTTTCTTGATTCAATTCGTCAGCATTCAACCCGAGGGGACGATCTGTTCTGTAATATAAAATAGAATAACCTTGCTTTGTATGTGTCGCTGCGATATTGAGATAGCCTGAAGAGACTGGTACATCTAGAGGCATGGGAACATTTGGCTGTTGTTCTTTCAACTGGTCTAAAGCAGTCTTTTTCTCATTATTTGAGGTAGCCATTGTTTGTTCAGTGGTGGAAGCCGTTTTGGTACTACTTTTTTCTGGACTGGTAACAGTTTCAGATATACTGCTTGATAGATGTGTATTGTCTGATTCTTGAGTAACCGAACTACAAGCGCTTAACAATAGAGCAAATGGAATAAATAACATTTTCTTTCTCATTGGCTGTTCACTCCCTCCTCCTATAAGGATACGCTTTCTTGCTTGTTTTGCCAAATAATCATTTCTTCAATTAATAAAAAAAACAAAAAAGCTGCACTCGAAAATTCGAGTACAGCACGTTTATTTACTTTTCCTTATCATCGATGATATTCAAACGCACTTTTTTCGGTGCATTGATCCGAACACCGTAAACGATTGTGCGGATTGCTTTAGCAACACGCCCTTGTTTTCCAATGATACGGCCAATATCTTCAGGAGCCACTGTTAGATTATACTCGTAAAAGTCTTTCGACTCTACGACATCTAACTTGACTTGATCAGGATAAGTGACTAGCGGACGAACGATTGTTAAGACTAAGTCGCTTAAATCTTTCATATCCGGTCACCTTATTTCTTTGAGAATTTAGCTTCGTGGTGTTTTTGCATAACGCCTTCTTTTGAAAGGATGTTACGTACAGTGTCAGAAGGTTGTGCACCTTTTGATAACCAGTCAAGAACTAAGTCTTCTTTTAAAACTACTTCTGCAGGGTCTTTCAAAGGATTGTAAGTACCTACAGTTTCGATGAAACGTCCATCACGAGGAGAACGTGAATCAGCTACGACGATACGGTAAAACGGACTCTTTTTAGAACCCATACGTTTTAAACGGATTTTAACTGCCATTATTTATTTCCACCTCCATTGTTTTATTCACAAGATGTAGTGTAACAGTTTTTTTTTACCCTGTAAAGTTTTTTTTCTTTACAGCTTGATTAAATTCGATTTTTTTTAGGAAATAGAAGATTTTAGACTTCTTTTTTGTTAAAAATAAGCCACCCAGCTACGATGGATATGACGATAGAACAACACGTCACTGCTAATGACTGAGTATAATCTGTAAGGTGGATTTCTTTCGCAAGAAAATTTGAGGAAGAAATCAAATAAGTCGGTACATATTCTGCTACTTTAGAGAACAACCCAGCACCATAACTCAGAATGACCGTTCCCCCACTAGCCAACAGAACCGCATAATTGGAAGAAAGAAAAGCTGAATAAAATAAAATCAATGAATAAAGCCAACAGCCAAAAAAATAATAAGTAAAACTGATAAATAAAGGATGAGAGATAATCGACTGGTCCCAATAATAAATCGTGTATGCTAGCGTAATACTATAACAGCACCAATAGCTGACACTCCAAAACAGTATACCCATGATCCATTTCGACAGAAATATCTTCCAGCGCTTCATTCCTTTTGTTAGCAAGTTGATGATTGTTCCGTTTTGGTATTCGCTTGTCAATATCCCGCTGAATAAAAGAAGGAAGAAAATCAACAGCATCGGAATATTTTTATAAAATTGTGTCCATGAAGTCGTTGCATCAACTGTGATTTTCTGAACAGAAATCCCTGATTCTGTCAGAGTTGTTGACATAGCTTGCACTAAATAAGGAGTCAATTTAGCTAGCAATGGATTCATTATACCGAAAATCACTGTGAGCGCACTTAGCGTGATGATTTTTCCAGTACGCCAGTTTTCTTTTAGCTCCTTTTTGGCGAAGGCAATGAGTTGTCTCATGATTGAACGACCTCCAAAAAGAGTTTTTCTAGCGTAGGTTCTTCCATCTGGACTGATTGGACTGGCAATTGATATTTGCCTAGCAAATCCATAGCAAAAAGCATTTCTTCTTTACTTTTTTGTGGGTAAGCTATACGCAGTTCACTTCGGATCATCCCTCCAGGTAAAAGCTCTTCAAATTGTTCGCGCTCTTTTTTGGAAAAAAATACGATCTCAAACCCACTAGCATTTGTTTGCTTTTTCAATTCGTCCACTGATCCAGACAACACGATTTTTCCATTATCCAAAAAAGCAACTTTGTCACAAATACGCACCACATCAGACAAAATATGAGTTGAAAATAAAATCGTCGTTTGCTCTTTCACAGAGGATAAGATATCTAAGATTTCTTTTCGACCAACAGGATCAAGAGCAGAAGTTGGTTCATCGCAAATGAGTAATTTGGGCTCGTTCAACAAGGCTTGAGCAATCCCTAAACGTTGTCGCATTCCTCTGGAAAATTTTTTGATCCGCTTCTTTTCATTTGACAGACCGACCAGTGACAACAGTTCATTGGTTTTTTCCTTTATCCGCTGTTTAGGCATTCCTGTGAGTTCGCCGCAAAAGATTAAATACTCGGAAGCGGTCATATAATCATAAAAAACCGGCACATCAGCTAGATAGCCGATTTCTTGATTGGTCGTTGTTTGTCCGTACTCTACTTCTTTTCCGTTCACTCGGATTGTTCCGCTGTCTTTTTTGATAAGACCTAAGATCAGTTTCATAGTTGTCGTTTTTCCAGCACCGTTTTTACCGATGAAACCAAAAATCGTCTGTTCTTCTACAGAAAAAGATAAATCATCCAGCAATTTGTTTGTACCAAAGGACTTTGAGACTTTTTCAAGTGTCAAGATAGCCACTACGCATCCTCCTTGCCAAAAATCAAATAAAGGACAGGACCGATAAACTGCATACCAACAATAACAATAATCACCCATATCATTCGATTTCCATGTTTATATGCAGAATGTGTAAAGATATGATGAAGTACATAAATAAGTAATCCAAACTGTACAATGATTAAAGGAATTAAAAACGGAAGAAATTCTTTGATGCCCATATTACTCGCCTGCCAATCGTTTTTTTAGTTTTTCAATTTTTGATCTTTCAATTTGTTGAAAAATCGGATTTTCTAATGCACTCAATGCCCCTTCCCTGATGATTTTCGTGTCTCTTATTTGCTGTACCCCAAGATCGGCTCCTTCAAATATCTCAGTTATCTCATCAAAATACCTATCACCATGAAGGATCCTGCCTTCCTCGCTTAAAAGTATAAGTGTCAAATCCACAAACTGTTTTAAGCACTTTATTACTTGTTCTTCTTTTTCATGTTTCGCATAAGCACAGGCTGCAGCATAAGAAAATTGAGCACAGCTGTTGGGATGGACCGCAGTCAGGTTGAATGCTTGGATCACAGCATCCATTCTATTGACAGTTTCTTCTATAACCGGTAATTGAATGATTTGGATCAATAGATAATGAGTGGCTGAAGATACGATATTGATTAAATGAGAAAACATGCTGTATTGAGTGTAGCTTACCGCTTTTTTTGTTTGACCAGCGGCTCGGTATGCTTGGATAAGTAATGTGTCGCTTTGCTGGGTAAAACGATAAGGATCCGCTTTTTCTTCGATCTCAGATAAAGCTTCTTCTGGTTTGCCTAACTGGAGCATGACCGCTACTTTTAACACAGAAGCATTATTGCATAGAGATAATTCTGCTGATTCTTCTACGATTTTCGTACATAATGCTTCTGCTTCAGACAGAATTGCTTGTTGTTCCTCCAGATCCTTTGTTAGCATAAAATGATTCAACCACAAAACGACTACTTGTAAAAGAAAAGGATAACATGAGTAATATTGTTTGACCGCTTTTCTACAGTCCTCCATCACATATTCAAAGGGCTCTTCAGAAAAAGCGGTGGTCCACTGCTGATAAAAGTGTCTGATTTGCTCTTTCGTCAATTGAGGATGATAGCCAAGCAGTTCATCAACAGACACATCAAAAAAACTGGCTAATTTAGGCAATATGAGTACATCAGGCATACTTTGGCCTGTCTCCCATTTGGAAACAGAAGCTTTTGTCACACCTATGAATTCGGCTAGAGTTTCTTGAGTCACGCCTTTTTCCTTTCGTAAATTTGCTACATTTTTGGATAATGATAATTCTTCCATCTTATCCCTCCTTTTTCTTCATTATATAGACTTTCTAAGAGGGTTGGCAATGGAGACTAACGATACTTCGCGATCATTTGTCAACTAAAACGAAACTTTTATCAGTAAGTGTTTTTATTTGCTCCAGTTACTTATTTTTTGTAAGATTATTATAGATAGTTTGAAGGAGGAAAAATCGTATGACAAAAAAAATTGGATTTTTTATTGGTAGTTTAAGAAAAGATTCTTACAACAAAAAAGTAGCAGAAGCTTTTGCGAAATTGCTTCCTGAAGGGTACGAAAGTGTATTTGTAAAAATCGATGATCTGCCATTTTACAATGAGGATCTCGAAACTCCAGAACAGGCTCCTGCTGAATGGACTCGTTTTCGTGAGGAAGTGAGGGGATTAGACGGTGTCGTTTTCGTTACTCCTGAATACAACCGCTCTGTTCCAGCAGTATTGAAAAATGCTTTAGATGTAGGCTCAAGACCTTATGGACACAGTGTTTGGGATCATAAACCAGGTTTAGTCGTTACTGCATCACCAGGTGGGATCGGCGGCTTTGGCGCAAACCACCATCTACGCCAATCGCTTGTCTTTTTGAATGTGCCAACCTTGCAGCAACCGGAAGCATATATCGGAAACGTTGCGAATCTAATTGATGAAAACGGTAATATCGTTGAAGGAACATTAAGTTTCTTCCAAACGATTTTAGATGCGTATCTAGATTTTTCTAACAAATTAGCAGAGTAAAAAGCATAACGGTAATAAAAAAGGCAACTATGTACAGGACATTTCTGCATATAGTTGTCTTTTTTGTTTTATTTGTTTCTACTTTCGTACGTAATGCAATTCGATAAATTCACCGAATCGTGTCGTGTCTAGCAATTCAAAACGCGCTTCATATGTTCCTTTTTGGAATAAAGGAATCCCGTCCCCTAATAATACAGGGGTAATCTGGATATACCATTCATCAATCATTTGATGTTCCAATAACGGTTTGATCAATCGACCGCCACCCACAACCCAGATATCTTTTCCTTCTGTCATTTGTAGATTTTTTAGAAAAGCAACAGGATCTTCGTTTACGACCTCAGCATCTGGCAATTGTAATTGTGCGTGGGTGGAAAAAACGAAATTCTTTTTCTCTGGATAAATTGCTTCGGTCTCCAAATATTTTTTTGCTTCCTGATAAGTTTTTCTGCCCATGATGGTCGTATCGATTGTTTCATAAAAAGCTTCATAAGTGGTTTGCTTACCTGTTGGAGTGTCAAAAAGCCATTGAAGATCATCCGTTTTCGTTGCCAAATAGCCATCTAAACTTATAGCACCATAAAATATGATTTTTCGCATGCTTTATTCGCCCTTTCTGCCGATACGTACGACCTCTTCTTTGCGGAAACAACTGTCAAGGTGATCATTGATGATCCCGACAGCTTCTAAAAAAGCATAGATTGTTGTGCTTCCGATAAATTTAAATCCTCTTTTCTTTAGATCTTTTGCTAATTCATCTGAAAGAGGACTTGTTGTTGGGACTTCTTCTTGTGAATGATAAGAAGAATCAACGATTTTTCCATTAGAAAACGACCAAAGATACTCTGAAAAACTGCCGATTTCTTCTTGAATTTTCAAGACTGCTTTGGCGTTTTGGACGGCTGCTTCGATTTTTCTTCGGTTACGAATAATTCCTTTGTTTTCCATTAGTTCACTGATTTTTGTTTCTCCATAATTTGCGACTTTTTTGATATCGAATCGATCATATGCTTCATCGAATGCTTCACTTTTATTTAAAATCGTCTGCCAGCTCAATCCGGCTTGATTAATATCAAGCATCAATTTTCGGAACAGCTTTTGGTCATCATATTCAGGAACACCCCAGACAGTATCATGATATTCCCGCATATTTTCTGTTTGTTCACTCCACGGACATCTCATCTGTGCCACCTCTTTATTTAGAGTAATTGTACCAATAAGTAATAAAAATTACTGATAGAAAAGCTTCGGCAGTAGACATTCTTCTGTCTATACCGAAGCTGTTTTTCATATTTTATTTCCGTTTTTTCTTTTTCTTCTTGTTTTTCTTGATCATTCGATTCATCGCCATTTTGCCTAGTTTTCCTTTGACGCCTGAACCAAACATTTGGTCCATACCTGGGATGTTCATATCCCCTTTGGACATTTGTTGCATCATTTTTCTTGATTCCTTGAATTGTTTGATCATTCGGTTTACTTCAACCACACTGTTTCCAGAACCGGCAGCAATTCGGCGACGACGGCTTGGGTTCAACAGATCAGGATTTGCTCTTTCTGCTGGTGTCATAGAATAAACCATCGCTTTTTTACGTTCTACGTCTTTTGGATCTACCTTGACGTTTTCGATTCCGGGTACTTGATTCATTCCTGGAATCATCTTGATTAGATCTTCCAATGGTCCCATACCCATCACTTGATCAAGCTGTTCAATAAAGTCATTGAAATCGAATGAATTTTCCCGCATTTTCTGTGCAAGTTCTTCCGCTTTTTTCTCGTCATAGTCTTGCTGCGCTTTTTCAATCAATGTCAGCATATCCCCCATACCAAGGATACGGCTAGCCATACGATCTGGGTGGAATACTTCTAAGTCAGTCAATTTTTCACCAGAACCGATGAATTTGATTGGTGCGCCTGTCACTGAGCGGATCGATAGTGCTGCCCCGCCTCGAGTATCCCCATCAAGTTTAGTGATGACGACCCCTGTAATACCTAATTGCTGGTTGAAGCTATCAGCTACGTTGACGGCATCTTGACCAGTCATGGCATCGACAACAAGCAAAATCTCATTTGGTTGCGTCAATTCTTTGATTTGTTTCAACTCATCCATCAATGTTTCATCGATATGCAGACGTCCTGCCGTATCGATCAATACATAGTCGTTTTTCTTTTCTCTTGCTAACTCCATCCCTTGACGGACGATCTCTACCGGGCTGACTTCAGTTCCCATATCAAATACAGGAACGTCTAGCTGTTGACCTAATACTTTCAATTGGTCGATCGCAGCTGGTCGATATACGTCCCCTGCGATTAGGAGCGGACGAGCATTTTCATTTTTCTTTAAATAATTGGCTAATTTACCAGTAAAGGTCGTTTTACCTGCCCCTTGAAGACCAGCCATCATGATAACAGTTGGTATTTTTGGTGATTTATTTAACTCTGCTGTTTCAGAACCAAGTGTGATCGTCAATTCTTCATCAACGATTTTTACGATTTGTTGTGCAGGTGATAAACTTTCCAGCACTTCTGCCCCTACCGCACGTTCGCGTACGCGCTTAGTAAAATCTTTGACTACTTGCAAGTTAACATCGGCTTCTAGTAAGGCAAGGCGGATTTCCCGCATCATTTCTTTTACGTCAGCTTCTGATACTTTTCCTTTTTTTCTTAGTTTTCCCATCGCCTGCTGGAGACGTTCAGTTAAGCTTTCAAATGCCATATTTTCTTCATTCCTTTTATTTATTCTTCGATTGCTTGAATTTGCTGTACATATTCAAGTAGTTTTTTATCTTCCGGGTACTTATCTGTAATATATGCAGTCATATTTTCCAATACCTGTTCTCGAACAATATAATTAGAGAAAAGATGGAGTTTTTTTTCATAATCCTCCAAGATCTTGCTTGTCCGCTTGATATTGTCATATACTGCTTGTCGGCTTACTTCGTATTCTTCCGCGATCTCACCTAATGAAAAATCATCTGCATAATATAATTCCATGTAGTTCATTTGTTTTTCTGTCAATAAGGTCGAATAAAATTCAAAGAGCGCGTTCATTCGATTGGTCTTTTCGATTTCCATTCTGCTCACCTCTAGTTTTCAGCCATTCTTCATCAGAGAGCACAGTCATTTTTTGCTGAATAAAATAAGCAGTAGCCACTCCGGCACCATTTTTTTTTATTCCGGAAAAACTCCCGTCATAAATCGAATGGGTTCCGCATGAAGGGCTTTTTTCCTTCATGATGACTAGATCAATGTGTTTTTCCTGCAATTTTTGGTAGGCTTTGATCGCGCCATTTTTGTACGCTTCCGTTACATCTTCGCCGCTTGTCGTCCATACTTTTGCTTGATCTTTCCACACATCGAATCCATTTCCACCAATGATTTCAGCGGGATCTCTAGGAATTGGTAATCCGCCGATCACTTCTGGACAGACCATGACAGCTTCTCCAGTTTCAACTAGTTCCATCAATTCTGGTACTTCTTTTTTCTGTCCATCATAGCGACAGGCCAGACCGCCTAAACATGCACTGATTCCAATCATTGACCGCTCTTCCTTTCTATTCAGCAAAGTGCCTTCCTATTATACCATTTATTTCTTTTGTAAAATAGCCCTTTGTACTGATTCTATGCTAAAATATAAACAGAATGAAACCTATTTAAAGGAGATTTGAATGAAAAAAATACTAGTTGTTGATGATGAACCTTCTATTGTAACGCTCTTGACTTTCAATTTGGAAAAAGAAGGCTACAAGGTAACCAGTGCCACAGATGGAGGCGAAGGATTAGAATTAGCATTAGAACAATCATTTGATTTCATCATTTTAGATGTGATGCTTCCAACGATGGATGGCATGGAGATCACTCAGCGGCTGCGTCAAGAAAAAAATGAAACACCGATTTTGATGCTGACGGCTAAAGATGACCAAGTGGATCGGATCATTGGCCTAGAAATAGGTGCTGACGACTATTTGACCAAACCATTTAGTCCTCGCGAAGTATTAGCCCGTATGAAAGCAATATTCAGACGGATTGAACCTCGTAAGCAATCAAAAGATGAAGCTGAGCCTGAATATCTATCGATTGGACAAATCACTGCTGATTTGACCAATTATCAAGTGACCGTAGACGACCATCTGATTGAACTAACACCGAAAGAATTTGAATTACTTGTTTATTTCATGAAACGAAAAGACCGTGTGATCGACCGAGACACATTGCTAGACCGCATTTGGAATTTTGACTTCGCAGGACAAAGCCGAATCGTAGATGTACACGTTAGTCATTTGCGAGAAAAAATCGAGCGAGATCCAAAACATCCAAAGTACTTGGTGACTGTTAGAGGATTTGGCTATAAGTTTCAGGAACCAAAACGATGAAATGGAAAAAAATTTATGAACGTCTCTTCTTTCTTATTCTTTTAGTTAGTTTGTTTTTTGGTGGCTGGCAATTGATTTCCCATTATTTTCAACAGCAGATCGTGGAACAGCAAGAAAGCTACCTGACAAAAAAAGCACAACTGCTGATCCGGCAATTAGATGTCGAAAACCTCCAAGCAGCGCAAAACAAAACTGCTTTGGAAGAATTCGTCCATCAGTCGAACGAACGAATTACTTTAATGGATGCTACTGGAAAGATCTTATTTGACACAAACAATGAAACATTGAATGAACAGCGAAACTCCCGTCCCGAAATCAAAGCCGTATTGAATGGCGGAAACCTAGGTAGCGCTTTGCGTAAAAGTACCACTTTGGATGAGGATCTTTTATATGTCGCATTACCAGTCAAAAAAAGTGGCCAGTTAGAAGCCATTTTACGTATCGCAGAACCGACAAGCGGTTTTTTACCGAGAACTGAGAGTTTTCGCCGTTGGGTCTTTTTCTTCTTTCTGTCTTTCTTCCTTGTTCTTGCAGGAATGATCTATTATCTGATCTATCAAAAAAACCAGCCATTGAAAACCGTGCTGCCCGTACTTAAAAAAATGGTGCAAAATCCTAATCAGACGGAAGTAATCATGCAAACACCCGATCAATGGGAAGAATTGTATCAGACGATCAATGCGTTGAGCGAACAAATGAGTAAGATGTATCGGGCGTATACTACCACAGAAGAGCAATTATATACGTTACTGAACGAACTGATGATTGGCGTATTCCTGATTGATGATGCTGATTCTCGTTTACTACTGCTTAATCCAAAGATGCAGCTACATTTAAACGTGGTAAGCTATCAACCTGAACAGCGGTACACAGAAGTCATTCAAGAGCCAAAACTCATTCAGCTGATTCATCAAGTGACTCCTGAGCATCCGCTGATCCATCAGGAGATCACCCTTACAGAAGGTCGGCAGACATTAGACTTGAGTTTGCGCTACTTTACTAATTCAGAAGGTACCGGACAGATTCTAGGGGTGGCGTATGACTTAACGAAAGTGCGACGTTTAGAAAAGCTACAAAAGGATTTCGTTGGCAACGTCTCTCACGAATTAAAAACTCCTGTGACTTCACTGATTGGTTTTACCGAGACTTTACTGGATGGTGCAAAAGATGACCCGCAAACTCTGACTTCTTTTCTTGAGATCATGCAAAAAGATGCGATTCGGTTAGATAAATTGATTCGGGAAATCATCCAGCTGTCAAAAGATGGCGAGAATTCTTACGAGATCCAGACAATTTATATAGAACCTTATTTCCAGCAAATCGTTCAAAATTATCAGCCAATCATCGAAAAGAAACGGTTGACGATTCGATTGATTGGAAAGAACGAACCATTTACTACTAAAGCAGATATCCTTTATCCAATTATCAAAAATCTGATTGAAAATGCTGTCCAATATTCAAAAAGCGACAGCGAGATTATTATCCGCTATCAGGCAACAGATGATCTATCGTTTTCTGTCCAAGACTTTGGTATAGGTATCGACATTGAGGATCAGGAACGGATCTTTGAGCGTTTTTACCGCGTAGACAAGGCGCGAAGCCGACATTCAGGCGGGACCGGATTAGGGTTAGCAATTGTAAAAGACTACGTGCAACTCCTTCATGGTACGATTACTGTAGACAGTCATCTTGGAACAGGTTCGACTTTCACCGCTACCATTCCAAAAAGCAATTAAATAAGGCCTGCTTGCAGCAGTGTTTAGATGTCTAACGATCATCTACTACGCTGAAAAGCAGGCTTTTTATTACCTAAAAAATGCTGAGCCACATATTATAAATCTTTGTCATGATGTGTAGCTGTCTTTTCTGACATTTTTACAATCAGCTCCTGGTTCATTTTCTGATAAGCATCTATAGCATAGTCAGCAAAACTTTGTGTTTTTTGATTCAAATAATCCGTTAATTTTTCGGGATGATTTACTATTAATTCACTTGCTTGTTGGTCTGTAATTGCTAACTCTTTTGAGAGATGGTCTCGAACTTTTTGACGAGTTGGTAAAGTAATGTTTTTCTTAAAGTCACTATAGTATGGCTTCGTCAAGATGTTCGTCAACCGGTATGTCCAGTAAGCGGAAATATCATCTGGCACATCGGTTCCTTTTTGATAAGCTTTAGGTGTCTCAGTTATATTGCTATAAAATGGTACATAATTGCTTGTATCAGGAACCCCCAACGCTAGCCAATGGATACCACTGATTTCTTCTGGTACATTGTTTCTTATTTGTAGAATATGAGATTCCATCGTATTCGGCACAGAGATTGGACGATACTTATCTGGCTTTGTCCCTTCGATAGTATCATATTCAGTACCATTGAAGTGTAGTGTCATGATATAAGCTATTTTTGCAATTGAAATAGGTCTATCAGGTTTGACAAACAATTCAAATGATTGGTCTGTTATTTTTTGTTTCTTTGAAGGTGTCAGTTTTCTCTGTGCATCCCATATCCTAGGAAGGTTGTATTTTTCATCCTTTGACTTATCTGCAAATATGTCTCTTAAAGAAATATCCCGTTTCGTATCTATCAGTTGATTCTTTTCTAAAAAAGATTCTAACTCTGGTGAACAAAGATAAGAATCTTTGTCCTTCAAAGCAAATGAATCAATTGACAACATATTAGGAATAACTGCATAACAGTCATCTGGAACTTTGACAGCTGCCCACTGATGACCACTAAGTATCTCCATATACCAGATTTCATTTTTATCAGAGAAAATCACACCATTCGTCTCCGCAGCTCCTTGCTTATCAACGATTTTGCCTAATCGTTCTACTCCTGCTCTTGCTGAATCAATATAAGGAAGGGTCACTGTCAACATGGAGTCTTCTGCGATACCATGTGCGGTATATGGATCTTTCTTCAATATCTCTTCCTTTGTCGTAGCAGATTCAGTAGCGCTCATTGCAACATCTTTGCTATTGATACCATCTTCTTCAAATAATCCTTCTGAAATATCCCATTCTGGGGTTGCTGTGTACTTCAGCTGTTCTTTCGGAAGATCGAGGGTAAATCCATTCCCTTTTGATACAAAATGTGAAGGATTCGTATTTTCTTTTCTGACAACAAAGTGTTTTGACCAAGCCGTGTTCAGATCTTCATTTCTAGCAATCATCGTTGATCCATCTACTGAAGCATTTTTTCCTACTAAAACCGTTGTACAAGCATCAATGGAAACTACTGATAAGAAAATCCCATACATTACACCAAAAAATAAACTAAATTGAAGCAATCTTCTATTTTTCATTTGAAGCATCCCTCCTATTTTTATAAAAGCGTTTTCAAAATAATTATATGACACCTGAAGTAAAGATTTAATTGGTTTTCTATAAGTTCTAGATAAAAATTCGCTTTGTTTTTTATACAGAAAGAAGCTTAGAAAATACAGTTTTTGGGTTAATGTATTTTTTAAGCTTCTTTTATCTTAATAGTCACTTATTTCTTTTGAATAACCGAAGGAAACGAGGCATCTGATTTATTATCTCCGACTCTTTTTCATTTTTACGTTCAAACAAATATTCTACCAATGTGGTCAAATGCCTAAAAATCGAATCTGCCGAGAAAAATAGAATGCTCAACAGCAAAAGCGATACAGCTGAGATACCGGTGATTGAAAACAGCTTATGCAAAAAGATGACCGAAAAAAAGATACCGCTAGCACAGAAAAGAATGATCTGACTTCTGAATTTATTCAGCGGTGAACAGATTTTATAGAGAACGAGGAACCCTACTGCAATCAAAAGCATGGTAGATGCTGTAGAAACATCTGTTTTATTTAGATTCAAAGTCACCCCGCAGATCACCAACGCACCGACTACGATCATATCTGTTAGTCCACCTGGCACAGCTTTTTCCATCACATTCATGATGAATTTCCCTCTGATTCGCTTTTTATTTTCTTCTAGAGCAAGCAAGAAAGATGGAAGTCCGATAGTAAACAAACTAATCAATGTGATTTGTGATGGTTCTAAAGGATAGGTCAGAGCAAAGATCACTGAAAACAGTGAGAGCAAAAAGGAGAAAATATTCTTCACTAAAAACAAGCTGGCTGATCGCTCAATATTATTCACAACGCGCCGTCCTTCTGCAACAACTTCTGACATGCGTGAAAAGTCAGAATCAAGTAAGACCACTTGTGAGGCCTGCATGGCGGCTTCATTTCCGGAAGCCATCGCTATACTGCAGTCTGCTTCTTTCATGGCTAGAATATCATTCACGCCATCACCTGTCATAGCTACTGTATTGTTACGCTTTAGCAATTGAACGAAGATTTTCTTTTGTTCTGGCTTGACGCGTCCAAAAACTGTATATTTTTCGACAGCTGCTTCATATTCTTCTTCTGATAATTTAGATGCATCAACGTACTGATCAGCATGTGAAATCCCTGCTTGGACAGCTACATTGGATACGGTGAGCGGATTATCTCCAGAAATCACTTTGATGGCTACTTGCTGTTTTTTGAAGTAATCAAATGTGGCTCTTGCTTCTTTTCTGATAGGATTAGCAATCAGAATATAGCCTAATGGTGTGACTGCTTCTGTCAATACTGGTTCTTCAAGAATCCCATCGTACACACCAAAGACCAACACGCGATAGCCTTTTTCAGCGAAAGAAACAAACTCTTCCGCATATTCCGGCAATTGATCGCGCAAAACCATTTCGGGCGCTCCTAAAACATACACCTTGTCTGCCAACGCTACACTGCTGAATTTTTGGACAGAAGAAAAAGGAATAACATGGTGATAGGATTGATCAGTGGTTTTTGTAAAATATGCTTTAACAGCTTCCATTGTTGCATTGTCTCCTGCCATCGCTTTTGCATAATCAGCAATGCATGCTTCCAATTGATCTGACTGACTGATTATTTCTTGTTTTTTAGAGACGATCACTTTTTGAACAGACATTTTATTTTCTGTGATCGTTCCTGTTTTATCTACACAAAGGACATTTACCCTTGCCAATGTCTCAATGCTTTTCATATTGTGTAAAAGAACTCTTTGCTTTGCTAGTTTAGCCGCACTTAATGCTAATGCAATCGTCGTCAGCAAGTACAGTCCTTCAGGTATCATACCGATCAATGCTGCTTCCATTGCAACGACACTTTCTTTGATCGTGTTTCCATTAAAAAAGTAACTTTGAGAAAAAAGCAGGATACCGATAGGAATAATGATGATCCCAATCCATTTGATCAATTGATTAAGAGAAGCAATCATCTCCGACTGTTCTCCTTCTCCCATTGTCTTGGCTTTGACTGTCAGCTGGGAAATATACGAATCTGCTCCAACTTTGTCTAATCGGGCGTAAGCTTTTCCGGAAACAATGAAACTGCCGGACATTAATGGATCGCCTATTTCTTTGGTTATTTCATCTGCTTCGCCTGTCAATAAAGCCTCATTAACTTGCAGTTTCCCTTCCACGACCTCTGCATCTGCTGGAATTTGATGTCCAGTCTCTAAAATAACAATGTCATCTATTACAAGGTCTTCTATATCTATTGTTTGTTCTATCCCGTCTCGTATGACATTGACTTTTGCTGTATTTAAAACATTTAGTTCGTCCAAGATCTTTTTGGATCGAATTTCCTGAAAAATGGCGATTCCTGTATTGGCTATGATAACTGGTAAAAAAGTCAAGTTCTTATAGGATTCTACTAAACAAAGCAAAATGGCTAAGATAAGAAAGATCAAATTGAAATACGTAAATATGTTTTCCAATACGATTTGCTGATTTGTTTTGAATGTGGGATCGACTGAATCATTTGCTGCACCTTTTTCTATTCGTTCCTTGACTTGATCTGCCGTTAATCCTTCTTTATACGATGGAAAAAGACGGATGACTTTATCTGATGATCTTTGTGTTACTTTCTTTTTTTTACTTCGATTTGTCCATTTATTCTTCATGTGGCTACCTCGATTGATTTCGTTTTCTGGATATTTCCAAACTTCTCCTATCCAGTATAGAACAGATATGGAAAGTGTTCCTCACATTAAGCTTGCAAACACCTTTCATTCCTGTCATATAGCAAAAAAAAGCTACGACAGTTCTATGTCGTAGCTCTTTTTTCGAATAAACGGTGTTCAATCAGCTGACCCTCGGTATTAGCTCAAAAACGGCAAAATATGAGGAACTATTTTTCACAATTAAAGGAAAAATGTATATGTGGGGAAACATAGTTGATTTTTCCTTAATAGTAACGACTACCGTAGTATGTTTATCTGCTAGTTATTTGATATTTCCTTCGTGATCACGTTCTACTTCCATCATTGTGATTGGTAAATAGCCCAATTCTTTGACAGGTCCTTCTTGTATTTCTTCTGTCATCATGTAGTCTAAGAATTTTTGAACTTCAGGGGAAGGTTTTCCGTTCGTGTACATATGTTCATATGACCAGATTCCCCAGCTGTTATCTGCTACATTCTCTTCTTTTGGTTCTACACCGTCGATACTTAGTGCTTGTGTGGAATCATCGAGATATGAGAAAGCTAAATAGCTGATTGCTCCTGGTGTTTGACTTACCAGCTGCCGAACTGTTCCTGATGAATCTTGTTCTTGGGACTGCACAGGGGTAGCACCATCCAGTCCCCATTTTTCGAATGTCGCGCGGGTACCGCTGCCGTTTGCACGGTTAACGACGTTGATTTTTTGATCTTTCCCGCCAACTTCCTTCCAGTTAGTGATTTTTCCTGTAAAGATATCAATCAATTCCTGTTTTGTGATATCTTTGACACCTGTATCTTTGTTGACGATTGGTGCCATCCCAACCACTGCTACTTTATGATCCACTAATTTTGAAGCATCAACTCCGTCTCTTTCTTCTGCAAATACATCAGAGTTTCCTATAGTAACTGCTCCAGCTTCGACTTGGCTCAAACCAGTTCCGCTTCCTCCTCCTTGTACAGAGATTTGATAATTTGGATTTTCTTGTACAAAGCTTTCTTGTGCTGCATCGACTAACGGCTGTAATGCTGTCGAACCTACCGCAACGATTTTTACTTGTTCATTTGAGTCACTTGACTTATTTTGTGTGGCAGAGCCATCTGTATTTCCTGATCCTGAGCCGCATCCGGCTAAAAGAATTCCCATCATACCTAGAGTAAACAATACTTTTTTCATTTTATTGCTCCTTTCTTATTTACAACTAAAGTTTATCAGTCGACTGTAAATCCCTCGTATGGTTGCTGTAAAAATATAGTTAAGTTATGTAAAAATCATGTAAACGTTTTTCGCATTCTTTACATAATAAAAAAAGCATATGAGAAACATGCGTTTTCCGCCGCTCATATGCTTTTTACTGATGATCCACCATCAATAGTTATTTTTTATAGATACAGGTCGTTCACTTTTTATCCTGATTTCTGTCCAGAAGTAAAAAAATGTTGCAAGAATAAATGAGGCAATTACTAAATAGAAACATGGTTTGATTGTCAAGAAATACATGGAGTAATAAGCTGAATCCTTCAATCCACTCTCGCTCAAACCATTAGGGCCGATAATCAAGCGAGGCAGCAAAGAAAACATAGATGTAAATACTAATAAGCAAGAAAAGTAAAGCAGCTGCCAATTGTAGTGATTAATCAGAGATTTTGGTAATAAGAGACCTACACTTATCACTAAATAGAAAACAGTCAAAGCTGGAAAATTCCTAGAAACCACAAATCCGCTTCCTTGGATCAGGCCTAATATCTCCGCACCTTGTACAACAGCATTTACCCATGTAAAAGGTAGCAAAACGATAGGAAAAAACCAAAAAAATAAATAAAGCCGATCGATTACTGCTTTTCTTCTCATTAACGTTCCCCCAAACTACTTTTTTTCTCATCATACTATACAATTTTCTATCTAAAAAAATTAGGGGGAAAAACTTTTTTTTTAGAGATAATGGCATGAGAGTTTATTCATTTAATCTAGAAATAATGAAAAAGTAATTGATTATTGCAGGATTCAATTTACAATAAAACTAACAAAATAATAACACTTGTTAGGTGGTGATGAAAGATGATAAAAACTTGCTGGAAAAACCTTCCATTGCTTTTATCTTTTGTTCCTTATGTGCATTTCGCCTTACTGCTTGATTTCCGTTATCATTCCGTAAGCGGGTTCATCACATTGATATTTTTATCTCTTTTTGCTGGATATTATTTTCAAAGGAACAGGCGTATTATATCTTTATTCATTGCCAATATTATATCTACTGTCACTTCCTATTTATTTTGCGCCAATTTTACTGAATGGCGTTACTTCTATCATCCTTTAAAACCGACCCAGCTGATCTTGCTTCTTGCAGGTATTTACTTAGTTCCACAAATCCTTGGGTCGTTATGGGCGGTAGCCTTATCTTATAAAAAAGCTCGGCATCCATAAAAACAAACCATATATGTACAAAGAGAAGCTACTTTCTTCTTTTTATACATATATGGTTTTCTTATAGCTCATGTAGAAAAATTTTCTTGATGATGATTTTATCCATCAATTGAGATTGACTGTTTTGCTCTCCTATGATTTCAGCTATGATTGTCCGATTTTGCGGTTTTCTTCTTAACTGGTAGTTGATTTTCCCAGTTTCCATCAACTCGCTAAGCATATCCACGACTCCGCCAAATCCGGTCTTTTTCGTAATAAAACCTAGTGCTACCATTCGTTCATCTAGATTTTTTGCTGTAATCGTCACACCAGTAATGAGCGAGTGCTGTAATGTTTGGGCCAGCTCTTCCATCCCTTCAGCATTGGATACGACGGAAGCTGTTTTGTTAATAGGTTCTTCGTTTATTTCTTTTGGTTCTTTCCTCTCCACTTTCACTGTTTGACGAAGGACATCTAGTTCTTGCAAGAGCGTTTCGTATTGTTCTTGGGTCAGCATCACGCCAGCTACTTTTTCACGATTAAATATATATACGCCAGTTCCCGCGTCTCGCGCTTGAGCAAATACATCCATCGGCGATCGTTTCACTTCTGTGATCGAAGATGTGGGAACTTCTAATTTCTTTAATTCCAATGGATTTCCTCCTTTACTAATCGCTTTTTATTATAGCACAGACTGACTTGTTTTGATCTTTTTTCCAAAGGTTTTATCGGTTTTTGCCTAACCAGTAATTGATATCGGTAAGAAGTCTTTCGATACCAAATGAAGGATGGTACAGATACGTTTTTTGATCTTCGTTATGGTCTAGTGGAAAAAAATGATCGGTGATCACTAGATCTGCATACCGAGGCGGCTTATTTCGAGTACATACATGTATAGAGATCCGTTTTCGATGTCTTAGCGTTTTGTTCAGTACCCCGGCAAGTCTTCTTGCTTCTTGGTGTTCATAGCGAAAAAAAAAGACGATTTTCACTTCAGGAGGGTGGACATCTAAATACCCTCGTTCCTGGAGTGTTTTCAGTAAAAGCATCCCCCACTCTACTGCGGGGTGTGCAAGAGCTTGTTGGATCGCTAGCCGAAATTGATATAGTTTATCTTTGGAATTGGGAAATTTTTCTAATGTTTCCTGATAATAACGAACTTCTTCTTCTATCAGCCGGTCATGGATACCAATTACGTAACGAAGCCATTCTTGGTAAAGTACTTTTGTCAGCTTTGATTTGTTTTCGCTCTCAAATTCGCTATTCAGCCAAAACAGCGAATCAAGCTTTTCAGTCACAATCGTCAATTTCCGATAGTCTTGTGTCTCTTCTATCCGTTTCCACCGCTTTTCAGTAATCTGGTTACAGCTCAAGCGCAAAATTGCTAGATAATTTTTTTCTTTTATTGGCAAAATCTGCTCCTCTCTAAATAGCAATTCAGGAAACAATTCAAAGAATAGTGTTCGACTGTCTCCTAAAATCTCGATTTCTGCCGGATCCTTTCTTTGCTTCAATAATTGGATGAACATCTCAGAAAAGGACTGCTCTCCATCATCTGCAAAAAAATGCGGAAAATCTTTCAAAAAGCAAAACAGCAGATATCTTACTTTTCTTTCTGAACCAAAGATCTGTGCTTTTTTATAAGAAAAAGAAAGGTGGTACTCGCCAAACCACTTTCTCAATCGCTCTTGCGTAGAACGATCGTACTTCTGCTCGTAAGGTTCATTCAATAGCAGATTTTTCAGTAAACAAAACGGAGGTGATTGGATCAGAAAAACAAACAAGAGATAAGGTTCGCTATATCCTTGATCATAAACTAACTGAACGGTTTTCTTATGAAGAATCAGCTGGATGGGACAGTCGCTTTCCGCCAAACGTTTCAGATGCCGATCCACTGTTTTAACATCGATTTTCAGTTCTTCAGCTAAATCAGCTTTTCGCCAGATCAAATCTTTCATTAGATTGATTAGTGAAAATAAATTCTGTGCATTTTTTGATAATAGTTTTTGCCATCTCATCGATCATTTCTCACCTGATTTCTAAACATATTGTTTGATCAAAATGGGTTCACTCCTAAAAAGATAAAAAACTCCCTTTCTATTTATTTAAATACGCAAATTTTCTTCATTATTTTTTATTTTACTCAATTTAATCGTATTCTCATTTCAAAACGAATGTACTTTAAAAAAACATAATAAAATCACTTTGCTTGTAGGATGTATCCCCTTCCATTACAATGAAATAAATAGCGATTTTATGAGAAGGTGATGTGAAAATGGAAGAAAAAATCGAAAAATCCAAACAAAAAATTGATCAGTTGATACAAGAATTAGAAAAAGCGGTCATCGGCAAACGTTCAACTATCCAATTGATGATCGTTGCCCTATTAGCAGGTGGTCATGTCTTATTCGAAGATATTCCCGGTGTAGGTAAAACGTTATTGGTCAAAGCACTAGCAAAAGCTGTACAGGGAATCTTCAGCAGAGTCCAATGTACTCCTGATCTACTGCCTAGTGATATTCTTGGTTTTTCCGTATACAATTCACAATCAAAAGAGTTTGAATTTCGTCCGGGACCGATCTTTACCACGATCTTGTTGGCAGATGAGATCAATCGTACGACTCCTCGTACTCAGTCAGCACTTTTAGAAGCAATGGCCGAGAATCAGGCAACGATCGACAACAATACATACCCTCTAGACAATCATTTTTTTGTCTTAGCTACGCAAAATCCAATCGAGTACGAAGGAACATATCCTTTGCCGGAAGCACAGCTCGATCGTTTTTTATTCCGACTACAAATCGGTTATCCTTCTTTTGATGACGAACTTTTGCTACTTTTGGATAAATTCGAAAAAGTGTTGGATAACTTAAATGAAGTATTGAACAGTTATGAAATAGAAGAAATAAAAACAAATGTGGCGAATGTCTTTGTCAGTCCCGAAGTGGCATCTTATGCCTTGCAGTTAGTGTCAGCAACAAGAAGCCATGCTGCCATCCAGCTTGGCATCAGTCCACGAGGAAGCCTTTCCTTTATTCAGGCAGCAAAAGCTTATGCTTTAATCCATGGGAGAAATTACGTCACGCCCAAAGATTTGCAGGATTTAGTTCCTTACGTGTTTTCCCATCGCCTGATTTTTTACGATCGTTCATTGAAGGAAGACGAAAAGAAACAAATCATTCATACTCTTGTTGCACAAATTCCTATTCCTGTGAGGTAGATTGAGGTAGATAATGGAAAAAATCAAAGATTATTTCATTAATTTTGTGTTATTTCTGGTATATTTCATCATTGTGCTTTTTGCTCTTGTATTCAACAATTCTTTAGGCTGGTTCTTGTTGGCCTTTTTTACTCTTTATGTATCATGGAGCTTGATTTCATTAAGCAGCTTTCTAAAGAAACTTTCGGTTACTTGTACATTGCAGCCACTCGTTTATCGCAAAAAAAGTATGCAGGTTATTTTTTCCATAGCAAAAAAGAGAACTTTTTCTTTACCTCTCCCTCGTTTACAAATCGGCTTCCCAGCAATCTTTGCAGAAAAAAAACAAGAGATTTTGATTCTTACAAATAAACCGCAAGAAGTCCAATTGCTTTGGCAGCCAAAAGAAAGAGGATGCCATGAAACATTAACAGTCATTTTTACAGCCTATGATAGTCTAGGACTTTTCAGAAAAAGTGCAAAAAGAGAGATCTCTTTTTCTGTGACTGTTCTGCCTGCTTTTTGTAAGATTCAAGCAGAAAAATTACAGAGAGTTCTGGAAAAAAAACAGCAGCTGAACGCGTACCAAAGAGGTCTTGATTTTCGGGAACATCGCGCTTATCGTCCAGGTGATTCTTTCAACCGAATCGATTGGAAATTGTCTGCTCATACTCAAGAGTGGTTATACCGTGAATACGATTATCAAGAAGAAGAATGTTCTCCTCTTCTTTGCTTTTGGGGTTCGCCCAGTCCAAAATTTGAACCTCTGCTAGACTTGTATTTTTCTTTATGGCATTTGAGAAAAGAAAAGCAGCCGAAACTTCTGATATTAGGCAACCGCGCCTTTCATGGCAAAGACCCCGGTCATACCTATTTTGCTTCTTTGAAAGCTGGCGATGAGAAAGCTTTTTTCGCACACTTGAAAAAATACGCAAAAAAACAAATCGTCCTCTTTGTTCCTGAGAATTCTCCTGAAGTCTCAGAAGCTATTGAAACATTGTCAAAAGATCGAACGGTTTATCTTGTTTATTTCGTAGAAAAACAACTCATGGTCCAAGAAAAAGACAAGATATGTTCATTGCCAGGAGGTGAATAGATTGACGATTAAATGGGAAAAATGGCTGCGTGGCGTTTACTCCTTTGTGATACTAAGTGTAGGTGCTCCGATATTTGTAGTAGCTAATCAATTGCAAAACAGCTACCTTCTTATCCTAACTATCGGTGTCCTATGCCTTATTGTCTGCTGTATTCCTAAAAAATGGGTACGTTTGCTGCTTTCTTTGCCAGTAATGATAGGTTGTTTGTTTTTATATTTTCCTTCGAAGACATTTTCCATATTATGGATCTTACAGTTTTTTTCGTCAGTCACAGAGGAATTCTTCCATCTATCCCAAGGTAAACTTTATTATTTGCCAGAAAAGACAGCTTTTTTTCTCATAATGTTGCTGATCTATTTATTTATTACATTGACCGTGGATTACGACTGTTGGTACGCACCCTTTCTTTCTTTGATGGCTTACTTCATGATGCTTACCGTTTTTCGGGAAAAAGATTTACTGTACGAAATGATTGCGGTAGTAACTGTTTTATGCGTATATTTGGCAGCAAGGCAATTTTTCTCCATCCGGTTGTTGTCGGGAAACACTCGATTCCAGTCATTGACTACAGTTCTGCTTATTTGTTTCTTAACTTTTAGCGCTATCTTGCCTTTATATCTTCCGAAAGTACACCAATCTCTCGAGGAAACGAGTGAACCGATCCGAGAATATCTTAATGATGAAGGGCTTTATGACACACTCCATGAGTATCAATTAACCGGAAGTGCAAGAACAGGCTTCAGTGAGAATGATGAACAGCTTGGTGGACCTTTATATGATAATGGCGAAGTTGTTTTTACAGCGAACCAAAAAGGAAATGGCTATTGGAAGATCGAAAATAAAAATCATTACACCGGTTCTGGATGGATAGAAGATCAGGACGCACCCATCCAACCAATCCAAGAATTCCCTGTTGACATCACGAGCTACCAAACCGTTATAGAAGACAAAGAAAACATTACATTGACCCTAAAAAAACAAGCTTTCTTACCTTATCCTTATGGAAATACTACCTTGACTGATTTTTCATTAGCTAGTGGACAAACGCTTTACTATTTGCCTGAAAGCCAGCGATTCATTCCTGTCCCGAATGAATCGACACGTTCTGCAACTTTACAAACAGAAAGGTTAGTTTTTACGAGAGAAGAATTAAAAAGCAGTCAGTTAAAAGCTGATGATTTAGAAAATCAGCAGACAAATCTTCAATTGCCAAAAAGTTTGCCTAAACGTATTGAGGACTTGGCGGTCGAATTGACCAAAAATGAAGCAACTTTAATTCGTAAAGTCGAAGCTGTCGAACAGTATTTAAAAACAAGCGGAAATTTCCGCTATTCCAAAACGGATACCGGACATACTCCGAAAGAACACGATTATGTGGATTATTTCCTCTTTGATTCAAAAGTCGGCTATTGTGACAACTTTTCAACTTCTATGGTCGTCCTTCTTCGAACACTTGGTATCCCAGCTCGCTGGACAAAAGGTTTTACAAATGGGCTCAGAACAGGCACAGATAATCAAGGAAATGAGGAATACAGCATTCTCAATAGTCATGCTCATTCTTGGCCAGAGGTATACTTTCCTGGATTTGGCTGGCTTCCATTTGAACCAACCCCTTCATTTGCCAATCCAACTGTTTCACAACCAGCCGTTGAAACAACAGAAACCGTCCAATCTGCTGAAGAACAACCAAAAGAAAGCGAAAATATAGCAGAAACTATTTCCAGTGAGAAACCTGAGGCTATTTCGTCAGATAACACGACACTCACACCGTCTTATAAAATCGTCTTATTCAGCCTTGGGGTGTGTTTATCCGTCTTGTTGTTCTTTCTATTGTTATTTAGAAAAGCTCTGCGCTGGACAAGTTATCTTATCTATCTTCATTTTTTTGCTTCTACTAATGCGGTTGCGTATCAAAAACTTCTCCACCATTTGGAAACACTGGTACCGCGCAAACCCGCAGAATCTTTGCAGGCATACAGCCAACGAATAGAACAAAAATTCAATCTAGATCAACGTTTCATTCGATTAACTACTCAATATGAAGCAGAAATATATGGACGACAAGCAGATCCGGTAAAATTCGATAAAAAAACCTATTTAGAAATTACGCATATAATAAGAAAAACGGTATACAAAAAAGTTCTGACAAAAGGGAGCCGCTTCAAAAAATAAGATAAAATTTCTGGAGAATCTACTCCTGGAATGCCGAGAACCAGCTGATTGAGTATCGATTATTCGAAAAAAAGGTTGTGACACGTTTTTTGTCACAACCTTTTTTCATTATTATTTGATTTTCAATGTCAAAGCATTTAGAGCTACAACTACCGTACTTAACGACATCAAGACAGCACCAACTGCTGGACTTAATATGATACCAATTGGCGCAAGAATTCCGGCTGCTAGCGGAATTGCAAGAATATTGTAACCTGCCCCCCACCAGAGGTTCTGGATCATTTTCTTTCGCGTTTGCTTGGCTAGATCAAGGAAATGCAAAATATCTTTTGGATCGCTGTTTGTCAATACGACATCCGCAGAATCGATTGCGATATCTGTCCCTGCACCGATTGCCATCCCGATTGAAGCACGGGCTAAACTTGGCGCATCATTGATCCCATCACCCACCATGATTACTTTTTTCCCTTGGTCAAGGTATTTCTGGACAACAGCTTCTTTATCATCTGGTAATAAACCGCCATAATATTCTTCGATCCCTAAATAATCTGCTACTGCTTGGGCAGCGTTTTTATTGTCACCAGTAAGCATGACAGGAGTGATTTTTCTTTCTTTCAATGTTCGGATAAATTCTTTTGCTTCTGTTTTTACTACGTCACCTAAAGCAACGATTGCAGCTAGATGATTTTCTAAAATCAGGAAGCTGATGGTATTTCCTTGTTCTTGGTAAGGTTTCAATAATGCTTGTTCTACGTTTAATCCGAGACGCTCAACTTCTTTTTCATTAACTATTTTCACTTGTTGTTTTTTGACTGTTGCCTCTAGCCCGACTCCTGAAAGATTTTTTAGATTTTCAGCTTGATAAGGCTTGATTTCATGTTCTTTCAAATAATTCATAATGCCAACAGCCAATGGATGATTGGCATTCGCTTCCAAGGCTCCTAGATATTGAAGGATTTCATTTTTATTGAACGCATCATCAAGTACTTCGACACCCGTTACAGTAAATTTTCCTTCTGTTAGTGTTCCTGTTTTGTCCAGCATGATCACATCTAGATCATTGGCTTGCTCCAGTGCATTGCGGTTTTTCAAAAGTAATCCGTTTTTAGCTGCTATTGATGTAGAGCGAGCAACAACTAATGGGATAGCTAAACCTAGAGCATGAGGACAGGCGATGATAAAGACTGTTACCATACGTTCTAATGCATTAGGAAGATCTGTCAAGAACAACCAGGCGATGAATGCCAGGATACCCACAATTAATGCGACATAAAACAGCCATTTTGCCACTTTGTCAGATAATGACTCTAGCTTGGATTTTTCTCCTTGTGCTTTTCGCACCATTTCCATAACCTTCGCTAGATAACCATTTTCACCAGTTCCAGTTACTTCGATTTCGATCGTTCCATCCCCATTGATAGAACCGCCAATCACTTTGTCATTGGCTTGTTTTTTGATTCCTCTTGATTCGCCAGTCACAGCTGATTCGTCAACAATTGTTTCACCTTTCAAGATTACACCATCTGTTGGCATTTTATCACCAGACCGGACGATCAAACGATCACCTTCGTTTACTTCTTTCAATGAAACTGTCTCTTCTTTTCCATCTTTCGTCAAGCGTTTCACTGATTCTGGCAGTAATTCTGCTAGTTTTTGTAAAGCATTGCTGGCATTCGACACAGCATTCATTTCAATCCAGTGACCTAGTAGCATAATAACGATCAAAGTAGCCAATTCCCAGAAGAAATCCATGACGTGTGTATGTGGATTGAGCAGATTTGCGATAAACGAATAGACACTATAAATATATGCAACTGTAATCCCCATCGCGATCAGTGTCATCATAGCAGGACTTTTTTGTTTCAATTCCATCTTAGCTCCACTTAAAAATGGCTGACCGCCATAGATAAATAGTATAGTTGCTAAGATCAATACGAGCCAATCAGAACCAGGAAACGTTACTTGAAATGGAAATTCCATTCCCATCATTGGTGAAAAAAGAATGATTGGGATAGCTAGGATAAGCGATAGCCAAAATTTTTGTTTGAAATTCCCCATGTGCATGGAATGATCCATGCCGCCGTGTTCGTGATCCATGTGCATCGAATGGTCCATTTGTTTGCTGTTTGCTATATCTCCATGGTTATGTCCCATGTGCATGGAATGGTCCATCTGGCTATGGTCATGCTTCATCTCCATCTGTTTTTCAGGAGATTCTGTACTTTCTTTGTTTACTACTTCTTTTTTATGTTCATGTTTTTTCTCCATATCGTTCCCATTCATTTTTACTCCATCCCTTCTCTTACTTTTTCATGTGTCGATTTAAGCTCAGGGAATTCAACAATACACTGACGGAACTAAACGCCATCGCTCCTCCTGCAATGATTGGATTCAAAAAGCCTAGTGCGGCAAAAGGAATACCAATCGTATTATAGACAAAAGCCCAGAAAAGATTTTGTTTGATTTTTCTCAATGTCACCCTGGACAACTCGATTGTTTGTGCAATGGATGCCAAACTGCTACTCATCAGCGTCACATCGGCTGTTTCCATCGCGATATCCGTTCCACTTCCCATTGCCATACCGACATCAGCTAATGCTAAGGCCGGTGCATCATTGATTCCATCGCCTGCCATACCGACTTTTTTGCCATCTTTCTGAAGTTTTTCTACGTAGGCTGCTTTATCCTCTGGAAGTACTTCAGCAAAGATATGCTTTGGATCAATACCAACTTGTTTACCAATCGTTTCGGCTGCCAGTTTGTTGTCTCCTGTCAGCATAAAAACATCTAATCCTTTATTCTGGAGCTGCTTGATTGCTTGTTTGGCTTCTAGTTTGATTTGATCAGCCACGGCAATCAACCCGATCACTTGCTTTTCATCAGCTAAAAACATGACTGTTTTTCCCTGCTGTTCTAATTCTAACGCGTGTTCTTGGTATTCATCAAATGATAGGTTCAATTCAATTAATCGTTTACGTGTACCCGCAAAATAGCGTACTCCGTTAATCGTACCGCTGATTCCAGCACCTGGGTGAGCTGTAAAATCAATCATATCGTATGTTGCTGCTTCTTGCAGTTTTCCGTATTCCACGATTGCTTTACCTAGTGGATGTTCAGAAGCTTGTTCTAAAGTATAAAAAATAGATAGGACTTCTTTAGAACCGACTAGATCTGTAACTTTGGGCTTTCCTTCTGTAATCGTTCCAGTTTTATCCAAAACAATGCTGTCTAAGTGAGCAGCTGCTTCTAATGCTTCTCCGCCTTTAATTAAGATTCCGTTTCGTGCGCCAACACCCGTACCTACCATAATAGCTGTTGGAGTCGCTAAACCTAATGCACATGGACACGCAATGACTAATACAGAGACACTATGGATCAATGCGAGTTGCCAATCACCAGTGATCAAACCTGTAGCTACGAGCGTGATGAACGCGATGACTAATACGATCGGAACAAAAATCCCTGAGATCCGATCTGCGATTTTTTGGATTGGGGCTTTGCTCCCTTGAGCATCTTCCACCATTTGAATGATTTGCGCTAATACTGTCTGCTTGCCGACTTGTGTGACTTCCATGTGTAGCAGACCATTCGTATTGATTGTCCCGCCAAAAAGCGTGTCATCCGGATTCTTTTCTACAGGAAGATTTTCACCAGTAAGCATACTTTCATCTATCGCACTGCTTCCTGAAATAATTCGACCATCTGCTGGAATCTGCTCACCAGGACGGATGACTAGTTGATCACCAACGACTACTTCTTCAATCGCTAACGTTTCTTCTTTCCCTTTTCTTATCACTTGGGCGGTTTTTGTTTGAAGAGACATCAATTGTTTGATTGCATTACCTGTTTTCGTTTTTGCTGTATGTTCCAAATATTTGCCGAGCAAAATCAGCGTGATGATCATACTGCTGCTTTCAAAATAAAGATCTTGGGGGTGTCCACGGAAAAATCCGTTGTAAATGCTCAATGCAAAGGCAGCCGATGTTCCAATTGCTACCAATACATCCATATTTGGTGCTTTCGTCTTGATTGCATGGTACGCACCTTTATAAAAACGAGCACCGACATAAAATTGGACAGGAGCAGACAGCACTAACTGGACGATTGGAAAATGAAAAAAGTGAACAATCGCCGCATGGCTTCCTAACATCATAGCAATCATTGACAACATCAACGGCAAAGTCAAAACCGTACTCAATATAAGATCGAATAGCATTTTTTTCAAATACGCTTGCTTTTCTTCTGCAATTTTTTGTTTGTGGGCTTCATCGTACAAAATTGCACCATAGCCGATGTTTTCTACGCTTTGGATTAATTTTTCAGTGGTCGTCCCTTCATATTTGACACTTGCTTTTTCAGTGGCCAAGTTGACTGTGGCATTGACCACACCAGGTTGTCCGTTCAGCTCTTTTTCGATTCTAGCAGAACAATTTGCACAAGTCATACCTGTAATGACGAACGTATCCATTTTGGTTTCTGCTGTTGCCATCAAATCACCTCTGCTTTATAACCCAATCCATTGATTGCTTGACAAATCTTTTCGGATTGAACTTTTGTTTCATCAAACTTGACCGTACCGTTTGCTTTTTTCAAATTTACTTTCACTTTTTGCACGCCGTCAAGTGCGCTTACTGTTTCTTCTACTCTTGCTACACAATGATTGCAGCTCATACCTTCGATTGAAAATTGTTGTTTCATTTTTTCTTCCTCCTATTGATGTTGTTTACATTCACATTGACCTGGGATACAGTTACATTCGATCGTATCTACTGGTTGCTTTTGTTCCAGTTGTTTCAAAATCTCATTGATATCTTCTTGAGTCAAAGTGGCTTCTTCTACTAGATCCGCAATCGTCTCTCCAATCCTTTTTGCACAGATATGGGAAAAAAGATTTTCCGTCGCACTGCGAACTGTTTCCATCTCCGAGACAGCTGGATGATAAATGAATTTTTTTCCTTCTTGTTCTGTCCAGATCACTTCTTTTTTTACCAAACGTCCCAGCAAAGTTTTGATCGTTGCTGGTTTCCAATCCATCGAATCAGCTAAGATCTGCGTGATTTCTTGGGCTGTCGTCTGTCCAAGTGTCCAAATAACACGCATGATCTCCCACTCTGAATCACTGATCTTTACTGGCGTTTTGACTTTTTCCATTTATTTCACACCTTTCGTTTACAAATGTAATCATTAGCTTATGAATACAGATTACACTTGTAAACAAAAACTGTCAATTATTTTTGCTCTCTATTTTCAATTTAGTTAAAAATTCTTGTTTCTCTCGTCTTGTTTTAAGGATGATCAGTTTATTTCTTGCATTAGCTACTTGGATCAGCTGCTGTATTTTCGGTTCATTGTTTTCTTCAAAATGCCAGATAAAAGATAAAAATTCTAAGTATTCCCTGTTTAGTTTCTCCGAAAATGATTCAGGCATATCTGGCCGAGATTTTTTGTTTATCTTTCTTTTTAGAGAACGCCAAACTACTCGGTAGATGGCGAGATAACGCGGCACTTTAAGCCAAATGATCTTATCTGCTTCTTTAATCCTTTCCTCTAATGTAGAAGTATAATTTCCTTCAACGATCCATGACGGATTAGATACCATAAACGATTGCTGTTCTTGCAAAAACCACTTTTTTGCCTGAATACTGTAGTCTGTTGTATGCCATAAAAGGTCTAGCGGCAGTAGCGGAAAGTCGGTGATTTCTTTGATCTTCCTTGCGAGGGTCGATTTTCCCGACCCACTTTGTCCAATCGCGATGATCTTCATTCTTCTCCCTCACTTCTCTTTGGAATTTGGTTCGATCATACCACTTATAACGCCGCAAAAAAACAAGGGACTGTGACAAAAGTCGTGTCAAAGTCCCTTGTTTCGAATAAATGGTGTTCAATCAGCTGACCTTCAGCATTAACTCAAAAAACGGCAAAATATGAGGAGCTATTTTTCCGTTTGTTCCTCTAATACTCAGGTCAAATCGCTGATTTTACAACCTCTTCCTTAAACGGTGTTCTCCTGCCAACACCTCGGTCACAAGGCACAATAGTCAACAAACATGAGAAGTTGTTTTTTGAAATTGCTCCTTGTGACTCGGAGTTAAACGGCAGGCTCACTACCTCTTTCTTAAACGGTGTTCAAAAGCTTGTATCTGCGGTAATAAGCCCAGTCAAACGAAAAATATGAGGGGCTATTTTTGTTTGGCTGTTCTTATTACTTGATGCAGGACAGCTTTTTCACAACC
>OKQE01000019.1_pt1 | contig 63167 bp, 69 predicted proteins | sample 1612211 | NCBI WGS metagenome assembly OKQE01 (sample SAMN04436785, study PRJEB24849) | human gut metagenome | biome: human gut; feature: NICU; material: stool | host: Homo sapiens | place: USA: Saint Louis, MO | collected 2011-03-31
AACCATAAGCCATAAATGCAGGCACCGACACCTACCGCCTTATGCAGTGGACGGGTTGCGATTTTCAGCAAGAACGCGCCGACCAGGAAATAGGGCACCAGAATCATTTCTGAGGCGATGGTCAGCAATGTGTTGTAATCGGAACCGGTCAGCCAGATGAGCACCAGACAAATTTGCACGCAGATGTTGGTCAGCCACAGTGAAGCGGATGGCGCAGCTTGTGCGTTCTGGCGCGCAAAAATGCGCGGGAATGCTTTATGAGTGGCTGCAAGGAACGGAACTTCTGCTGCCATGATGGTCCAGCTTAAGTACGCGCCGCAAACGGAAACGATCAAACCGGCAGCGATGATGATTTCGCCCCACGGTCCCATCATTTCCACCATCAGACCGGCCATTGACGGGTTACGAATTTCAGCCAGTTCAGGACGTGCCACCACGCCCAGCGAAAGCAGCGTTACCAGCAAATAAACGCCCAGAGCGGAGAGAACCGCCAGCAGTGTCGCTTTGCCAACATCACGCTTATTACGCGCACGCGCAGAAACAACCACGGCACCTTCCACACCAATGAAAACCCACAGGGTGATCAGCATGGTGTTTTTCACCTGTTCCCACACGGGTACGCCAAGTGCAAGTCCGGTGAAGTCGAGCTTGAAGGTATCCAGTTTGAACATCATCATCGCCAGCACAACAAACAGACCCAACGGCAACAATTTTGCCAGTGTCGCCACAAGGTTAATGCTGGCAGCGGTTTGCACCCCGCGCAGGATCAAAAAGTGAACAATCCACAATAAAGCCGATGCACCGACGATCGATTGCCAGGTATTACCATCGCCAAACAGGCGCAATTCCGGCGTGTCCGTAAAAAAGCTTAACGCGGAAAAAACGATCACCAGATAGGAGACGTTGGCGATGACCGCGCACAGCCAGTATCCCCATGCGGAACAAAAGCCGATTAGCTCGCCAAACCCTTCGCGGGCATAGGTAAAGATACCGCCGTCAAGTTCGGGGCGAATGCGCGTGAGGATCAGCATGGCAAAGGCCAGCAATAAAATGCCAGCGCCAGTAATACCCCAGCCGATGAGCAGTGCTGCCGGGCTGGCAACTGCCGCCATATTTTGCGGCAGACTGAAAACACCCGCGCCCAGCATTGAGCTTAATACCAGCGCGGTGAGTGCGCTCAGTCCCAGTTTCTTTTCCATCGATATCCAGTGATTAAAACGTGACAAGAAGAATAAATATTAGGGCAAAACGCATAAAAATGGAGTTTGCCACTGAAGCGCGGGATTTTACGAAGAGATGTGTCTGCATGCAATGGTCGCGGGGAAATTTATGACTAAAAATGCGAAAGGCGGCATCAAGCCGCCTTATAGGAGTAACTGAATAGTTATTTATACAGATCTGCGCTGACGGTCAGGTTATTACCACGTTCCTGCCACTGGCGGGTGATGTGGTAATACTTAGCACCTTTCTTCGCGGCACGTTTCGCAACCTGATAGGAGACTTCGGTCATGTTGCCGTAGTTGCCAGAGAATTTGATGCTGTCGAACGGGACCATCATCGCTGCTGTCGCTTTGTTCAGTTCTTCGACTTTAGTGCCATCCGGGAGCGTGACGGTGTAACGCCCGCCTTTTGATGACTGGGTTTCAAAGAAGCGACCGACTTCAGAACTTGGTGATGCGGTAGTCGCAACACCCGGGATCTCAACTTTCTTCGCGGCTTCGCCACCGGCAGCCAGAGCTGCACGTCCTGCTTCGGAATCTGCCGGGATTACATCCGGGCTCTGGACGATACGTTTCTTAGCATCTTTTTTATAGATGAATGCAGTAATACGCTGGTTACCGCCCTGGTTGGCATCGATTTGACGAACAATGTAGAAAGAGTAGGCACCTTTCGCTTTTGCCGCTTTGGTGATGGCATCATTGACTTCTGGCTGGCTACGATAGAAGCCCTGGACGGTGACCGTGTCAAACGGTTCAATCAGAACAGCCTGATCTTTCGGCAGTTCGACAACACCGTTAATTACGCGATTACTTGTTTCTTCTGCTTTTTCAGCATCGGCTTTATAGAGGTCAGCGACCACACGCCAGTTACCGCTGTTACCAAAATCAGAAGTGTCGACAACATAAAAAGAGGCGGCACCTTCTTTATCTGCGCGACGAGAAACGGCTTTCACCGCTTCGCCAATAGCATTAAAACGACCGGTAACCACTACACGGTCAAAAGGTTTAACCGCTGCCGCTTGCTCCGGTGTCAGTTCTGTTGCTGCGTTAACGGAGAATGCCGTAGCAGAAAGCAGTGCCGACGCCAGGAGGGTGTTCTTAAGCTTCATAAAAATAATCCTTCGCCTTGCGCAAACCAGGTACTGGTATTGTTATTAACGAGAAACGTGGCTGATTATTGCATTTAAACGGTGTAACTGTCTGCGTCATTTTTCATATCACATTCCTTAAACCAATTTTAATTCTGCTCAAATGACCGTCTATGCTTAAAAAACAGCCGTATCACCATCAATACTACTGAAGCAACTGAATTGTATAAGTTAATTTAATGTTAAGTAGTGATTTGTGCCGGGGCGATGTCTCGTTTTACCCGGCCGTCGAAGACAATTATCAGTCTTTATCCGGCGTTCTAAGGTGTTTATCCCACTATCACGGCTGAATCGTTAATATTTTGCGAGTTCACGCCGAAATACTGATTTTTGGCGCTAGATCACAGGCATAATTTTCAGTACGTTATAGGGCGTTTGTTACTAATTTATTTTAACGGAGTAACATTTAGCTCGTACATGAGCGGCTTGTGTGGCTCCTGACACAAGCAAACCATCATCAATAAAACCGATGGAAGGGAATATCATGCGAATTGGAATACCAAGAGAACGGTTAACCAATGAAACCCGTGTTGCAGCAACGCCAAAAACAGTGGAACAGCTGCTGAAACTGGGTTTTACCGTCGCGGTAGAGAGCGGCGCGGGTCAACTGGCAAGTTTTGACGATAAGGCGTTTGTGCAAGCGGGCGCTGAAATTGTAGAAGGGAATAGCGTCTGGCAGTCAGAGATCATTCTGAAGGTCAATGCGCCGTTAGATGATGAAATTGCGTTACTGAATCCTGGGACAACGCTGGTGAGTTTTATCTGGCCTGCGCAGAATCCGGAATTAATGCAAAAACTTGCGGAACGTAACGTGACCGTGATGGCGATGGACTCTGTGCCGCGTATCTCACGCGCACAATCGCTGGACGCACTAAGCTCGATGGCGAATATCGCCGGTTATCGCGCCATTGTTGAAGCGGCACATGAATTTGGGCGCTTCTTTACCGGACAAATCACTGCGGCCGGGAAAGTGCCACCGGCAAAAGTGATGGTGATTGGTGCCGGTGTCGCAGGTCTGGCCGCCATTGGCGCAGCAAACAGTCTCGGCGCGATTGTGCGTGCATTCGACACCCGCCCGGAAGTGAAAGAACAAGTTCAAAGTATGGGCGCAGAATTCCTCGAGCTGGATTTTAAAGAGGAAGCGGGCAGCGGCGATGGCTATGCCAAAGTGATGTCGGACGCGTTCATCAAAGCGGAAATGGAACTCTTTGCCGCCCAGGCAAAAGAGGTCGATATCATTGTCACCACCGCGCTTATTCCAGGCAAACCAGCGCCGAAGCTAATTACCCGTGAAATGGTTGACTCCATGAAGGCGGGCAGTGTGATTGTCGACCTGGCAGCCCAAAACGGCGGCAACTGTGAATACACCGTGCCGGGTGAAATCTTCACTACGGAAAATGGTGTCAAAGTAATTGGTTACACCGATCTTCCGGGCCGTCTGCCGACGCAATCCTCACAGCTTTACGGCACTAACCTCGTTAATCTGCTGAAACTGTTGTGCAAGGAGAAAGACGGCAACATCACTGTGGATTTTGATGATGTGGTGATTCGTGGCGTGACCGTGATCCGTGCGGGCGAAATTACCTGGCCGGCACCGCCGATTCAGGTATCAGCTCAGCCGCAGGCGGCACAAAAAGCGGCACCGGAAGTGAAAACTGAGGAAAAATGTGCCTGCTCACCGTGGCGTAAATACGCGTTGATGGCGTTGGCAATCATCCTTTTCGGCTGGATGGCAAGCGTTGCGCCAAAAGAGTTCCTTGGACACTTCACTGTGTTCGCGCTGGCCTGCGTTGTCGGTTATTACGTGGTGTGGAATGTATCGCACGCGCTGCATACACCGTTGATGTCGGTCACCAACGCGATTTCAGGGATTATTGTTGTCGGAGCACTGTTGCAGATTGGCCAGGGCGGCTGGGTTAGCTTCCTTAGTTTTATCGCGGTGCTTATAGCCAGCATTAATATTTTCGGTGGCTTCACCGTGACTCAGCGCATGCTGAAAATGTTCCGCAAAAATTAAGGGGTAACATATGTCTGGAGGATTAGTTACAGCTGCATACATTGTTGCCGCGATCCTGTTTATCTTCAGTCTGGCCGGGCTTTCGAAACATGAAACGTCTCGCCAGGGTAACAATTTCGGTATCGCCGGTATGGCGATTGCGTTAATCGCAACCATTTTTGGACCGGATACGGGTAATGTTGGCTGGATCTTGCTGGCGATGGTTATTGGTGGGGCAATTGGTATCCGTCTGGCGAAGAAAGTTGAAATGACCGAAATGCCAGAACTGGTGGCGATCCTGCATAGCTTCGTGGGTCTGGCGGCAGTGCTGGTTGGTTTTAACAGCTATCTGCATCATGACGCGGGAATGGCACCGATTCTGGTCAATATTCACCTGACGGAAGTGTTCCTCGGTATCTTCATCGGGGCGGTAACGTTTACGGGTTCGGTGGTGGCGTTCGGCAAACTGTGTGGCAAGATTTCGTCTAAACCGTTGATGCTGCCAAACCGTCACAAAATGAACCTGGCGGCTCTGATCGTTTCCTTCCTGCTGCTGATTGTATTTGTTCGCACGGATAGCGTCGGCCTGCAAGTGCTGGCATTGCTGATAATGACCGCCATTGCGCTGGTATTCGGCTGGCATTTAGTCGCCTCCATCGGTGGTGCAGATATGCCAGTGGTGGTGTCGATGCTGAACTCGTACTCCGGCTGGGCGGCTGCGGCTGCGGGCTTTATGCTCAGCAACGACCTGCTGATTGTGACCGGTGCGCTGGTCGGTTCTTCGGGGGCTATCCTTTCTTACATTATGTGTAAGGCGATGAACCGTTCCTTTATCAGCGTTATTGCGGGCGGTTTCGGCACCGACGGCTCTTCTACTGGTGATGATCAGGAAGTGGGCGAGCACCGCGAAATCACCGCAGAAGAGACAGCGGAACTGCTGAAAAATTCCCATTCAGTGATCATTACTCCGGGGTACGGCATGGCAGTTGCGCAGGCGCAATATCCTGTCGCTGAAATTACTGAGAAATTGCGCGCTCGTGGTATTAACGTGCGTTTCGGTATCCACCCGGTTGCGGGGCGTTTGCCTGGACATATGAACGTATTGCTGGCTGAAGCAAAAGTACCGTATGACATCGTGCTGGAAATGGACGAGATCAACGATGACTTTGCTGATACCGATACCGTACTGGTGATTGGTGCTAACGATACGGTTAACCCGGCGGCGCAGGATGATCCGAAGAGTCCGATTGCTGGTATGCCTGTGCTGGAAGTGTGGAAAGCGCAGAACGTGATTGTCTTTAAACGTTCGATGAACACTGGCTATGCTGGTGTGCAAAACCCGCTGTTCTTCAAGGAAAACACCCACATGCTGTTTGGTGACGCCAAAGCCAGCGTGGATGCAATCCTGAAAGCTCTGTAACCCTGACGGCCTCTGCGGAGGCCGTCACTCTTTATTGAGATCGCTTAACAGAACGGCGATGCTTTGACCTCCCGCTGTTTGTTCAAGCGCAATTTTGACAATAATTGTCAACGGCACGGAAAGCAGCATACCCACCGGTCCTAACAACCATCCCCAAAAAATCAACGACAAAAATACCACCAATGTGGAAAGCCCCAGCCCACGCCCCATGATGCGCGGCTCCATAATATTGCCGAAGACAAGATTAATCAGCAGATATCCCGCCAGCACCAGCAACGCTTCGTAGAAGCCATTAAACACCAGTACCTGAGCGATAGGGGGGATTGCCGCGAGAACTGAACCAATATTGGGGATGTAATTAAGCGCAAAGGCCAGCAATCCCCAGACAAAAGCGAAGCGAACATCGAGTGCGGCGAGCATCGCCCAGGCGACCAGGCCGGTGATGATGCTGATGGCTGTTTTCAGCACCAGATAATGAGACACGCTGTCAATCGCGCGCTGAATCGCCGCCATCCCTTCAACCGGACGCGCCATCATTTGCTGAAATTTTCCGGGCAATTGTGGCACTTCGAGCAACATAAACAGCACCGTCAGCAGCAATAAAAAGATTGATGACATGGCATTAGATAACTGCGTCAATAAGTTGGTGAGCAACGTCATCGCCGCGTTCGGATCAATGTAATGCGCCAGTTGGTCAACTGAGACATCAATCCCTACGCGTTGCAACAACGGTTCAATCGCTTGCAGCGGCGTCATAATAGAGTTGCGATATTGTGGTAACGTCCGCGTCAACTCATTGAGCGCGGAACCCAGATAAGCTAACAGCAACACCATCGCCATCACGATGATGGTCATCAAAATCGACACTGCCAGTACACGCGGCACACGCCAGCGGACCATGTGTTGCACCAGCGGGTTAAGAATAACAGCAATAAATAATGCGAGAATAAACGGCACGATGATCTCGGCGGCAAAACGGATACCGCAGAGAATAATGACCAGCATTCCCAACATAATGACGATTTTTAGACCATTGAGCGTGATGATCGGCTTTGCCATGCTTGTCCCCGTTTTTTCTTCTTTGCTAATAATAATGTCTTTTCCGCTCCGTCATCATAACGAAAATCAAACCGCTCAGGTAAAGAAGTGAAAATATTTTGAGTTAATTCTTAAGCTATGATACAAATCAGGCGTGTTCAACTACCGAGGACAATTATCATCCGCGATGACGAGAAGCAACACTGCGGATAATTGTAATATTATGGACAATTTGTTCAGGACGTTATTTTCTACATTTACCCATCTTCGTACCTCATCCACTATCTTGCTCGTAGGTGAGCAGCACTGGCGCAACGCGCTTTAGTCCTTTCTTCTGCCTAAGCTTGCGCTATGCGCGAGGCTTGATCACTTTACTTTGGTTTCGCTGAATTAAGCGAAAATTAAAATAATTCTCTTGCAGGAGAAGGACAATGTATATTTATTGGATTTTATTAGGTCTGGCTATTGCTACGGAAATTACCGGTACGCTGTCAATGAAATGGGCGAGCGTCAGTGAGGGAAATGGCGGCTTTATTTTAATGCTGGTGATGATTTCTCTGTCGTATATATTTCTCTCTTTCGCCGTTAAAAAAATCGCCTTAGGCGTAGCTTATGCGCTGTGGGAAGGTATTGGTATTTTATTTATTACCTTGTTTAGCGTTTTGTTATTCGACGAAAGTTTATCGCTGATGAAAATTGCCGGGTTAACCACCCTGGTGGCCGGGATTGTGTTGATCAAGTCAGGTACCCGTAAAGCGCGTAAACCTGAACTGGAGGTGAACCATGGCGCAGTTTGAATGGGTTCACGCCGCCTGGCTGGCATTGGCAATCGTGCTGGAAATCGTTGCTAACGTCTTTTTGAAATTTTCTGACGGCTTTCGTCGCAAAATATTTGGCTTGCTCTCTCTGGCGGCGGTGCTGGCTGCCTTTAGTGCGCTTTCTCAGGCCGTTAAAGGGATCGACTTGTCTGTCGCTTATGCATTGTGGGGCGGGTTTGGTATTGCCGCCACGTTAGCCGCAGGTTGGATCTTGTTTGGTCAACGGTTAAATCGTAAAGGCTGGATTGGCCTGGTGCTGCTGTTGGCTGGAATGATCATGGTGAAACTTGCCTGATGAACGCGCTGCCCGCGCTGTCGGGCAGCGTTTGAACATTATTTTTGCGACAGTTGATCCAGCTTGTCGCGAAAACCGGTAACAGAAATGGCCCGGTTATCGGCGCGCCAGCGATCTTTCGCGGCAGGAGCCGAGCTTTGCACACCAATTAATTGCCAGCCGTCATCGGTATGCAACATCAGAGGCGAACCGCTGTCACCCGGCAAGGTATCGCACTGATGCGACATCACCGACGTTTGCGCCCAGCCAGTCACTTCACAGTTTTGATGACTGTACAACGTATCGAGATGATCTTCAGGGTAGCCCGCCTGAGTCACTTTACGACCAGCCGCTTTTAATGCGGCGGTAAGCGCGGCTTTATCTCCCTCAAATAACGGCAACGGTGTAATGCCAGAAGGGGGATTACGTAGCACAATCAAACCGAAGTCCCACGGCGCAGCTGCGGGAGGTACAATCCAGCCATCCCCATCTGCTTTTAACCGCTTTCCCAGTGTTGGATCAACGCGGCCTTCTATGTCGTGGATCTCATAGCGCCAAAGACCTTTATTTGACACGAAACGCAGCGCTACCGCTTTATCGGCTTTACCCTTTGGCGGCGTCAATAAACAGTGTCCTGCCGTTAATGCCAGATTGGGTGCAATCAGCGTCGCCGTACATAAATTGCCGCTGGCCGTTTCCAGTTGGCCAACCGCATCCCACGGTGATTGGGTCGTGTCATTCACTGGCACACGATCATCATGACCAAAAAACAGGGTGCTGACCTCATCGTTTGCCGATTTGGCAACGTCTGGTTTATCTGCAAACACAAAAGCAGACGTCAAACTAATTGCACCCAACACTACAGCAATGGTTGTACGCATATCACACTCTGGTGGGTAATTATGATTATTAAAAGCAAACCCTCATAAATACTATAGACGGGACGGGATGAAAGTGGGAGTAAAATCAGATAACTACGATCAGGAAAGATAAAAACGGGCGGCAATCAGTGCGCATAAAATAAGGATGATAAGAATGAACTCAAAGCGATAACGGCCCACCATACTACCCTCCGCTAAAGGCGGTGCTAAACGTTACCCGCTTAGCACCGTAATTTTCAGGCGCGAGGGGGCGCGCCAGCATTACTGTTGAAAACTTACGCTGCGGGTTGTGCAGCAGGTTTTGCCGGTTGCTGATGGCTGTGTTTCTTGGCGTGTTTCTTCGCTGCCTGCGCTTTTTGTTCAGGAGCTTTCTGTTCAGCTTTGGCATTTTTATGATGCTTTTTAGCCGCCTGCGCTTTCTGGGCAGGTGCTGCTTTATGCTGTTTTTTATGATGTGTGGTTTTCGCAGGCGCTGCTTTGGTGGTCGTCGCAGTCGGAGCAGGTGTGGTCGCAGTCTCTGCAGCAAAGGCAGCAGAAGACAGACCCATAGCAGCGGCAACAACCAGAGCTAATACTTTTTTCATTGTCATACCCTCAATTTGTTTTTTCATTTAACCCCACTGCGGGGCCGTTGAAATAACTATATCCCTGGGAATGGCAGACTTCCGTGAGTGGTTGGTTTCAGCGTGTAACGATATGTACAAACGCTGAATAAATTACAGCATTGATAATAACGTATTGTGACTTAAGGAAAATTTAGCTACCAATAATAGTAGTCTTGATCGTGTTAACTATTTTACTACTTACAAAGCGGTAGAATAACTGCGCATCAGTAATAAATGACACACAGCAAAATGAATCCGTTTATTTGGGTACTTATAATCCTGATGACGCTAGATGCGCTGCGGGAATTGGCTGGCGCTTCGTCTATTTTAGGATGGCTATTAACGTTGGTTTGAGCAGGCAATAAGTCCGGACGGGTATTTACCTCAGTCCGGACTTATTTTTTCAGGCGTGCAGACGATTATGCAAACGCGTCCCGACCAGCAGAGCAATGACCAGCATCAGAGCAATAAATGCGCCGACGCCGTTCCAGCCATAGTTATGCCAGAAAACACCACCCAGCGTCCCGGCAATACTCGACCCCAGATAGTAACTGAACAGATACAGCGAGGAGGCCTGGCCTTTAGCGCGTTTTGCGCGGGGGCCGATCCAGCTGCTGGCAACGGAGTGGGCTGCGAAGAATCCGGCTGAGAAGAGTAACATTCCGGCAAAGATCAGCCACAGCGAGCTGAATAAGGTCATCAGTAAACCAAACAGCATAACCCCCGTCGAAAACAACATCACCGGACCGCGTCCATAGCGGGCGGTCATGGTTCCGGCTTTGGGTGAGCTCCATGTACCGGTCAAATAAGCCAGCGATAATAAGCCAACCACGGCCTGACTGACATGCCAGGGGGAAAGCATCAACCTATAGCCGATGTAATTAAACAGCGTGACGAACGACCCCATCAGCAAAAAGCCTTCTGCGAACAATAACGGTAATCCCCGGTCACGCCAGTGCAGACGAAAGTTGATAAATAACGTCTTAGGGCGCAGCGAAGTCGGGCGGAAATGGCGTGATTCAGGGAGGATTTTCCAGAACATCAACGCCGAGGCCAGCGCGAAACAACCGATTGCCGCCAGAGCAATTCGCCAGTTAAAAAAGTCCGTGAAGACACCGCTAATTAAGCGTCCGCTCATGCCGCCAATTGAGTTGCCGCTGATATACAACCCCATTGAAAAGGCCACGAAACTAGGGTGGATTTCCTCGCTAAGATAAGTCATGCCAACGGCTGCCACGCCACTTAACGAAAGCCCAATCAAGGCGCGCATAATCAAAATGCCGTGCCAGCTGGTCATCATTGTCGAAAGTAACGTACAAATGGAGGCCAACAGTAGCGCCGTGACCATCACTGGTTTGCGACCAATGGCATCGGATAGCGGGCCAGTAAACAGCAAACCGATAGCTAACATCGCCGTTGAAATGGACAGTGAAATACTACTGTTCGCAGGCGTTAAATCAAACTCCTGCGAAAGCACCGGAAGGATAGGTTGCACACAATAGAGAAGTGCGAAGGTTGCCAGTCCGGCAGAGAAAAGCGCCAGGGTGACGCGCATAAATTGCGGCGTACCGCGTTTAATAAATTGATTTGGCTGAGAAATGCTTTGCTTGTCAGTGTCGCTTGCCGGAGCGCCATCAACAGTTGTAGTACGGCTCACTTGAAATCCTTGCTAAATATGCCTGTGGATCAGGCTTATGAATAGATTAGGAAAATCGAATTGTTCTGTCTAATATATTAATAATCTCAAATAAGATGTTTTAAATATGAATATTGAACTTCGTCATCTGCGTTACTTTGTTGCTGTTGCAGAAGAGCTGCATTTCGGGCGCGCCGCTGCCCGCCTGAATATTTCGCAACCACCGCTAAGTCAGCAGATTCAGGCGCTGGAGCAACAAATTGGTGCCCGACTGCTGGCACGGACCAATCGCAGTGTATTGCTGACGGAAGCAGGAAAACAGTTTCTTGTAGATAGTCGGCAAATCCTGTCTATGGTGGATGATGCTGCTGCTCGCGCTGAAAGGCTGCATCAGGGCGAAGCGGGGGAGTTGCGCATTGGTTTTACTTCGTCCGCTCCTTTTATTCGGGCGGTGTCCGATACGTTATCGCTGTTTCGCCGTGATTATCCCGATGTCCATTTACAAACCCGCGAAATGAACACTCGCGAGCAAATCGCTCCGCTCATTGAAGGAACGCTGGATATGGGATTGCTGCGTAACACAGCGTTACCGGAGACGCTTGAACACGCAGTCATCGTCCATGAACCGCTTATGGCGATGATCCCGCACGATCATCCCCTGGCAAATAACCCGAGTGTAACGCTGGCTGAACTGGCGAAAGAACCCTTTGTCTTTTTTGATCCGCACGTCGGAACAGGGCTGTATGACGATATTCTCGGGCTGATGAGACGTTACAATTTGACGCCCGTCATCACTCAGGAGGTGGGTGAGGCAATGACCATCATCGGTCTGGTTTCCGCTGGTCTGGGTGTTTCAATTTTGCCTGCGTCATTTAAACGTGTTCAGCTCAACGAAATGCGCTGGGTGCCGATTGCTGAAGAGGATGCGGTTTCTGAAATGTGGTTGGTCTGGCCGAAACATCATGAACAAAGTCCGGCTGCGCGTAACTTTCGTATTCATCTGCTGAATGCTCTCAGGTGAGGGAAATTTCAGCGAAAAAGCCCGAAAAATGTGCTGTTAATCACATGCCTAAGTAAAAATTTGACGACACGTATTGAAGTGCTTCACCATAGCCTACAGATTATTTCGGAGCGCGAAAATATAGGGAGTATGCGGTGGTTGCTGAAAACCAGCCTGGGCACATTGATCAAATAAAGCAAACCAACGCGGGCGCGGTTTATCGCCTGATTGATCAGCTTGGTCCAGTCTCGCGTATCGATCTTTCCCGTCTGGCGCAACTGGCTCCTGCCAGTATCACTAAAATTGTCCGTGAGATGCTCGAAGCACACCTGGTGCAAGAGCTGGAAATCAAAGAAGCGGGGAACCGTGGCCGTCCGGCAGTGGGGCTGGTGGTTGAAACTGAAGCCTGGCACTATCTTTCTCTGCGCATTAGTCGCGGGGAGATTTTCCTTGCTTTGCGCGATCTGAGCAGCAAACTGGTAGTGGAGGAGTCGCAGGAACTGGCGTTAAAAGATGACTCGCCATTGCTGGATCGTATCATTTCCCATATCGATCAGTTTTTTATCCGCCACCAGAAAAAACTTGAGCGTCTGACTTCGATTGCCATAACCTTGCCGGGAATTATTGATACGGAAAATGGTATTGTACATCGCATGCCGTTCTACGAGGATGTAAAAGAGATGCCGCTCGGCGAGGCGCTGGAGCAGCATACCGGCGTACCGGTTTATATTCAGCATGATATCAGCGCATGGACGATGGCTGAGGCCTTGTTTGGTGCCTCACGCGGGGCGCGCGATGTGATTCAGGTGGTTATCGATCACAACGTGGGGGCTGGCGTCATTACCGATGGTCATCTGCTACACGCAGGCAGCAGTAGCCTCGTGGAAATAGGCCACACACAGGTCGACCCGTATGGGAAACGCTGTTATTGCGGGAATCACGGTTGTCTCGAAACCATCGCCAGTGTGGACAGTATTCTTGAGCTGGCACAGCTGCGTCTCAATCAATCCATGAGCTCGATGTTACATGGACAACCGTTAACCGTGGACTCATTGTGTCAGGCGGCATTGCGCGGCGATCTACTGGCAAAAGACATCATTACCGGGGTAGGCGCGCATGTCGGTCGCATTCTTGCCATCATGGTGAATTTATTTAACCCACAAAAAATACTGATTGGCTCACCGTTAAGTAAAGCGGCAGATATCCTCTTCCCAGTCATCTCGGACAGCATCCGTCAGCAGGCCCTTCCTGCGTATAGTCAGCACATTAGCGTTGAGAGTACTCAGTTTTCTAACCAGGGCACGATGGCAGGCGCTGCGCTGGTAAAAGACGCGATGTATAACGGTTCTTTGTTGATTCGTCTGTTGCAGGGTTAACATTTTTTAACTGTTCTACCAAAATTTGCGCTATCTCAATTTGGGCCAGGAAAGCATAACTTAGACTTTCAAGGTTAATTATTTTCCTGGTTTATATTTGTGAAGCATAACGGTGGAGTTAGTGATGCTGAAGCGTTTCTTTATTACCGGTACAGACACTTCTGTAGGGAAAACGGTGGTTTCCCGCGCATTGCTACAAGCGTTAGCCTCCCAGGGAAAAACGGTTGCGGGATATAAACCCGTAGCTAAGGGGAGCAAAGAGACACCCGAAGGGCTGCGTAATAAAGATGCCCTGGTGTTGCAGAGTGTTTCAACCATCGAACTGCCTTATGAAGCAGTTAATCCTATCGCGTTAAGCGAAGAAGAAAGTAGCGTGGCGCACAGTTGCCCAATCAATTACACCCTCATTTCAAACGGCCTGGCAAACCTGACCGATAAAGTCGATCATGTCGTGGTAGAAGGGACTGGCGGCTGGCGCAGTCTGATGAATGATTTGCGTCCGCTCTCTGAATGGGTGGTGCAGGAACAACTGCCGGTGTTGATGGTTGTCGGTATTCAGGAAGGTTGCATTAACCATGCACTGCTAACAGCTCAGGCGATTGCCAACGACGGGCTGCCGCTCATTGGCTGGGTGGCTAACCGAATCAACCCAGGACTGGCGCATTATGCGGAAATCATTGATGTGCTCGGTAAAAAACTTCCGGCACCGCTCATTGGTGAACTGCCTTATCTGCCGCGCGCCGAACAGCGTGAACTGGGGCAATACATCCGCTTAGCTATGCTTCGCAGTGTGCTGGCGGTAGATAGAGTCACGGTGTAACGTCCGCGAAATTACCGACGCAATTACGCAGGCAATCAATAAACCGGGGAGTAGCTGATACTCCCCGGTCATTTCACATATCATCAACGTCGACATAATCGGCGCGTGCGTGGTCGCCGCCAACAGTGTCGCCATCCCGGTCAATCCGAGTAAAAGCGTAATTTCTTCGCCATCAGGTAACCATAATCCCAGGCTACGACCATACAACATGCCAATGGCAAGACCGATAAATAGCGTCGGTGTAAAGACACCACCGGGCGCGCCAGAACCACTACTCGCCAGCACGGCACACAGTTTACAGAGGAAGATCCCGGCAATGATCATTAACAGTGGCGGAGCGGTTAAAAAGGATTGTACGGTGCTATAGCCGTTGCCCCACACTGCAGGTGTGAACAGGGAAAGAAGACCCACGATCAACCCGCCCAGTGCCAGTTGCCAGGGCGGCGCAAGCTTGAGACTCACAAATCCACGATGACAGGCGTTCATTAACGTTAACAACAGTGGTCCGCACAGACCTGCCAGCACACCTGTACTGATAATCAGCGCATAGTCACGAGCCTGAACCGTCACTGAAAGTTGTACGCTGTAGAGTAATGCGTCGCTATGATTAATAAGATTGCTAACCAGCAACGCCACGACGGCGGAAATAATCACCGGGCCGAGAGAGGCCAACATCATAGTGCCAAACAGCACTTCGGCTATAAATAAACTACCAGCAAGCGGGGCGCGATAGGCCGCAGCCATTCCCGCCGCAGCTCCACAGGCGATCCATAATTTCCACTCCTGGCGTGGCGTAAAACGTTGGGCAAAACACGAGGCTGCAAGGGCAGCTAAAAGAATCATCGCACCTTCGCGACCAATTGCACTGCCGCTGGTTACTACCAGCAGAGAGGCAAGCGATTTAACCAGACTTGCTGCGTAATCAAACTGACCATCGGTTTGCAACGCTTCCATGTAATCGGTCGGCGCATGAGGGCGTTGCTGGGTAAATTTCTGCCAGCCCATCAGCAACAAACCCGCCGCCAGTCCGCCGAGCGCCGGGGTTAGCAGCCGTCGCCACGGGGAAAGATTTGTCGCTGCATTGACCAGACTGCCAGAGTCATTATTGAGGAACAGCCACTCCAGTAGCAGCATCGCATGACGAAACCCGGCAACGGCAAAGGCCGCAAGAATACCGACGATTGTTGCGATAAGCAGACGGCGGAACATAGTGCGCAGATCCGGATAGATGTGTAGATGATGCATGAGCAGAAATGGGCAATGAAACACGGGCGACTATTTTGCGGCAAAAGAGGCCAGCCGCAAAAGCAGTGTGTGCTTTAAGAGATAAAAAAAACGTGACACTGTAACCTATTAATTGCCGAATTGCGTGTAATCGTCACCATCCGGCAATAATACGGTGATCCTATCGAAACAGCGGTTTAACCGCGACAGGAATCAACAGTTGTGATTGCCATTGCGCCAGCGTTAAGCGAGCGAGTTCACCCAGTGCACGGTAGAAAGGGTGTTCTGCTTTTTCGATAAAAACGTCAAGAAAACGTGTTGACCACGGAAAAAGGTGCCATGCCAGCAATTCTTCGCATTCTGTCTGGCGACCATTCTCCGCCAACCACGCAGCCATCAGCAGCAGTGAACCAAAATGATCTTCCGGTTCGTTTTGCTTCATTTCGAACTGAATGCCTTTCTCGCGCATCCACTGACGAAGTGCCAATGTTGAATCGCCAAACAGCACAGATTCGCGATCCAGCCAGACCGATCCCCATGGCGGAGACGGCAGTGCCCACGGGCCGACAAACAAACGCTGCCAGGCCTGGGCGTGAGTCTCTTCACACTGTGTCTGAAAAGCCGTCACCAGCGGCGCTAATGACGCTTCTGGTAGAGGCCACTGAGTTTCCCAGCCGTCATTGGTGAGTACCGCAACCAGAGGTGCGGCTTCCGCACTCTCTGGAGCGTAATAAAACAGCGCGCCCAACACGCGCGCCGCAACAGAAAAATTATCTTGCTGTGAAAAATGGGTCATTCCTAACATCCTGAAATGTGCGGGTTGCCCCGCACCAATTTGTTAACCTGCAATAGCCATTCCTACCGTCATGTGCAGGCCATAAAAGAGCACACGCCCGATCATCTCACCGCCAAGAATGAGGATTAGCCCCAGAACAAGTCCGGCAACGTGAGGTTCACGGCGACGAATGAGCGGACAAAGCCAGCATCCAAGACCTGCGCATAACAATACCACACGCCAGACCTGTAAGGAGGCGTAATCTGGTACCAGTGCGCTGGCTTGTTGTACGGATGAGTGAATAGACGCCAGAGACAAACCTTGCAGCACAATCAACCCGGCACAAGCGATCAGCGCCAGAATGCTAATGATGGCAAATGGTGTGGTATTAAATGTAACGCGGGCTGCACGCAGAATTGTGGCAGCAAGTATTGGACCGCTCAACAATACCGTCAGGAAGAAAGCCAGCGTAGTGTAACCGTTATGCCAGGTTGGCACAGTGTCGATTTGATACACGCAGGTCATCATCCAGACGAAAATGATGCCGAGCGCCATGCTGACAAGTAACCAGAGTTTCCCCAACGCTTGCGGCATTTTACCGATGACCGCCACCAGCCACCATAATCCGCCAACGGCAAAAAATATGGAACCGGCAGCAATCTCGTTACTCAGACCAGAAGCTCCGATTCTATTCAGCGAGTTAAACGCCCGCAGTGGCGATCCCAGGTGCATGACAGAGGCAATAAACCCGATGCCCATCAACAGCCAGAGGAAAAACATGCCACGAATAATGTGCTGACGGTCTGCGTCATTTTTGGCGGCGAACCAGCCAATTCCGCTAACAATCAGCGCGCCTACTACGCATTGACCCAATACGGTAAAGATAACCAGTGGCCATTCATGCCATCCATTTCCCATTTTACACTTCCTCCGGATTAGCCAGATAACCAGTGGTATCGCCGGTCGGGCGGCTGTTGGCGTTAGGTTTGATAACGATATTGGGTTTTGTGAAATGCGCGCGCGGCAGTGGCGCGACGGCAGCCAGAGTGCCGTGCTTCTGGCGCAATTCTTCAATTGGACCGAACTCAAGTGCACGCAGTGGGCAGGATTCGACACATATGGGTTGTTTCCCCTCGGCGACGCGCGAATAACAACCATCGCACTTCGTCATGTGCCCTTTTTCAGCATTGTACTGTGGCGCGCCGTACGGACAAGCCATGTGGCAGTAGCGGCAGCCGATACAAACATCTTCATCGACCACCACAAAGCCATCTTCTCGTTTGTGCATTGCGCCGCTGGGGCAGACTTTGGTACACGCCGGATCATCGCAGTGGTTGCACGAAATTGAGAGATAGTAGGCAAAGACATTCTGATGCCAGACGCCATTATCTTCCTGCCAGTCGCCGCCAGCATATTCATAAATACGGCGGAAACTGACTTCCGGGCCAAGATCTTTAAAATCTTTGCACGCCAGTTCGCAGGTTTTACAGCCAGTACAGCGGCTGGAATCGATAAAAAATCCATATTGTGTGGTCATGGGCTACTCCTTAAACCTTTTCGATCTGGACAAGATTGCTGTGCGACGGGTTTCCCTTTGCCAGCGGTGAAGGGCGGTGCGAGGTCAGAATATTGATACTGCCGCCGTGATCGACCCGGTCACCAAACATATCCGCTTTAAGCCACGCACCTTGCCCGATGGCGGTAACGCCAGGCAGAATACGCGGAGTCACTTTCGCGGCAATCAACATTTCTCCATTATTGTTAAATACCCGCACGGTATCGCCATGACGGATACCGCGTGCCTGAGCATCAATAGGGTTGATCCACACCTCTTGTGGGCAGGCCTGCTGTAACACATCAATATTGCCGTAACTGGAGTGGGTACGCGCTTTGTAGTGGAAGCCCGTTAACTGCAGTGGATAGGTCCCCCGTAGGGGATCGTCCCAACCGTCGAAACCTGGGGTATACGCTGGCAGTGGATGAATAATTTCATCTTTTTTCAATTCCCAGGTATCCGCAATTGTCGCCAGTCGTTCAGAATAAATTTCGATTTTTCCCGAAGGTGTTTTCAACGGGTTTGCCTGTGGATCTTCACGGAATGCGCGGAAAGCGACGTAGTGTTCTTCCGGGCATTTTTTCTTAAAGATCCCGGTCGTTTTCATCTCCTCGTAGTCGGGCATCTCAGGGTTACGTTCCTTCGTTTTCGCATGGAGATATTTGATCCATTCATGCTGACTGCGACCTTCAGTAAAGGTTTGATAAACGTCTGGTCCTAAGCGTTTGGCGACTTCACTCAGAATCCAGTAGATGGGTTTGCGTTCAAATTTTGCTGAGGTTGCGGGTTGGGCGAGGATCACATAGCCCATATTCCCGGCAGATTCATGAGAGATAAGGTCTTCTTGCTCTGTTGGCATCAGGTCGGGTAACAGGATATCGCAATACTTAGCCGAGGCAGTCATGAAGTGGTCAATGCCAACAATCATCTCGCACTTGCTGTCATCCTGAAGCACCTCATGGGTGTGATTGATGTCGCCATGTTGATTGATCAATGTGTTACTGGCGTAACACCACAAAAACTTGATGGGCACATCCAGTTTTTCTTTCCCACGTACACCATCGCGGGTCGCGGTCATTTCCGTACCATGGTCGATGGCATCTGTCCATGTAAAGACGGAAATCTGCGTTTTGACCGGGTTTTCGAGCATTGAGAACCATTCGACCCCCAAATCCCAGCTACCTTCGCGTACACCTGAGTTGCCGCCGTTTATGCCGACGTTACCGGTGAGAACGGAAAGCATGGCAATAGCGCGGGACGTTTGCTCGCCGTTGGAGTGTCGCTGTGGCCCCCAGCCCTGGCAAATATAAGCCGGTTTTGCTGAACCGATCTCTCGTGCCAACTGGATAATTTTTTCTGCCGGGATGCTGGTGATTTTTGCTGCCCATTCCGGCGTTTTAGCTATGCCGTCAGGCCCTTCGCCCAGAATATAGGCTTTATAATGCGCGTTACGTGGAGCGTTAGCTGGCAGCGTTTTTTCATCGTAACCAACACAATATTTGTCGAGAAATGGCTGATCGACCATGTTTTCAGTAATCAGTACCCAGGCAATCGCACAGGCCAGTGCGCCATCGGTGCCAGGGCGAATGGGCAGCCATTCATCTTCACGCCCGGCAGCTGTGTCGTTATAACGTGGATCGATGACGATCATGCGTGCGTTTGAACGTTCGCGGGCTTGCTCGACGTAGTAAGTGACACCACCGCCGCTCATCCGTGTTTCTGCCGGGTTATTTCCGAACATAACGACCAGTTTCGTATTGGCGATATCATCCGGGCTGTTGCCATCATTGGCACCGAACATATAACTCATTGCGGCACTGATCTGTGCGGTACTGTAGCTGCCATAGCGACTGAGAAAACCACCGCAAGAGTTCATCAGACGGTACGGGACGTTTGAGTTGGTGATGTTTCCGCCATCTACGCCTGTTCCATAGAGAACATGTACAGCCTCATTGCCGTAATCTTTTAGGATCCGCCGAAGATTATCACTGATGGTATCCAGGGCTTCGTCCCAACTTATCCGTTCAAATTTACCTTCACCGCGCTTGCCGACGCGCTTCATGGGATATTTCAACCTGTCAGGATGATTCATCCGTCGGCGGATAGAGCGCCCGCGTAAACATGCCCGAACCTGATGATTACCGTAAACGTCGTCACCTGTCGTATCAGACTCCACCCAGTACACGGTGTCATCTTTCACATGCAAACGTAACAGACAGCGGCTCCCGCAGTTAACGGTGCAGGAACTCCAGACCGCTTTCTCTTCTACCGGTGCCTGTGCCGCTCGGACCATTTGGGAAAACGGCAAAGTGAAAGCACTGCTTGCCAGCGCGAGACTGCCAAGTGCGGAGGTTTTCATCAGACTTCTACGACTGATTTCAGCCGACATGAGCGCCTCTGTGTTATGGATTTTCATCATTACTCACTTATTGCTTTTCAAACAAAATGTCATGTCAAAATTTATGGCCGTAGTGGGTTATATTTTTTCGATCTCGACCAGATTAGTGTGCTGCGGGTTTCCCTTCGCCAGTGGTGAAGGGCGCAGAGTGGTTAGCGTATTCACACAGCCGCCGTGGTCGATTTTATCGCCAGACATATTGGCCTCGTGCCAGGCTCCCTGGCCCATAGCACTAACTCCAGGGAGAATGCGTGGTGTCACTTTGGCTGGTAGCCGAACTTCGCCACGATGGTTAAACACCCGCACCATATCGCCGTTGGCAATCCCACGTTTCTGTGCATCTATAGGGTTGATCCACACTTCCTGACGGCAGGCTGCCTTCAGGACATCAATGTTGCCGTAGGTCGAGTGCGTACGGGATTTGTAATGGAAACCAAACAGTTGCAGTGGGAAGGTACTACGTTCAGGGGAGTCCCAGCCTTCAAAGGTTGAGGCATAAACCGGCAGTGGGCTTATCACTTCATCTTTTTCCAGTTCCCAGGTACGGGCAATTTCCGCCAGCTTGCTGGAATAAATTTCAATCTTACCGGAAGGCGTTTTAAGTGGATTTGCCTCGGGGTCGTCACGAAATGCTTTGTAGGCGACAAAATGACCATTGGGATCTTTACGCTTATAGATACCCATTTTTTTTAATTCGTCGTAAGACGGTAACGCCGGATCTTTGGCAAGCATTTTGGCGTACAGATGTTGTAACCATTGTTCTTGCGTGCGACCTTCAGTGAACTTTTGATAGACGTCAGGTCCAAGACGTTTCGCGACTTCACTCAGGATCCAGTAAATTGGTTTGCGTTCGAATTTTTCGCTGGTGACAGGCTGGAGGAAAATGAGATATCCCATGTTACCGGCGTAGTCGTTAGGAATAATATCTTCCTGCTCAACGGTCATTAGGTCTGGCAGCAGAATGTCGGCATATTTTGCCGATGAGGTCATAAAGTTTTCGATGACCACAATCATTTCGCATTTCGATTCGTCCTGCAGAATTTCATGCGTTTTGTTGATGTCAGAATGCTGATTAACCAGGGTATTTCCCGCGTAGTTCCAGATGAACTTAATGGGCACATCTAGTTTATCTTTGCCCCGGACGCCGTCGCGGATTGCCGTCATTTGCGGGCCATGATCGATAGCATCTGTCCAACTGAAGCAGGAGATTGACGTTTTGACCGGATTATCCAGCACCGGCAGGCGTTCGATGGTAATGGTGTAGGTCGATTCACGCGCACCACTATTTCCGCCGCTGATGCCGACATTGCCCGTCAAAATAGGCAACATAGCAATAGCGCGTGCCGTCAGCTCGCCGTTTGCCTGGCGTTGCGGCCCCCAGCCCTGGCAGATATAAGCGGGTTTTGCTGTGCCAATTTCACGCGCCAGTTTGATGATACGGTCTACCGGGATACCTGTAATTTGCGAAGCCCACTGCGGCGTTTTCGCTGTTTTATCATCACCTTCACCAAGAATATAGGCTTTATAGTGACCATTTTTGGGTGCATCTGCGGGTAAGGTTTTTTCGTCATAGCCGACGCAGTATTTATCGAGAAAAGGTTGATCAACGAGATTTTCGTTAATCAATACCCAGGCAATACCCGCAACCAGCGCGGCATCGGTGCCCGGGCGAATAGGAAGCCATTCATCTTCACGACCAGCAGCCGTATCGGTATATCGCGGATCGATAACAATCATTTTTGCGTTCGATTTCTCGCGCGCTTTTTCAAGAAGATAAGTGATGCCACCGCCGCTCATGCGGGTTTCAGCCGGGTTGTTACCAAACATCACGACCAGCTTGCTGTTTTCAATATCCGTGGTGCTGTTGCCATCATTACTGCCGTAGGTGTAGGGCATGGCACAGGAAATTTGCGCAGTGCTGTAGGAGCCATACTGGTTGAGTGAACCGCCGTAGCAGTTCATCAGGCGTTTGACCGCCGAGGCTGATGGAGAAGAGCGGGTCATATTGCCGCCAACAATCCCCGAAGAGTACTGAATATATACAGCCTCATTGCCATATTGTTCGACGGTTTTTTTCAGGCTACTGGCGATAGTATCCAGGGCTTCATCCCAGCTAATCCGTTCGAATTTGCCTTCGCCGCGTTTGCCCACGCGTTTCATTGGGTAATTCAGGCGATCGGGATGATTAATACGCCGACGGATGGAGCGACCGCGCAAACAGGCGCGTACCTGATGGTTGCCATACTTGTCGCTGCCAGTGTTGTCAGTTTCCACCCAGGTCACTTCATTATCTTTAACATGCAGACGAAGTGCACAGCGGCTACCACAGTTGACGGAACAGGCACCCCAGACCACTTTTTCGCTGGCCTGTTGTACCGCTGCTGCTGCACTGCGCAGGGTAAACGGCAAAGAAAAACCGCCTGCAGCCAGCGCCAGAGAACCTATCGCGGTAGATTTAACGAGTGTTCTGCGGCTGATGCCCACCATTTGTTCATTTTTGGACATAACTCACTCCCTGTTCTTTATCGTTATATAAATGTTTATATATTGAATATTTAGCGCGCTAACAATAGAGGGAGTCTACCCATTTGGGGTTAATAATTATTAATCCATATCAATAGAAGGGTATGAGTAATAAGGTGGGATTATGTTGAATGTTCAAATCGCCGGATGTGTCGCATCCGGCGTTCAATCGATAATGTGTTACTGCGGTTCGGCAGGCGCGCCATCCTGGGTAGACTGCGCGGGAGCAGAGACGTTACCGCTGGTGGTACGGGTGTAGAGAATTTTATGCGTATCATTAGCGCAATGCCCGACGACCTGGGAATCAGGCTGATCAACCTGGTCATTGGGTACAATACTTAACGTGAAGCTGCTTTCGGGTACGCCATTATTGATAATGCGCTGTGATATATCGCTCTGTATGCGCTCACAGGATCCCGGCGCGGCGAGTACCGTGGGTGAGGCGAGGGCGAGCAGAAGCGCGGCACAGTAGGTTGAGTGTTTCATCATAAGCTCCTTACGCGAAGATAACTTCTTTAAGCATAGCATTTAACGTGTAAAGTACTGTATTTGCTACTATGATTGAGAATCATCTCTACTCTCAGGTGACTGTTGTGAAATACAAATTACTGCCATGCTTACTCGCGATATTACTCACAGGATGTGACCGCACAGAGGTAACACTTTCATTTACCCCGGAGATGGCCAGTTTCTCTAATGAATTCGATTTTGATCCGCTGCGTGGTCCCGTAAAAGATTTCACTCAGACATTAATGGATGAGCAAGGTGAAGTGACGAAACGTGTTTCGGGGACTTTGTCGGAAGAAGGCTGTTTTGATTCTCTCGAATTACTGGATCTGGAAAATAATACCTTGGTTGCCCTGGTACTGGATGCCAATTATTACCGTGATGCCGAGACGCTGGAGAAAAGAGTTCGTTTGCAGGGAAAATGCCAGCTAGCAGAATTACCTTCTGCCGGGGTGAGTTGGGAAACCGATGATAATGGTTTCGTGATTAAAGCCAGCAGCAAACAGATGCAGATGGAATATCGCTATGATGATCAGGGGTATCCGCTGGGTAAAACCACGAAAAGTAACGATAAAACATTATCTGTCAGCGCCACGCCATCAACGGACCCGATCAAAAAATTAGATTACACTGCGGTTACTTTACTGAATAATCAACGGGTTGGTAATGTAAAACAGAGCTGTGAATATGACAATCACGCCAATCCGGTGGACTGTCAGCTAATCATTGTTGATGAAGGAGTAAACCCCGCCGTCGAACGGGTTTATACCATCAAAAATACGATCGATTATTATTAATACTATTGTGCGGTCGGCTTCAGGAGAGTCTGACCCGGTGTTTTGTGCTCAGCCAGATACTGATGCTGGAATATACACATGCGAATGGCATTACGATATTGACCATTAATAAAGAACTCATGCATCAATTCACCTTCAACCGTAAAGCCAAGCTTGCGGTAAATGTGAATCGCTTTTTCATTATCTTTATCAACGATCAGATACAGCTTATAGAGATTGAGAACGGTGAAGCCATAGTCCATTGCTAATTTGGCGGCACGGGTTGCCAGACCTTTCCCCTGATACTCCGGGGAGATAATTATCTGAAATTCTGCGCGGCGATGAACATGGTTAATTTCCACCAGCTCCACCAGACCGGCTTTTTCGCCGTCACATTCCACCACAAAGCGCCGTTCGCTCTGATCGTGAATATGCTTATCATACAGATCAGAGAGTTCAACAAAGGCTTCGTAGGGTTCCTCAAACCAGTAACGCATCACACTGGCGTTATTGTCGAGTTGATGTACATAGCGTAAATCTTCACGCTCCAGCGGGCGTAGCTTAACACTGTGGGCGCTTGGCATAACGTGTCCTTACATTCCTTAAATCAATAACAGGTTAGGGGATAATAACGCGGCCAGTTCGACGGTCCAGGCAGCGCAAAGTATTTGGCTCCCAGTAGGCATTGATGTTGGCGCTTTGCTCACATTTATCGCGGTTATCAAAAGCAGCGTCGGCTTTATCCCACTCTTTTTCAGTGCGTTTATTCACTTTCTGGCGCAGATTACGCGTGTCATTCCATTGCTCTTTTTCCATAGCGGCGTGCTGGCGGCTTTGTGCACTGTCGCCAGACTCAATCACCAGTTTGTTAGTTTCGGCATGAACAGTTGTGCTCAATGCCAGTGCGCAAGGCAGCAGAAAAGCGAACAGGCCGATTCGTTTGCTGAGAGTGATTTTCATAATTCATTCCCTGTATGAATGATTAAAGCTGATTCTACACCATCCACTGCGAACGCAAAACGTTCAAGGAGGGTGTTTATATTGATGATATTATGTCGCCATATAACTATACGTGATGTCAATAAGTGACAAAGATGATTAAAACAACGTTACTATTTTTTGCTACTGCGCTGTGTGAAATTATTGGATGCTTTTTGCCCTGGTTGTGGTTGAAGCGAAACGCCAGTATCTGGCTGTTGCTTCCGGCGGGGATTTCACTGGCACTGTTTGTCTGGTTGTTAACGTTGCATCCTGCGGCGAGTGGGCGTGTTTACGCGGCTTATGGTGGCGTTTATGTTTGTACGGCGTTGATGTGGCTGCGCGTTGTGGATGGCGTGAAACTGACTCTTTATGACTGGACGGGGGCGTTAATTGCGCTTTGCGGCATGTTGATCATTGTTGCGGGCTGGGGGCGCACGTAGGAACATAAATCCATTTTATCAATAAGATACGAGGAAGTGTCAGCTGACAAAAGGTATTCTATTTCATCTTTTGTCAACCATTCACGGCGCAAATATACGCCTTTTTTTGTGATCACTCCGGCTTTTTTTGATCTTCATACTTGTATGGTAGTAGCTCAGTTGCGTAGATTTCATGCATCACGACAAGCGATGCAAGGAATCGAACATGAAGATCGTAAAGGCTGAAGTTTTTGTTACCTGTCCGGGGCGTAATTTCGTCACATTAAAAATCACCACTGAGGACGGTATTACGGGCCTTGGGGATGCCACCCTAAATGGACGTGAGCTTTCCGTGGCCTCTTATTTGCAGGATCACCTTTGTCCGCAGCTTATTGGTCGCGATGCACACCGTATCGAAGATATCTGGCAGTTTTTCTATAAAGGTGCTTACTGGCGTCGCGGTCCGGTTACGATGTCGGCCATTTCAGCGGTTGATATGGCGCTGTGGGATATTAAAGCCAAAGCTGCCAACATGCCGCTTTACCAGTTACTCGGCGGCGCGTCTCGTGAAGGGGTGATGGTTTATTGCCATACCACCGGTCACAGTATTGATGAAGCTCTGGATGATTATGCCCGTCATCAGGAGCTGGGATTCAAAGCCATCCGCGTGCAGTGCGGAATCCCTGGTATGAAAACCACCTACGGCATGTCGAAAGGTAAAGGTCTGGCTTATGAACCCGCAACCAAAGGACAGTGGCCGGAAGAGCAGCTGTGGTCGACGGAGAAATACCTCGATTTCATGCCGAAATTGTTTGACGCGGTACGTAACAAGTTTGGTTTTAATGAACATTTGCTGCATGACATGCACCATCGCTTAACGCCTATTGAAGCGGCGCGCTTTGGTAAAAGCATTGAAGATTATCGCATGTTCTGGATGGAAGACCCGACGCCTGCGGAAAACCAGGAATGCTTCCGTCTCATTCGCCAACATACCGTCACACCCATCGCGGTGGGTGAAGTCTTCAACAGCATCTGGGACTGCAAACAACTGATTGAAGAGCAACTCATCGATTATATCCGCACCACGCTGACTCATGCAGGCGGAATTACCGGTATGCGTCGGATTGCCGATTTTGCTTCGCTGTATCAGGTACGTACTGGCTCACACGGTCCTTCCGATTTGTCACCAGTCTGCATGGCTGCGGCGCTGCACTTTGATCTGTGGGTCCCCAATTTCGGTGTCCAGGAATACATGGGTTATTCCGAACAAATGCTCGAAGTCTTCCCGCACAACTGGACTTTCGATAACGGCTATATGCATCCGGGAGAAAAACCGGGTCTTGGCATCGAATTCGATGAAAAGCTGGCGGCGAAATATCCCTATGAACCTGCTTATCTGCCAGTCGCACGTCTGGAAGATGGCACGCTGTGGAACTGGTAAGGAGTAAGGTAATGAAAAGCATTTTAATTGAAAAACCGAATCAACTGTCGATTATCGAACGTGAAATACCCACCCCGTCAGCGGGTGAAGTACGAGTAAAAGTGAAACTTGCCGGAATTTGTGGTTCAGATAGCCATATTTACCGTGGGCATAATCCTTTTGCGAAATATCCGCGCGTCATTGGTCATGAATTCTTTGGCGTCATTGATGCAGTGGGTGAAGGCGTGGAAAGCGCCAGAGTCGGTGAACGCGTTGCTGTCGATCCGGTGGTCAGCTGTGGGCATTGCTATCCGTGCTCTATAGGTAAGCCGAACGTTTGTACGACACTTGCTGTATTAGGTGTGCACGCTGACGGTGGTTTCAGTGAATATGCCGTGGTTCCGGCAAAAAATGCGTGGAAAATTCCTGAAGCAGTGGCCGATCAATATGCGGTGATGATCGAACCTTTTACCATTGCGGCTAACGTTACCGGTCATGGTCAACCGACTGAAAATGATACCGTTCTGGTTTACGGTGCCGGTCCAATCGGCCTGACGATCGTTCAGGTATTAAAAGGCGTCTATAACGTTAAAAATGTGATTGTTGCCGATCGCATTGATGAACGACTGGAAAAAGCGAAAGAGAGCGGGGCAGACTGGGCGATTAATAACAGCCAGACACCACTTGGCGAGATTTTCGATGAAAAAGGCATCAAGCCGACATTAATTATCGATGCCGCTTGTCATCCTTCAATCTTGAAAGAGGCCGTAACGCTGGCTTCTCCAGCGGCACGTATTGTATTGATGGGCTTCTCCAGTGAACCGTCTGAAGTGATTCAGCAAGGAATTACCGGAAAAGAACTCTCTATTTTCTCTTCACGCTTAAATGCAAATAAATTCCCGGTCGTTATCGACTGGTTAAGTAAAGGGTTAATTAAACCAGAAAAACTAATTACCCATACGTTTGATTTCCAGCATGTTGCGGATGCCATTAGTTTATTTGAACAGGATCAAAAACATTGCTGCAAAGTCTTACTCACTTTTTCTGAATAATACCAATAACGGCGAATAAGTAGTACGCATCTTACCTCTTTTTTAGAGATAACCATTATGACAATAGAAAAACACGAAAGAAGCACTAAGGATTTGGTGAAAGCAGCAGTATCGGGATGGCTGGGCACTGCGCTTGAATTTATGGATTTCAAGAGTCATACGTGTCAACTATTTGATAAATATTAAATTAATTTTTCATTGCTTCGTTATGGGGCATGATTGGGGCAAACTCGCTTAACTGTGTATTTAACAAAGCTACCTGTGCATTATTGTTTTCAGACATCCATTTTCCGTATACCTGAAATACCATTTGCGCATCTGCATGGCCCATCTGGTTTGCTATAAATGCCGGGTTAGCACCAGCTGTCAGCGACCAGCAGGCATAAGTATGTCTCGACTGATATGATTTTCGATGGCGGAGTCCGGCACGTTTTATCGCTGCGTCCCACATCTGCCTTATTGAGTCAACGGTAAAATGGTCACCATAATTTTTTACTCTCGCTGACACTTCAGGTTGAAAAACAAAGGTGCATTTTTGTTTTTCTGTTCTGCCATACTCTCTGAGGTGAACATCAATGATATGCTCTTTGCTCAGTCTCGTTAATGTCATCTGACTCCGGAGAGCGTCGATTGCTGGCTTAATAAGATGAATGACCCGATTGGTTCCCGCCTGTGTTTTTGGTACCGTGAAACGGTCTTTTGCTAAATTTCTCCTGATCATCATTGTTCCATTTTTCAGATCTATGTCCTCCCATCCAAGTGCACACAGCTCACCAGGGCGAACGCCAGTATAAACAGAAACACACCATAAATTTTTTGCTTGCTGATTTCTGCACGCATCGATAAGACGGATAAATTCCTCCCGCGAAAGAGGATCCGGAATGGTTCTTGATTCCTTTAATGGCGAGATCCCCTTAAACGGATTATCTGGCAGGTAACCGTTATCAACACCAAACTGGAACACGGCGTTAAGATTTGTCATGTAATTATTTACAGTTACAGCCGATCTCCCTGGTTGTGTAACAATATAGTTACTTTTGGGGATCTGGTATCCAGTCAGTAGCTCTTTACGAACCTCCAGTAATTTTTCTTTATTAATCGATGAGGCAAGATTTTTTTCACCGATTATGCTCAGGATATTTTTGATGACGGCACGGTATGTGTTGAGTGATGTTTTGGCGACTTCAGTTCCTTTCAGTGCCAGAAATTTTTCAGCCAGTTCTTTTATGGTTAAATCTTGTCGGGCCTCACCAAATTTTTCCAGATTGCGTGAGGAGGGAAACTGTTTTGCATAGTCGAAAACACCAGTTTTTATTGCGTAACAAACAGAGGAGCGTAGTTCACCTGCAACGCGCCTGTTTTTTGCTGTGTCAGGAACCCCCAGATTTTCCCTGACTCTTACGCCTTTATAAACAAACCAGATACGTAATTTCCCTCCATGGTTTTCCACGCCTGTCGGATATTTCATTTCAACTTCTCTCATTAGTTAGTGTGGCTTTTAGTCAAGTAAGATGACGTCTTGGTCTCGCTGATGCCTGGCGCTCAATCCAGCGATCAATTTCTTCCAGGTTGTAAAAGCATGGACTGTTATCCCATGGCATACCGTCATGAGCGACATGCTTATATTCCCTTCCTTCCATAAACGATTTTTCCCGGGCCTTTTTTAACGTACCTTTTTTTATTCCTTTCAGCGCAATTAACTGCTCTTCGGATACCCATTTGCCGGGAGAGACAATCATGATTACTTCGCTCATCGATTTCTTTATCTCTTACATCAGACGAGCGCCGGTTGCAGAATACCAGTCACAACCGGCGACAGTTGAACATTAAGAATCAGCCTGACTCGGGATCAGTTTTTGCCAGATAACTGAAACGTATTTTGCCTGGTAACGGGCGTCATCAAGTGCATTATGGCGCTCACCTTCGAATGGAATAGCCGTTCTGGCATCGAAGTCTATGGCTTTCCCCAGCTCAACGATTGTGCGTACATCGCGATCGTTGTAGTAACGCCACGGGCAGGGGATCCCCTGCCGTTCGTATGAACGGCGCAAAATCGTGTTGTCGAAGTTGGCTCCATTTCCCCAAACCTGAACAAAAAATTCACTGGAGTTTTCGTCGATAAATTCCCGCAATTGTAACAGTGCATCATCTAACGGGATTTCATCGGTCATAATGGCAGATTGCGCTTCGCGTGATTGCTTAAGCCACCATTTAATGGTGTCCCGATCAATGACTCCGCCAGCAGTTTCCAGATCGATAGTCTTACTAAATTCCGGTCCCATATCTCCGGTTTGCGGATCGAAAAATATTGCACCTATTGAGATGATCGGGGCATCAGGATTTTTTCCCATGGTTTCAAGGTCGATCATTAGATGGTCACACGTCCTGCTGGTGGATGTGATTTCGTGATGACCGTTCACCTTAATTGAGTGATCTGCCGTCTCGCCAGTTTCATTATCGCTATTGTGATGCTGATTGCCGCCAGTGTTCTCCTTGTGTGGATGTTCAGCGCCTTCCATTTCCTCCGGATCATCTTCCTGAACTTCAACCTGATACTCTTCATCGAATGTTTCTTGGTATGTTGCGTCGCCCATCACCGCGCCACAATCAGGGCAGTTGCCGCCGCCGGTCTGACCGCAGGCGGTGCAGACTTTTTCCACTTCCTGTTGCGCCACTGGTTCAGGCTGTTTCGTTTCTGGCTCGTTTTGTAACGCATTTGTGCTGTTTTGTTCCGCTTTTTGGTAGTTCCGTTCCGATTCATGCTGGTTCTGGTTCACAGAATCGCGGGTCTGGATCCCCTTAACCCATTTCGGATCATTCGGGTCACTAATCCCTTCAACAAATTCACCACGTGATGCAGCAAGCAACTTATCGGCGTCAGGCTGGCTGATATTGGCTGCCTGCATAATTTTGTTTACTTCGTCAGCGGTAACTTTTATCGGCTCTGGTTGTTCTGAATCTTCAGCGGTATCTACATTTTGCGGTAAGCCCGTGTATGTGACATTTTTTCGGGCAAAATATTCTTCTTTTGTGATTTCAGTGGCGCCAGCAGCCAGTGCCTTATCCAGACCAGAAAGTTTGTTTGCGCGACCGTATTTTTCTCCGTCCTTATCTGCGAAGAGGAAATAGAACGGCCCCTCACGCTCTACAGATGGTTCAGCTTCCGGCGCGGTTTCATTTTTTGGGATATCAGATACCTCAGTTTCCACTGCATCAGTTTGTGTTTCTGATGACTGGAGAACATCAACAGTGCCCAGGTCTGTTTCTTCATTCTCAAACACGCCCTTTGTCGTCAGGTATTCGCAGATATATTTGTTCAGTGCTATGGGATCTTTGTGAATGTCGATCGGACGCTCACGGACAAGGCCAAAAATAGTCTGGCGGTCGTAGCGAAGGGCATCAGGCTGTTTGCGCATTGATGCCGAGATACGCTTCCAGTCTTCGCGGTCGTTGTCGATAACTTCTTTTTTTGCCCAGCGATGGATGCTGCCGTCAATGTTTCCGGCATCCACATCACCAGGCCAGAGAGCGTAGGCCAGTTCGTCATCCAGTGTTTTCCATGTCTGCTTGTATTCGCGATGAATGGCAGCAATGACCGGGCTGATTTTTCCTGTTGAATTTTCAGTGTACTGTTGATTGGCTCTGGCGCGGGCGAGATCAACAACAGACGTGTATTTTCCGGTTTCCTTGCGTTCACCTTCGCGACGTTTTTTCCAGATGCGCATCTCTGCCTGAATTTCGGGCCATTTAGCACCAGGAATACATTTATGCTTAACCCACCCAATGGCGTGCAACTTAAGCTCCGGATACATGGCGTTAACTTCTGGCATTTTCATCAACGCTTCAACGATATGTCCGTCGAATGTTGCCATGTCTTCCTGCAACAATTCCTGTGCGCTAATAACCATATCAACGGTGATGTTTTCACATGTGTCGAACTTAACCATGACAGCGTTCTGTACTTCAGGGGCCAGCTTGTCAAAAGTGACGTTCATCGGATCGGATTCAGTCTCAACCGGGACAAAAGAAGCAGACTCCTCATCCCAGCGGTTTTCCTGCATATATTCAGCATCCCATGAATCGAGGGCAGGGCGGGGTATGCCAGGTTTATCCTCGCAGACAATAAATTTATAAGCGCAGTCCTGAGCAGCCGGATAATGTTCCAGGAACTGCCAGTGAAATTTTGCTCGAGCACGGCGTTCGTCGCCAGCTTCAATGGCTGTGGCTACAGCCACAGCGCCTTCTTCCCTTGTTGCCAGTTCGTCAGGAATAGCGGCGCAAATAAAGACTTTACTCATTTTGTTTTAACCTCATGACAGATTTAAGGATGAACAAATCCCTGCCATTGCTGGCATATAAGAATGAAACCGGATATTTATTACGGAACTGTTTTAAAGACCTGCCGGGATTTCGATATTATCCTGGTGAATAACTTTATCGACCGGGTAACAGTTACCGGGAATTTTCTGTTCGGTTGCTGCTGTCATACACTCCTGCATTGTCCTGTGAACACTGACTGCAATATCAACTGGCTCTCCGGAAACAAGAAAAACTGTCAGAACAAGCGCAAATGCTGAATTCATTGTGCACATCCTTTTGGCATCAGACGTAAACGAGCCAGCATTGAAACAATGCATATTTTATTTAATAGCTCCCGTTCTTGTTTTCTCTTGTTAATGGCATCTTCAGTAAATACAGGGTTACTGATAGTGACACCAATTTCAAAACAACCTTCAGACGTATTAACGTTTGGTAATAACGTTTTCATTATCGCGTCCTCAACAATGAATTTTGTGATGCAGTGCCTGGTGCCTCCAGGTGACGTTAACCAGTTAACAATTAACGCCGGATACAGAGAATCCACCCATAACACTGTTTTTGGTTTTAACTGTTCCGCGTGCGCTTAGCCGCATTCACCGCATCACAAAATTCACTTTAAAAACGGCGGCAGAGCAGTCACGGAGTAAAACTGATACCGCCAAACGTCACCAGAAAATTGATAACAGAGGGCGTTGCAGCGGGGTTGTCACTTAAGCGTATGGTCAACCTGACAACTCGGTGTCCTCAACGGGGAAGGAATAACCCCGCCATACTTACCGCCGCGCCATTTCGCGGGTTGCCACAACCGGAAGCGCACGGTCGAATTAAATTTAACGACACCGTACAGTGAGACGAACTTCGCCGTGCGCTTTCGTGTTGTGTGCCTGCTTTTAACCACGTCAGGCGAGGTGGTATCCTTCTTATTCCGAATAACCAAGAAGGAAATCTATATGACTAAAGAAGAATTTGTCTCTTATATTTTTGATAAAACGGTTGAAATGTATGCCGCTACTTACGGGTCCTGTAATCCTCTGAATAAACCAGAGGGGAAAGATGATTTCGACAAAATTTACCGCTTCTTGGAGGACCGCTATATCAAAAGGTTAGAGGACGCAGGGATCAAATCCCCAGTGAAGTCACCATTGTCCTGAGAACTTGCAGGACGTCATGATCGTAACTTCCATCCAAACCGCGACGGCAAATTGCTTCTCGTATTACCGGAAGCAGTTCGCTGGAAATCTCGGTGCATATTTCACCTGATAATACGCCTGGCTCAAGTGAGAATATTGGTGAACTTACGGTCTTGGTCTCGACAGTTTCAGAGTCAGTGCCAACATTATAAAGCTCAACGAAAGCGGTCTTGATTTTCCGGGCCAGATCTTTTGCTGGCTCGCTTGCAATATCTTTCCCGATTTCTCGCAGCACAGAATGCAATGTATGAGCTGCTGTTTTCTGTACATCAGACGGTAAATCTTTAAATTCCATCGTCAGCCTCATCAGTCAGTGTTTCTGGCTAACCAGCAACGCGCGCCAGATTCGGTTTTAAACGTTTTGCTTTTGGTATATGTCATCGCGGTGAACGTACCGTCCTGGTTGGGGAACACGCCACATACCAGAGATTCGCTGTTGCCAAGATCGATAGTATCCATGCTGACCTCATTTCCCCTTAACGCCGGGGTCGCGGAACTGTTTGCTGAGAACACCGTGCGGTGTCTTGATGGAAAGTAATTTAGAATAACCTAACATGAGAGGCAAGTGTTTTTTGTTAGATTGATCTAACAAAAAGAGTGGGCGCAACTAATCACTTGAAAAGAATGTTATTTTATTGATTTATTTTTACGCGCTTTAAGCATTTCTTCGAAGAGTTTGTTGAAGTTTTCTACTCTTGCGCGCATTTCAGACAGCAAGGCTTCCTGCTCGGAAGATGGAAGAGCATCGAATAATTCGATCAATTCTTTGTGGTTGGGAGTTAGCTCTGTTTCCACATGAAGTTCTTGTGCAGGCACTGGTGCCTTGTCTTCGTCACCAAACATTAGCCATGTAGGTGAGCACTTCAGAGCATCCGCTAAAGCAAACAATCGTTTTCCGACTGGCTGGGTTTCGTCTCTTTCCCATTGTGAAATTGTGACGTGAGCAACTCCAGCGAGGCGCGCAGCTTCTCGTTGTGTTAAGCGTAATTCTTTTCGTCGCGCCAGAACTCGCTGGCCTAGGGTTCTTGTATCCATAGTTAGGTAATTCTAATTTTTCTTGACTTAGGTATCCCGCGCACAATAATGTTAGAAAAGTCTAACAAGAGGGGGCTTTGATGCTTAAAGTTGACGCAATTACTTTTTTTGGCAGCAAAACAAAGCTTGCCAATGCCGCAGGAGTGAGACTGGCAAGTGTTGCTGCTTGGGGGATACTGGTTCCTGAAGGTCGCGCGATGCGTCTACAGGAGGCATCTGGCGGGGAGCTTCAGTATGATCCCAAAGTTTATGACGAATATCGTAAGACGAAGCGGGCGGGGCGGTTGAACAATGAAAATCACTCCTGAACAGGCTCGTGAGGCTCTGGATGCCTGGATATGTCGACCAGGAATGACACAGGAGCAGGCGACGATATTAATCACTGAAGCATTCTGGGCTTTGAAAGAGCGCCCGAACATCGATGTTCAGCGTGTCACATATGAAGGTGGCGCGGTTGATCAGCGAGCGCTTAGCGTTAATCGAGTGAAGATATTCGAACGCTGGAAGGCTATCGACACCAGGGATAAGCGTGAAAAGTTCACAGCGCTAGTGCCTGCAATTATGGAGGCTATCCGGATTAGTGATTTCAGGTTGTATCGTGAGATCAGTGATGGAAAAAGTATTACGTACATGATCGCCGGGTTAAATAAAGAATATGGCGATGTGGTGGAATCCGGACTGCTTTTTGCAGATCCTGCCGTTGTAGATCGTGAAACTGACGAACTTATAGAAAAAGCAATTGCTTTCAAGCTTGCGTATCGACAGCAATACCAACAAAAAGCTGGATGGAATTATGAGTCTTCTTTTTGCTGAACGCCCACTGGTTATAAACACGCAGCTGGCAATGAAAATCGGCTTAAACGAAGCCATTGTTTTGCAACAACTGCACTACTGGTTGAGAGATACCAACTCCGGTATGGAATGTGATGGTGTTCGCTGGATTTATAACACAACGGAACAATGGCTGGAACAGTTCCCATTCTGGTCAGAGTCAACTTTAAAGCGCGCGTTTGCAAGTCTGAAAACGCTGGGGCTTTTGCGTTGTGAAAAGCTCAATAAATCAAAGCGCGATATGACCAATTTCTACACGATCAACTATGGGAGCGAGCTTTTAGATGGTGGCAAATTGAACGAATCCATCGGTTCAAAATGCGCCGCTCCATCAGGTCAAAATGACACGATGGAAGAGGTCAAAATGAAACGCTCCATTGGTTCAAAACGACCCAATGTCATCGGGTCAAAATGGCCTGATGATCTTACAGAGAATACAACAGAGATTACTACAGAGAATAAAAACACTTTTCGTCCGGAAGCTTCGCAACCGGACCCGCAGACGACTGAACAGGATTTTTTAACCCGGAACCCCGACGCGGTTGTGTTTAGTGTGAAAAAACGCCAGTGGGGTAGCAGGGAGGATTTGGCGTGTGCGCAGTGGATTTGGGGGCGGATCGTGAACCTTTACGAACAGGCTGCCAGCGACGATGGAGAGATCATGCGACCAAAAGAGCCTAACTGGACAGCCTGGGCCAATGACGTGCGCACAATGCGGATGCTGGATGGCAGAAGCCACAGACAAATTTGCGAAATGTTTGGTCGGGTACAGCGGGATCCATTCTGGGTAAAAAACATCATGAGCCCGTCAAAACTCCGCGAAAAATGGGACGAACTGGTCATCCGCCTGGGACGTTCACCTGTACAGCGTTGTGTGAATCATATTTCTGAACCGGATACAGAAATTCCGCCTGGTTTCAGGGGATAAGTGTTGATTTCAGGTCATGAGATAATTTTAAGGGGGACTTGTGGCAAAAGTTTTTACACAAGAAGAGCGGGAAAAAATTAAAGGGCAGGTTGTTGAACTCGTACGCCGGAGTGGGCGTGAGACGTTACGGCAACTGGAAGTCAAGACAGGTGCGACAAGATATCTGATGAGCGTTCTCGCAAGAGAGCTGGTTGCCAGCGGCGATGTATACAACTCTGGTTACGGGTTATTCCCGTCTGAACAGGCGCGTAAGGACTGGCAAAATGCCCGTAAAAAGCTCTCAAGGGCAAAGCTGAAGAAACCATCTGCGGTTGATCCGGACCTTATCTGGTCATTACCTGACGGAGAAATACGTCGCTACGACAGGCGTCAGAACATAATCTGCCGCGAGTGCCGGAAGAGTGAAGTTATGCAGCGCATACTGGCATTTTATCAGGGATAATGTTAGGTATTTTAGACGTTACTAGATTAAAAAGCATTAGTTCAGGAGTGAATTGACATTCTCATTTTTCATGGCACAGGGTAGATCTGGCGTGGTTGTCCGCTTTGTGCCAACAGCGGACGTTACTAACGAAACTGTGAGTTAAAAACGGGAGCTGGTCACCTCCATCCCGCGAAATGGAATTCAAAAATGCCCTTATGTACGGTACTTCTAGTCTGATGTGAGCATTTTCGTGGATTTTTTCGAGCCACTCCAACGAATGATTACATTCAGTTTCGGGCACTAAAACGTCATAAATCCGCAAGTTGAGGAGTAGCGATCAGCCAATTGGTTAAAAAACAGCTTTAATTCCCTTTTTCAAGCAGGCTCCTTGTCGCACGTCTGGTGCATCCAATTCATTTCAGTTACCCTGATGCCATACTGGCACGGACTAGCTCTCTTAATTGGCGCTGGTTTGTTAACCTTGTCCGCTGTCGGGTCTTTGTAAGTTGTAATTCCTAAACTAGCATAATTTTATTATAAGGCCTCTTACTATGCACATTTTATCTGTTTCAAAAAAGGAAGTTGGAAGAGCTGGGGATAGATTAGTTTCTCAGTTTGGTACAGGTGAAAAATATAAAGAGGAAGATGTACAAATTCTTCATGAGTGGAGGATGTTGCATTTATATCCTTTAAGTAAAATACAATTTTATATGGAAAGAGAGGCTATTTCCTTAAACAAAAATGCGTTACTATCCTCTAGAATTAAGAGGATGCCTTCCATTGTTACTAAGCTTTCTAGATTTCCTGATATGAAGTTAAATAAGATGCAGGATCTTGGTGGGTGCCGGGCTATTTTAAATAATCTGGATCAAGTGTATGATTTAGTTAATAAAATAAAATCATCTAAATTCTCACATGAACTAGTTAGAATGGATGATTACATGATAGACGTGAAAGATTCTGGTTATAGAAGCTTTCATATGGTCTATTCATTCCAAAATAAAAAATTTCCATCTTTAAATGGGTTGCGCATTGAAATGCAAATAAGAACAGCTATTCAACATAGCTGGGCTACAGCAGTTGAAATGGTTGGTTTGTTTCGAAAGGAATCATTGAAATCTGGTTTTGGTGATGCAAGATGGCTTAGGTTTTTTGAATTGGTATCAGAGCTTTTTTATAAACTTGAGTATGAAAAAGAACCATCTGGGAGTTATATAAAAATATCAGAAGAATTAAGTTATTTATCCGTCGAGTTGAATGTTTTCGATATATTAGCTGCTTACAATGCCGTAGTTAGCCATATTGAGGGTAGCAAAAAATATGATAAAGGACTTTGCATAATTGTTGTTGATACCATAAAGCGGAATATAAATATAAAGAGCTTCGAAAATCACAATCATGCGAAGGCGGCAGAAGCTTATGTCGAGTCTGAAAAATACTGCGCGGAAAATAAAGGCTGTGAAGTGGCTATGGTTTCTGTTAGTTCAATTAGTGAATTAAAAAATGCATATCCTGCTTACTTTTTAGATACGAAAACTTTTTTAAATTATCTCAGTAGGTATGTTTTTATAAAATAAAAAATGTTATCTGGAGTGGTCTGAATTCTACTAACTTAGTTTTTTCAGACCGCTTCTGACCACAATGGCCTGTGAGGTTCTGCTGCTAGTCAACATAAAATAACAAAGCCGGCAGGTGGTGGTTGTTGTAAAGTTATTCAATGACATTCATGGAGGCTTAAGCGAATTATTTGTCCCTGGTCGGTATGGTGGCAACAGCTTGTTGCGAGAATTTGGCTAATTTGGACTGACTTCCGCTCCTTGCTCAAAGCGGACTAGAAGGTTAGCTTGTGTCGGACTTTGCGTATTAAAAGAAGTGCTGGTGGTGACTAGTGGTTGAGCCCCATTTCCACAGAAAAAATCAGAGAAACTATACCCAATAGTTGTATTGAATCACTGACGAGACAGCCTCATATTCATCAGGACTGGTGTACGTCCAATACAGGAGGTTGTGGTGCTGGTTCTCAAATGTGCGCTGGCTATTACGGCTGTAATGGCGATTTATTGTCTTGCTATTGTTCTTATGGATCGCCTTTCTGACTGATTTCATATTGGCGAGGTAAAGGTAGTTAAGTAGAATGGCTGCGGGTGCTTGAGGCTATCTGCCTCGGGCATGAACACCAAAGGCAGATAGAGAAAAGCCCCAGTTAACATTACGCGTCCTGCAAGACGCTTAACATTAATCTGAGGCCAATTTCATGCTAGACACATGTAGGTTAGCCTCTTACGTGCCGGAAGGCAAGGAGAAGCAGGCTATGAAGCAGCAAAAGGCGATGTTAATCGCCCTGATCGTCATCTGTTTAACCGTCATAGTGACGGCACTGGTAACGAGGAAAGACCTCTGCGAGGTACGAATCCGAACCGGCCAGACGGAGGTCGCTGTCTTCACAGCTTACGAACCTGAGGAGTAAGAGACCCGGCGAGGGAGAAATCCCTCGCCGCCTCTGATGTGGCAGGCATCCTCAACGCACCCGCACTTAACCCGCTTCGGCGGGTTTTTGTTTTTATTTTCAACGCGTTTGAAGTTCTGGACGGTGCCGGAATAGAATCAAAAATACTTAAGTAGCGCGCAGGGATAAGAGGGATGGTCCCTTAAAGGGGAGAGCTAATTATCCGGAAGGATTCTGATGATGAACATCGAAGAACTGCGTAAAATTTTTTGTGAAGATGGCCTCTATGCTGTGTGCGTTGAAAATGGAAATCTTGTTAGTCATTACCGCATTATGTGTTTGCGAAAGAATGGGGCTGCGTTAATTAATTTTGTGGATGGTCGAGTGACAGACGGATTTATCTTGCGCGAAGGTGAGTTTGTCACTTCATTACAGGCACTGAAAGAGATCGGAATAAAAGCAGGCTTTTCAGCTTTTGCAGAAGAATAAACTCATCTACAATCTTGCGCGGGGCTGAACTCCCGCTGAGTAACACCGTGCCACCGGAGAAAACCGATGGCACGCAACGTAAAATATTACAATTCTGATAATTCGCCCGTTCTTGCCTGCACGCACGGGCGGTATTCTCACGCATTCAAGTCTGAATGGTTCCAGCACCCTCCATGCACTGCAGAACAGGCCGAATGGCTGATTCATTCTTACCGCAGGCGCGGGTTCGAGGTTAAGAAAGCTCTCAGTCTCGACTATCGGCACTGGATAATCTCTGTCAGGCTGCCTTATTCCGAACGCCCACCACGTGCGTCCCGCACTTTCCAGCAACGGATCTGGAGGTAACGTGCGGGTATTACTTAGACCTGTTCTGGTGCCTGAGCTTGGGCTGGTGGTCCTTAAGCCGGGCCGTGAATCCATACAGATATTTCATAATCCTCGAGTGCTGGTGGAACCGGAACCAAAAAGCATGCGTAATCTGCCATCCGGAGTCGTTCCTGCCGTTCGCCAGCCGCTGGCGGAAGACAAAACATTGCTGCCGTTTTTTAGTAACGAACGGGTGATTCGTGCTGCTGGCGGCGTTGGCGCATTGTCTGACTGGCTATTACGTCATGTTACATCCTGCCAGTGGCCTAATGGCGATTACCATCACACTGAAACAGTCATTCACCGTTATGGTACCGGCGCAATGGTGTTGTGCTGGCACTGCGACAACCAACTGCGTGACCAGACATCGGAATCACTGGAGCTGCTTGCTCAACAAAATCTGACAGCATGGGTGATTGACGTCATCCGTCACGCAATAAGCGGTACGCAGGAGCGGGAATTATCTTTGGCTGAATTATCCTGGTGGGCGGTCTGCAATCAGGTGGTGGATGCACTACCTGAGGCTGTATCGCGTCGTTCGCTGGGATTACCAGCGGAAAAAATCTGCTCGGTGTACCGCGAAAGCGACATCGTACCGGGAGAGCAGACCGCCACCAGCATATTGAAACAACGCACAAAAAATCTTGCACCGTTGCCTTACGCCCACCAGCAACAAAAACCACCACAGGAAAAGACGGTGGTAAGCATCAACGTTGATCCAGAGTCTCCGGAATCTTTCATGAAGCTGCCTAAACGTCGCCGCTGGGTTAAGGAGAAATACACTCGTTGGGTTAAGACACAGCCGTGTGCTTGCTGCGGTATGCCAGCCGACGATCCGCATCATCTGATTGGTCACGGGCAGGGCGGAATGGGAACAAAAGCACATGATCTCTTTGTGTTGCCTTTGTGCAGAAAGCATCACAACGAGCTGCATACGGATACAGTGGCATTTGAAGAGAAGTATGGCTCCCAACTGGAGCTGATATTTCGTTTTATCGATCGCGCGCTGGCAACTGGCGTACTGGCGTAAGTGGAGAACGAGCATGAACCTTGAAGCCTTACCAAAATATTACTCCCCAAAATCTCCAAAATTGAGCGATGACGCTCCAGCGACAGGCACCGGTTGTTTAACAATTACGGATGTAATGGCAGCGCAGGGGATGGTGCAGTCGAAAGCACCACTTGGGTTGGCCTTATTTCTGGCAAAAGTTGGTGTTCAGGACCCTCAGTTTGCGATTGAAGGCCTGCTAAATTACGCGATGGCACTGGATAACCCGACATTGAACAAATTGAGTGAAGAAATCCGGTTACAGATTATTCCTTACCTCGTGAATTTTGCCTTTGCTGATTACTCCAGGTCTGCGGCAAGTAAGGCTCGCTGTGAGCATTGTTCAGGTACGGGATTTTATAATGTATTGCGCGAAGTGGTGAAACACTACAGACGCGGGGAATCTGTAATCAAGGAAGAATGGGTGAAGGAACTATGTCAGCATTGCCATGGTAAGGGCGAAGTCAGCACAGCGTGCAGAGGGTGTAAGGGTAAAGGGATTGTTCTGGATGAAAAAAGAACCCGGTTTCATGGCGTACCGGTATATAAGATTTGTGGGCGTTGTAATGGAAACCGATTTAGTCGTTTACCGACCACGCTGGCACGACGTCATGTCCAGAAGCTGGTACCAGACCTGACCGATTATCAGTGGTATAAGGGGTATGCGGACGTCATTGATAAACTGGTAACAAAGTGCTGGCAGGAAGAAGCATACGCGGAAGCGCAATTGAGGAAGGTGACGAGATAAATGATTTTTGCTGAAGATGGCGACATGATGTTTGCATTTTTCAAAAAACATGGATAAGATTCTCTCAACGATGGGCTTTGTGTATCCGACGTTTAGAAAAAAGTAGAAAACCCGCTTATAAGCGGGTTTTTGTGCTTTAAATGGGGCAATAGAGATATTGAATCTCATCCCGGGATAAACATTGGCAGTTGAAGGTCCACGCGAACCATTTATCCGGCAAAATTCCACGCGTAATCCTGTGGTAATTTCTTCTGCATCTCGAAGATTGAGAGCTGAAACGTGAAGCTGGGCATCGATACGCCATCGGATGGGAATATAAGACCTTTGCTGCTTTTGTAGTCAAAGTTTTTGACAATTCCTGTCATTTTAGGGGACAGAAAAACTCCTTAATACTGATAACCTGGTGCACCATACACACGTTCCTGGAGAAAACTACTTTTTTGATAGGGTTGAAGGTGGCTGGATGTCTAAAATAAACATTGCTTCATATGTTCAACTATGAGTTAATGACTGCGTCGGTTTGAAGAACAGACGATATACGAAGTAGTTTACTAAAGCAGTTCTCATTTCAGGTGTTATTCACTTATTCCTTCTTTGAGTCTCTCCAATTAAGTACGAAGTCGTTTCTGTTATGCAAACCATTTATGCCGAAAGGCTCAAGTTAAGGAATGTAGAATGTCAAATAAAATGACTGGTTTAGTAAAATGGTTTAACGCTGATAAAGGTTTCGGCTTTATTTCTCCTGTTGATGGTAGTAAAGATGTGTTTGTGCATTTTTCTGCGATTCAGAATGATAATTATCGAACCTTATTTGAAGGTCAAAAGGTTACCTTCTCTATAGAGAGTGGTGCTAAAGGTCCTGCAGCAGTAAATGTCATCATTACTGATTAAAATTCATCGCTCGTCTGTATACGATAACGAAGAAGGCTGATGCCTGAGTAGAGATACGGACAGAGTAGTGAATATTGGATCTCTTTAATAAAAAGTAAGGAGGTCCAATACATGAAACAATGGCCAGCATATTTGGCAAAATCTTAATCAGGAAAAGTATGCTAACCATTGTGGTGAAGTGCAGGTTTGCTGCATGAATAGTTTTACAGCAGAAGCTAACTGCTGGCATGGCAAAACAAAGTGCGTAAGTGGATGACTCCCACAAAAAGCACCACAATCTCAAACCCGCTCAGGCGGGTTTTTTATTATCTGCTTTAAATATATTATTAAAATATAAAAAATACTTGTTACTAATAAAATCAATCAGGCTACAGCTTTAAGATTTGTCTGGAATACTTTGTTGCAATGAGGGCAGATCAAAAGGGCACCTTTTTGTACTCTTGAAAAACTGTGTTCTGACTCTTGGGTGCAGTTTGGGCAGGAACATTTAACGAGATAATTACGGCGTGATTTTGAGTCTTTACGTTCTGACATAGGCTTTTCCTGTATAAATGGCCGTATACAGTACACTAAATATGAAAACATTTCTCGTATTATTATTTTATATATGACTTTCTTTCAAAATAATTACTCACATTTTTAATGTGTATGTTTCTTTAGCGCCGTTGAGAACAACGTGTGCTGTCAAAACTACCCCGTAGACTCCGATCTTTTCAAACATATTGCACCATCCGTGTACATCGGGGTGAGGATATGAAATCAATGGATAAGTTAACAACAGGTGTTGCCTATGGCACATCGGCGGGTAATGCTGGTTTCTGGGCATTGCAGTTACTCGATAAAGTAACTCCGTCACAGTGGGCTGCAATCGGTGTGCTGGGTAGCCTGGTTTTTGGCCTGCTGACGTATCTGACAAATCTTTATTTCAAGATTAAAGAAGACAGGCGTAAGGCTGCGAGAGGAGAGTAATCCAATGACTCAAGACTATGAACTGGTTGTGAAAGGAGTCCGTAATTTTGAGAATAAAGTTACGGTAACTGTAGCCTTACAGGACAAAGAACGCTTTGACGGTGAAATTTTTGACCTGGATGTCGCCATGGACCGTGTTGAAGGAGCTGCGCTGGAGTTTTATGAGGCAGCAGCCAGAAGGAGCGTCCGGCAAGTCTTCCTGGAAGTAGCAGAAAAATTGTCAGAAAAAGTTGAGTCTTATCTGCAGCATCAGTACTCCTTTAAGATTGAAAATCCTGCCAATAAGCACGAGCGTCCTCATCATAAATATCTATGAACACAAAAATCAGATACGGCCTGTCGGCTGCCGTTCTGGCGCTGATTGGTGCTGGCGCATCTGCTCCTCAGATACTTGACCAGTTTCTGGACGAAAAAGAAGGTAACCACACAATGGCATACCGCGATGGTTCTGGCATATGGACCATCTGTCGGGGTGCCACAGTGGTGGATGGAAAAACCGTTTTTCCCAATATGAAACTGTCGAAGGAAAAATGCGACCAGGTCAACGCCATTGAGCGTGATAAGGCGCTGGCATGGGTGGAGCGCAATATTAAAGTACCACTGACCGAACCACAAAAAGCGGGTATCGCGTCATTTTGTCCCTATAACATTGGCCCCGGTAAGTGTTTCCCGTCGACGTTTTATAAGCGGCTGAATGCTGGTGATCGTAAAGGTGCATGCGAAGCGATTCGCTGGTGGATTAAGGATGGCGGACGCGATTGCCGCATTCGTTCAAATAACTGTTACGGTCAGGTTATTCGTCGTGACCAGGAGAGCGCATTAACCTGCTGGGGGATAGAACAGTGAATCAGATATTCATGGTGATTTTTCTCGTGTTGTCAGGATTTATCGTCGGAAATGTCTGGAGCGACCGAGGATGGCAAAAAAAATGGGCGGAACGTGATGCTGCCGCATTATCACAAGAGGTAAATGCTCAATTTGCTGCTCGAATAATTGAACAGGGGCGAACTATAGCCCGTGATGAGGCTGTTAAAGATGCGCAACAGAAATCTGCTGAAATTTCTGCCAGGGCTGCTTATCTGTCTGATAGTGTTAACCAGTTGCGTGCCGAAGCAAAAAAATATGCCATACGCCTTGACGCAGCGAAGCATACCGCAGATCTTGCCGCTGCCGTCAGAGGCAAAACAACCAAAACCGCCGAAGGAATGCTCACCAACATGCTCGGAGATATTGCAGCAGAAGCTCAGCTTTATGCTGAAATTGCTGACGAACGCTACATCGCAGGAGTGACTTGTCAACAGATCTATGAATCTTTAAGAGATAAAAAGCATCAAATGTAGGGTAATATTAAATCGGAACATTTACATCGCGGAATGTAAAATTTAAATAAAAAGGACTCTTCCATGAGCCAAAATTCCTGAAATCTTAAGGGTAAGATAAAAGGTCTTAATCAGAATGACACGTTTTATTAATAAATAAAGCTATTCTTTCATTGCTGTGTTTTTCTTTACAAAAGTAATCCTTGCTATGGGTGGTTAATCATGCGTTAATGGTGTTCTGGTTTGTTACAAATTTATCTGAAGCAGTCATTGTTATAATTTTATTATTTGTACCTCTTGAGATTTCCTTGTTGGTTTTTCTCTCTGATATTTTTTTTCGGACCATTCTGCCCAAGGGCTAATTTCTTCAAAAGGTAATAATTATGTCTAACAAAATGACTGGTTTAGTGAAATGGTTTAACCCTGAAAAAGGTTTTGGTTTCATCACGCCGAAAGATGGCAGCAAAGATGTGTTTGTCCATTTCTCAGCAATTCAGAGCAACGATTTCAAAACATTAACTGAGAATCAGGAAGTTGAATTTGGTATTGAGAACGGACCTAAAGGTCCTGCCGCTGTTCATGTAGTGGCGCTTTGAGGTAGACAATATTACAAACCATATTCACTTTAGATGCCCGTGTTGTCATGGTTCCCAGTATAGAACATCATCTTTTGATGTTTCTGACATGAATCCTTTCGGGGCAAAATGTATCTTTTGTAAATCAATGATGATTACATTTGATAATATTTCACAATACTTAAATGCCAGCCGTCTGTCGTTGGATTTAAAAAAGTGAAAATGAAGGCTCCTTCGGGAGCTTTTTTGCTTGGTGTCTATTCGATGGATACTCACATACTACGGTAACATCATGAAAAAAATCATAGTTTTTTTTAACTCTGAACCAGCAGTGGTAGTGCCAGCGATGACTGGAGTTAACACCATCATGCGTGAATATCCAAATGGCGAAAAAACACACCTTACTGTAATGGCCGCAGGGTTTCCATCTCTGACCGGAGATCATAAAGTCATTTATGTAGCCGCGGATCGACATGTTACTTCAGAAGAAATTCTGGAAGCAGCAATAAGGCTCTTGAGTTGATTTGATGCTATTGCATTGATAATTCAGGAAAATTCTCTTTGTCTGTTTGTGTAAAATTTAGACTATCGTATGTTGATTATTGCGATGTTTCATCTTATCTTTTACACGTTTGCACCATATAATCGACTTACTGTGTAACTGGAAAGTCATAACAGACTAAAAGAGGAAATGATGAATATTGAAGACTTAAAAACAAAAGCAGAAGCAGATATTTCTGAATATATAACAAAAAAAATTATTGAACTTAAGAAAAAGACCGGGAAAGAAGTTACCAGTATTCAGTTTACCGCACGGGAAAAAATGACGGGTCTTGAAAGCTATGATGTCAAGATTAATTTAATCTGATGTATTCAATAATAAAGTTTATCCATAAACCTCGTTTTTACGGGGTTTTGTTATATTTGAATGGTTCCGAATATCTAAATCACAATTGTTGATGGTTTTTATTAAACCAATGCAGTCCGGCTCAGGAGTGAGAGAAGCCGGACGTTATGGTTTAGCGTGGTAAGATCTGTGTAGTTTTCTGGATGCTTTCAGTAAATAGTAATGAGTTATCAAAGGCATAGTAATATCTTTGGTGTTCCTGGATATTTGTAACCCATCGGAAAACTCCTGCTTTAGCAAGATTTTCCCTGTATTGTTGAAATGTGATTTCTTTTGATTTCAACTTATTATAGGAGGTCTCTATAAGATGTTTGTTTCTGGAGAATTTAACATTTACAACCTTTTTGAGTCCTTTTACTAACACTATGTTGTCGTTTTCTAACACAATGTGAATATTATCTGTGGCTAAATAGTAAATATAAAGTGAGACATTGTGACGTTTTAGCTCAGAATAAAATAATTCACAGTTTAAATCTTTACGCACTTGATCGAATATTCCTTTAAAAATGGCAGCCTGAGCCATTGGTAAACCTTCCATGTGATACGATGGCGCGTAGTTTGCATTATCGTGTTTATTGTTTCAATCTGGTCTGACCTCTTTGTGTTTTGTTGATGATTTATGTCAAATATTAAGCCTGTTTTTAATGAATAGTGTTGATTGCGTAACAAAGTTGAGCCTTGCTGGCATCCAGGAGGGATATGCAACCGACAGATGTATGTAAGGTCGATGTACTCAAACTTTCATACTTTTCCTCTTTTATGCAGAAAGATTTGAAGTAATATTTTAACCGCTAGATGACGAGCAAACGCATGGAGCGACAAAATGAATAAAGAACAATCTGCTGATGAACTCTCGTTGGATCTGATTCGTGTAAAAAATATGCTTAATAGCACCATTTCTATGAGTTACCCGGATGTTGTAATCGCATGTATAGAACATCAGGTGTCTCTGGAAGCATTCAGGGCAATTGAGGCAGCGTTGGTGAAGCACGATAAGAATTCGAAGGATTATTCCCTGGTGGTTGACTGAGCACCATAACTGCTAATCATTCAAACTATTTAACCTGTGACAGAGTCAATGTCGCATTCTGTCACTGTCAGGCTAATACAGAGCTGCAATTCAACTACTGCAATGTCCTCGTAATTAGGTGAATTTACATATCGTCCTGTTCGGATGCCGGCTGCATTGCTGAAGATGAGGCATTTATGGTTCGCATATTTTCCCCTCATGCTCGTCAGTCCTGTGCGTAGGAAGAAACAGGACACTCACACTAATTTGTGTGGGCATGCTGTGATGTCCTTCTGAATTATTCCTATGCCATTATGTAAAGCGCTGTATCAGATGCTCGTCACGGCTGTCAGGCTGTCGGGTCCTCCCGGTGGGGGCCCCTGCCACGGGGCGGGAGCGTCGCGGAAAAAGGCTAGTTTTTGAAATTTCATCCGTCATCACCACTACTGTAATAGATTGATATTACAGTATTTTTATTTTTGTGGTGTCGATTTTGATTGTTTTTTGTTCATCACTAACACCGTTTGCCTAAAGTCGTTCGCAAGATGCATGTTTAAAACATTCTGGAGCGGGTATGGATCGAGAGTTAAAAAATCTGACGCTGAATATCAGTCAATTGGCGGCACTGTCAGGTGTACATCGCCAGACTGCTGCGGCAAGGCTGCAAAATCTACCCGTTGCAGGGGGGCATGAAAGCAACCTCAAGCTTTATCGGGTGGTTGATATTGTGTCGGCATTTCTGGCATTACCACCGCCGGTTGCAGAAGGCGAAATGGACGCACATGAGCGCAAAGCTTGGTATCAGTCTGAACGTGAGCGTCTTAAGTTCGAACAGGAAACGGCACAACTCATTCCGGCCAGTGATGTCAGACGGGAGTTTGCCATCTGGGCAAAAGCGGTCGTGCAGGTGCTGGAGACATTACCGGATATTCTTGAACGTGACTGCGGTCTGCAGCCTGCCGCTGTGAGCCGTGTTCAGTCCATTATTGATGATCTGCGCGATCAGGTAGCCCTGCGGGTGACTGAAGCAGGTGCGGATGATGAGGAGGAATTACAGCAGGAGGAGTAATGCTGAATCAGGAAACCGCAAAGGCAGCACGAACCGATTCAGGTTATATCCTTCGCGCACCGAGACGAATGCGGGTTGCTGATGCCGTTGCTCAGTATATGCGGGTGCCCATGGGGGCAGGGAACTCAGTCCCATGGGATCCGCTGGTGGCACCGTATGTTATTGAGCCTATGAACTGCCTGGCCTCGCGTGAATACGACGCAGTGATATTTGTTGGCCCGGCACGAACCGGCAAGACTATCGGCCTGATTGACGGCTGGGTGATTTACAACGTGATTTGCGATCCTGCTGATATGCTGATCATTCAGATGACGGAGGAAAAAGCCCGCGAACACTCCAAAAAACGACTCGCCAGAACGTTTCGCGTCAGCCCGGAAGTGGTCAGTCGCCTGAGTCCGAACAAAAATGACAACAACGTTTATGACAGAACATTCCTTGCTGGCAACTACCTGAAAATCGGCTGGCCGTCAGTCAATATCATGTCTTCATCAGATTATAAATGCGTGGCGCTGACGGATTATGACCGTTTTCCGGAAGATATTGATGGTGAGGGGGATGCCTTCTCTCTTGCCTCAAAACGTACCACCACATTTATGTCCAGTGGTATGACGCTGGTGGAGAGTTCCCCCGGCAGGGATGTGAAGGATGTGAAATGGCGACGGACTTCACCGCATGAGGCTCCACCAACCACGGGGATCCTGTCGCTCTATAACCGTGGCGATCGCCGTCGCTGGTACTGGCCCTGTCCACACTGTGGTGAGTATTTTCAGCCCTGCGGCGATGTGGTTGCTGGTTTCCGTGATATTGCCGATCCTGTGCTGGCAAGTGAGGCGGCTTATATTCAGTGTCCTTCCTGTTCAGGACGGATTTTGCCTGAACAAAAACGCGAGCTGAACGGACGTGGGGTCTGGTTACGGGATGGTGAATCCATCAATGCAGATGGCAGTCGTTATGGTGATCCCCGGCGTTCACGTATTGCGTCATTCTGGATGGAGGGTCCGGCAGCTGCTTATCAGACACTCTCGCAACTCGTTTACAAACTGCTTACTGCAGAACAGGAATACGAGACAACCGGAAGTGAAGAGACACTCAAGACGGTTATCAATACCGACTGGGGATTACCTTATCTTCCCCGCGCCAGCATGGAGCAACGAAAAAGTGAATTGCTTGAGCAGCGGGCAGAGCCAGTTCCTTCCCGCAGTGTGCCGGATGGCGTTAATTTCCTTGTGGCGACAGTGGATGTGCAGGCGGGACGTCATCGCCGTTTTGTGGTTCAGGTAACGGGCTATGGCAGCCGTGGCGAACGCTGGATTATTGATCGTTACAACATCACGCAGTCATTGCGCGGTGACAGCGACGGGGAGAGCCAGCGAATTGATCCGGCCAGCTATCCGGAAGACTGGGATGTCCTGCTGACGGATGTTTTTCATAAAAGCTGGCCGCTGGCCTCCGACCCTTCTCAACAAATGCGACTGATGGCAATGGCGGTGGACTCCGGCGGTGAAGACGGGGTCACTGATAATGCCTATAAATTCTGGCGTCGTTGCCGTCGTGATGGCCTTGGTAAACGTATTTACCTGTTTAAGGGCGACAGCATCCGGCGAGCAAAACTGATCACCCGTACATTCCCTGATAACACCGGACGAACGGGCCGACGGGCGCAGGCCGCAGGTGATGTGCCGCTCTGGCTTCTTCAGACGGATGCCCTGAAAGACCGGGTGAATAACGCGTTATGGCGTGACTCGCTAGGTCCCGGCTATGTGCATTTCCCTGACTGGCTGGGGAGCTGGTTTTACGACGAACTGACGTATGAAGAGCGGAGCAGTGACGGGAAATGGAGTAAGCCGGGTCGCGGTGCCAACGAAGCTTTTGACCTGATGGTGTATGCCGAGGCTCTGGTCATTCTGCATGGATACGAAAAGATCCGCTGGCCGGATGCACCGGAGTGGGCGAGCCGGGAAACCTGGCTGGAGTGTGTCCCGGACAGTACCGAACCGTCACCCTCACCGGAACCGGTACCCACGCCTGTTAAAAAACAAAAACGGAAGAAAACAGTAACTGACGATGTTAACCCCTGGCTGACTTCCGGAGGATGGTTATGAATCAGAATGATATTGAAGCCATGATTCAGCGTTATACGGAAGCTGAAATGGCGGTGCTGGACGGAAAATCCGTCACTTTTAATGGTCAGCAGATGACCATGGAAAACTTATCTGAGATCCGGCAGGGGCGGCAGGAGTGGGAGCGCCGCCTTGCGGCTCTGATTACACGACGACGGGGGCATCCCGGGTACCGGCTGGCGAGGTTCTGATGGCAATTCTTGATGATGTGATTGGCGTTTTTTCACCAGGATGGAAAGCGGCAAGGCTGCGTTCCCGTGCGGTGATCCAGGCTTATGAGGCCGTAAAAACGACGCGGACACACAAAGCCCGACGGGAGAACCGAACTGCCGACCAGTTAAGCCAGTACGGGGCCGTGTCGTTACGTGAGCAGGCTCGTTACCTTGATAACAACCACGATCTGGTCATTGGTGTATTTGACAAGCTGGAAGAACGGGTGGTGGGGAAAAACGGGATTATTGTCGAGCCACATCCGGTATTACGCAATGGGGCCATTGCCCGTGATCTGGCAGCGGAGATACGTACCCGATGGAGTGAATGGTCTGTCAGTCCGGAGGTCACCGGGCAGTTTACCCGTCCGATGCTGGAACGTCTGATGCTGCGTACCTGGCTGCGCGATGGTGAGGTGTTTGCCCAGATGGTTTCCGGGCGCATAAACAGCCTGACGCCTTCTGCCGGTGTTCATTTCTGGCTGGAGGCGCTCGAGCCGGACTTTATTCCCATGACCAGTGATGAGAGCAACAGGCTGAATCAGGGCGTGTTTGTTGATGACTGGGGGCGTCCCGAAAAATATCTGGTGTATAAAAGCCGTCCCGTATCCGGGCGGCAGATGGAAACCAAAGAAGTGGATGCAGAGCGAATGCTGCATCTTAAATTTGTTCGCCGTCTGCACCAGATGCGCGGGACGTCTTTGTTGTCCGGTGTGCTGATCCGCCTCAGTGCTCTGAAAGAGTATGAAGATTCTGAGCTGACTGCAGCAAGGATCGCCGCTGCTCTGGGGATGTACATCCGGAAAGGCGACGGACAGAGCTATGAAACGGATGGTAATGACAGCAAGGAGAATGAACGCGAGCTTACCATTCAGCCAGGCATTATTTACGACGATCTGAAACCCGGCGAAGAAATCGGAATGGTGAAGTCGGATCGCCCCAATCCTAACCTTGAAACTTTTCGTAATGGTCAGTTGCGTGCCGTGGCTGCGGGCAGTCGTCTGAGTTTTTCCAGTACAGCGCGCAACTATAACGGCACTTACAGCGCCCAGCGTCAGGAGCTGGTTGAATCTACTGATGGCTACCTGATCCTGCAGGACTGGTTTATTGGTGCCGTCACCCGCCCGATGTACCGTGCCTGGCTGAAACAGGCTGTGGTATCCGGTGTTATCAGGCTACCCCGCGATCTGGACCGATCTTCACTGTATACCGCGGTGTATTCCGGACCGGTGATGCCGTGGATTGACCCTGTTAAGGAGGCTGAGGCCTGGAAAATTCAGATTCGTGGTGGAGCGGCGACAGAATCAGACTGGGTACGTGCAGGTGGTCGTAATCCAGATGATGTCAAACGTCGGCGCAAGGCCGAAATTGATGAAAACCGCAAGCTGGATCTGGTATTTGATACCGATCCGGCCAGTGATAAAGGAGGCAGCAGTGCCGCAACGAAACGACAGGAGCCGCAGCACACCGACGACCAGTCCGAAGAATAATTCTTGGTTCAGGATGCAGGCAGGTCACCAGAGTGACGCGGATATTTATATTTATGACGAGATTGGTTTCTGGGGTGTTACGGCGAAGCAGTTTATCAGTGATCTGAATGCACTGGGCGATATCACCCACATTAATCTCCATATTAATTCACCGGGTGGCGATGTCTTTGAAGGCATCGCCATTTTTAATGCACTGAAAACACATGGTGCGTCCATTACCGTTTATGTCGACGGTGTGGCGGCGTCAATGGCGTCGGTCATTGCGATGGTGGGAAACCCGGTCATTATGCCGGAAAACTCCTTCATGATGATTCATAAACCATTTGGCTTTACGGGCGGTGATGCGGAGGACATGCGCACCTATGCCGACCTGCTCGATAAAGTTGAGGCGGTTCTGTTACCCGCTTATGCACAGAAAACCGGGAAAACCACCGATGAAATTGCTGCCATGCTGGCGGATGAGACCTGGATGTCCGGTGCCGAATGTCTGGCACAGGGATTTGCTGATCAGGTGACACCAGCCGTTAAGGCAATGGCATGTATTCAGTCAAAACGTACAGAGGAATTTAAAAAGATGCCGGAATCCATTCGAAATATGATTACTCCGCCACGCAACAGTGCTCCACGCGTACAGGATGATGGACCTGCAGCCTCCCGGACGCCAGTGCAGGCAGCAGCACCCGTGGTGGATGAAAACAGCATCCGTGCGCAGGTCCTGGCAGAGCAAAAAGCGCGTGTAAACGGTATTAATGATCTGTTTGCCATGTTTGGCGGGCGTTATCAGTCGTTGCAGGCTCAGTGTCTTGCCGATCCTGAATGTTCGCTGGAGCAGGCCCGCGAAAAGCTGTTGAACGAGATGGGGCGCGAGTCCACGCCATCCAATAAAAATACCCCGGCTCATATTTATGCCGGTAACGGTAATTTTGTGGGGGACGGGATCCGCCAGGCGCTGATGGCGCGCGCCGGGTTTGAAAAAACTGAACGTGATAATGTCTACAACGGGATGACCCTGCGTGAATATGCCCGTATGTCACTGACTGAACGTGGTATTGGTGTTTCCAGTTATAACCCGATGCAGATGGTCGGTGCGGCGTTCACACACAGTACGTCTGACTTCGGTAATATTCTGCTGGATGTTGCGAACAAAGCCATTCTGCAGGGCTGGGAAGATGCCCCTGAAACCTATGAACAGTGGACGCGGAAAGGTCAGTTGTCTGATTTTAAAATTGCCCATCGTGTGGGTATGGGGGGCTTCAGTGCTCTGCGTCAGGTGCGTGAAGGGGCAGAATATAAATACGTCACCACCGGAGATAAACAGGCCACTATTGCACTGGCGACCTATGGCGAGCTGTTCAGTATCACCCGTCAGGCCATTATCAATGATGATCTGAATATGCTGACCGATGTCCCGATGAAGCTGGGCCGTGCGGCGAAATCCACTATTGCCGATCTGGTTTATGCCATTCTGACGTCTAACCCGAAAATCTCCACAGATAATGTAAGTCTGTTCGATAAAGCGAAACATGCAAACGTACTGGAGAGCGCGGCAATGGACGTGGCATCGCTGGATAAAGCCCGCCAGTTGATGCGCGTTCAGAAAGAGGGTGAGCGTCATCTGAATATTCGTCCTGCGTTCGTACTGGTACCGACGGCGATGGAGTCTGTTGCTAACCAGGTCATTCGCTCCTCAAGTGTCAAGGGGGCTGACATTAACGCCGGTATTATTAACCCGGTGAAAGATTTTGCGACCGTTATTGCAGAGCCTCGTCTTGATGATAACAGCCAGACCACCTTCTACCTGGCTGCGTCCAAAGGCTCCGATACGATTGAAGTGGCTTATCTCAACGGTGTGGATACGCCATATATTGATCAGATGGAGGGCTTCAGTGTGGATGGCGTGACAACGAAAGTGCGTATTGACGCTGGTGTTGCGCCAGTTGATCACCGCGGCCTGGTGAAATGTACGGCGTAAACGTCGCAGACAACAACTCTGATGGCCCGTAAGGGCTTTTTTTGTACCTGAAATCAGCCCCTGAACGGGGCTGTGCGGAGACAGTTATGGCAAAGAATTTTGTAGAAGAAGGAAAAACGGTGGCGATTGTTGCCAGTGCAGCCATCAGCAGCGGAGATCTGGTGCAGGTGGGTGATGTTTTTGCGGTGGCGCTGACCGATATTCCACAGGGAGAAACAGGCGACGGCATAACCGAAGGTGTGTTTATGCTGCCTAAGCTGAAAACGGATGACATGAAAACGGGTAAGAAGGTTTATCTGAAGTCAGGAAAAGTTCAGCTGACTAACAGCGGCTCTGATCCGCTGGTCGGGGTTGTATGGGCAGATGCCGGAACCAGTGCAGAAGAAGTGCCGGTAAAACTCAATGTCTGATCCCTTTTCCCGGCTGGCAGCGCGTATGGATGCGATCACGGTCAGAAAGATGGGAAAGACAGCCTCGATTAATGATGTCGATATGACTGTGATCCCGGGAGAAACACTGGCAGAGCTGAATGCTCTGTCCGGACCTGCGGTCTCTCTGGTGGTGTTTTCTTCGGGATACCGCCCACGGCGCGGGGATCGCGTTGTTTATGACGGACAACAATGGACGGTCACACGGCATGAACGTTTTAACGGTAAGCCAATGATCTTTATTGAGTAAAGAGGTGTGGGATGAAGGGGCTTGAGAATGCCATCCGCAATCTGAACAGCCTTGATACCCGTATGGTGCCACAGGCCAGCGCATGGGCGATAAACCGTGTGGCACAGAAAGCGGTCTCGGTTGCCACCCGGCAGGTTGCCGGGAATACCGTTGCGGGAGATAACCAGGTGAAAGGGATCCCCCTGAAACTGGTACGTCAGCGTGTCCGGGTGTTTAAAGCCAGTCCGTCAGGAAAAATGACGGCCAGGATCCGCGTTAACCGGGGCAATCTGCCCGCCATTAAGCTAGGGACAGCCCGGGTCAGACTGGCCCGGCGTGGTGGAAAACTGCAGTACCGTGGCAGTGTGCTGAAGGTGGGTAAATATCTTTTCCGGGATGCGTTTATTCAGCAACTGGCGAATGGTCGCTGGCATGTGATGCGACGTATTGATGGCAAAAATCGTTACCCCATTGATGTGGTGAAAATCCCGCTGTCCGGACCGCTGACACAGGCATTTGAAGATGCCCGCGACCACATCATTGCTGCGGAAATGCCGAAACAGCTGGGGTATGCACTGAAACAACAACTGAGGTTATGGCTGACCCGATGAACCGACATACACAAATCCGCCAGGCCGTACTGGCACGCCTTCGGGAACAGTGTGGAGACAGCGCCACGTTTTTTGACGGGCTTCCGGCATTTATTGATGCGCAGGAACTGCCTGCCGTGGCGGTGTGGCTGAGTGATGCTCAGTACACCGGAAAAATGACGGATGAAGATGACTGGCAGGCTGTTCTGCATATTGCCGTCTTCATCCGGGCACAGGCACCGGATTCAGAGCTGGATATGTGGATGGAGAGCACCATTTTCCCTGCCCTGAATGATATACCGGCACTTTCCGGACTCATCGACACCCTGATCCCACTCGGTTTTAACTATCAACGTGATAATGAGATGGCCACCTGGGCGATGGCGGAAATCACGTACCAGATCACGTACACGAATTAAGGAGGTGGTAATGACCACACCAAATCCACTGGCAAAGACGAAAGGTGCGGGGACGACGTTCTGGATGTATACCGGCAACGGCGATGCGTTTGCGAACCCTTTGTCGGACACTGACTGGCTGCGTCTTGCGATGGTGAAGGATCTGCAACCTGGCGAAATGACCGCTGATGCAGAAGATGACACTTATCTCGATGATGAAGATGCAGACTGGAAAACGACAACCCAGGGGCAGAAATCCGTTGGTGATACTTCGGCGACGCTGGCCTGGCGTCCGGGTGACAGCGGGCAGAAAAAACTGGTTCAGTTGTTCGACTCCGGTGAAGTCTGCGCGTTTCGTATCAAATATCCCAACGGCACTGTTGATGTTTTCCGTGGCTGGCTGAGCTCACTGGGTAAAACCATTGCCTCAAAAGACGTGATGACCCGCACTGTGAAAATCAGCGGTGTGGGGCGTCCGTATCTGGCAGAGGAAGGCACTGAAACCGTGAGCGTTACCGGGCTGACAGTATCACCGGCGTCTGCCAGTGTAAAAGTGGGAGCAACCACCACGCTGACCTTTACAGTAAAACCTGACGGAGCCAGTGACAAAGCGATCAGTGTGCATTCGTCAGATCCACAGACTGCCACGGTTACCCTGAACGGACTTGTGGCCACGGTAAAAGGCGTGAAGCAGGGCAGTGTCAGCATTGTGGGCATGACCGCTGACGGGAATTTTGTGGCTGTGACTGCGGTGACTGTCAGCGCAGCAGGTTAACAGGACGATACTCATCATTTGCCCCGGTTATGCGGGGCTTTTTTGCAGGTGGAGAACATGATGTTTCTGAAACAGGACACGTTTAATTATGAAAAACAGTCCGTGGTGCTCAGTGAGCTGTCCGGGCTGCAGAGAATTGAATATCTGACGTTTGTTCAGCAGCGAACGGCAAAGTTTGATGCCGGGGAGGGAGAACTGCCGGAGGCTGAACGACAGATTGCTTTTCTGCGGATGGGGATGGATATCAATGCCTGGCTGGTTTCCCGCTCACTGTGGAATGCGGATCAGTCTAAGGATGTAGAGACGCTTTGCGCATCCGTTATTACAACATGGTCGTATGATGCCCTGGGTGCGGGGGCGGAGATGGTTCTGTCGCTGAGCGGTATGGGGGCCATTGATAATGCCGTGGATGATGAGCATGAGGCGCTGACGCCGGAAAAGTCCTGACGCGGGAAATGCAGTTTGTCATGCGGCTTGCCCGGGAGTTCCGGCGGGCAGACTGGCGGCGGATGCTGTCGGAAATGTCGGCCACTGAGCTTGGTGAGTGGGGCGATTATTTCCGGATGCAGAGCTTCAGTGATGTGTGGATGGATGCGCAGTTTGCCTCGCTGAAGGCATTGATCGTGAGAATGGTGTCCGGCAGCAGTGATGCTGCGGTGGCTGATTTCAGCCTTTTACCGGAAGAGAACGGGATACCGGAGCGAACGGACGAAGAACTGATGCATCTTGGGGAAGGTATTTCCGGAGGTGTGCGTTATGGACCAGATAGCCAACCTGGTCATTGATTTGGGGATTGATGCGGCAGAGTTTAAAAATGAAATTCCCCGTATCAAAAACCTTCTGAATGGTGCAGCCAGCGATGCAGAACGGTCTTCTGCCCGTATGCAGCGTTTTATGGAGCGTCAGACTCAGGCCGCCCGGCAGACAACGCAGGCAGCTTCTTCGGCTGCAACAGCCGCATCCGTCCATGCGCAGACGGTGGAGAAGAACGCACAGGCTCATGAACGCATGGCCCGCGAGGTGGAGAAAACCCGCCAGCGCATGGAGGCACTGAGCCAGAAAATGCGCGAGGAACAGGCGCAGGCCATGGCTCTGGCGGAGGCTCAGGATAAAGCGGCTGCTGCGTTTTATCGTCAGATTGACAGTGTGAAACAGGCCAGTGCGGGGCTGCAGGAATTACAGCGTATTCAGCAGCAGATCCGACAGGCCAGAAACAGTGGCGGGATTGGTCAGCAGGATTATCTGGCGCTGATTTCTGAGGTTACTGCGAAAACCCGTGTTCTTACACAGGCTGAGGAAGAGGCTACCCGACAGAAAGTGGCGTTTATCCGTCAGCTTAAAGAGCAGGCAACCCGCCTGAATCTTTCATCTTCTGAGTTGCTTCGTGCTAAGGCAGCCCAGCTGGGGGTAAGCAGTGCTGCAGAAGTGTATATCCGCAAAATGGAGCAGGCAGGAAAAGCCACGCATTCGCTGGGTCTGAAAAGTGCAGCAGCCCGCCAGGAGATAGGCGTTCTGATAGGTGAACTGGCCCGCGGCAATTTAGGGGCGCTGAGGGGATCCGGGATAACGCTGGCTAACCGTGCCGGATGGATAGACACACTGATGTCACCGAAAGGCATGATGCTTGGCGGGGTTATTGGCGGTATTGCCGCGGCCGTCTATGGTCTGGGTAAAGCCTGGTATGACGGTCAGAAGGAGGGGGAAGAATTTAACCGCCAGTTGTCGCTGACGGGGCATTATGCCGGAGTCACTGCCGGGCAGCTGTGGACGCTCAGTCGTGCTATTTCCGGGAATGGTATCACGCAACATGCTGCAGCCGGTGCGCTGGCTCAGGTGGTGGGGAGTGGTGCATTTCGTGGAAACGATATCGGTATGGTGGCGAGAGCTGCCGCACAGATGGAGCGATCGGTTGGCCAGTCGGTCAGCGATACCATAAATCAGTTTAAGCGGCTGAAGGATGATCCTGTAAATGCCGCGAAGGCTCTGGACAATGAGCTGCATTTTCTTACTGCCACTCAGCTTGAGCAGATACGCGTCCTTGGGGAGCAGGGGCGGTCCAGTGATGCTGCACGGATAGCCATGTCTGCACTGGCAGAGGAAACCGGTCGGCGTACTGCGGATATTGATAATAACCTCAATGCGCTTGGCAGTACGCTGAAGTATCTGTCTGATTTGTGGAGTCGTTTCTGGGATGCGGCCATGAATATTGGTCGTGAAGACTCGCTGGATGAACAGATTGCCGCTTTACAGGAGAAAGTGTCGCGGGCGAAAAGACTCCCCTGGACGGCATCATCTTCTCAGGTTGAATACGATCAGCAGCGTCTTAACGATCTTCAGGAGAAAAAACGCCAGAAGGATTTGCAGGATGCAAAAGAGCAGGCAGAGCGGAATTATCAGGAGCAACAGAAACGCCGTAATGCTGAAAATGCTGCACTGAACCGGATGAATGAAACGGAAGCAGCACGACATCAGCGTGAAATTGCGCGTATTAATGCCATGCAGTACGCCGATCAGGCTGTCAGGGATGCGGCGATACAACGTGAAAATGAACGTTACGAGAAAGCCCTGGCATCCGGTAAGAAAAAAACACGCGAAACCCGTAATGATGAGGCCACCCGGTTATTGCTGCAGTACAGTCAGCAACAGGCACAGGTGGAAGGACAGATTGCTGCTGCCAGACAGTCAGCAGGCATTGCCACGGAAAGGATGACAGAAGCGCATAAACAGCTTCTGGCTCTGCAGCAGCGCATCAGCGACCTGGACGGGAAAAAACTGACGGCAGATGAAAAGAGTGTGCTGGCCCGTAAAGATGAACTGATTCAGGCACTGACGCTGCTGGATGTAAAACAGCAGGAGCTTCAGAAACAGACGGCACTCAACGAGCTGAAGAAAAAAACAATTCAGCTGACCAGTCAACTGGCTGAAGAAGAGCGCGCTCAGCGTCAGCAACATGACCTGGATATCGCCACGGTGGGTATGGGTGATCAGCAGCGACAGCGATATCAGGTACAACTGAGTCTTCGCCAGAAATACCAGCAACAGCTGGAGCAGTTGAGGCGGGATAGTGAGCAGAAAGGGACATATAACACGGATGACTACAGAAAGGCCGAGCAGGCGCTGACGGAGAGCCTGAACCGACAACTGAATGAGAATCGCCGTTACTGGCAACAGCTTGAAGTTGTGCAGGGTAACTGGAAAAACGGAGTCCTGCGTGCATTTCAGGATTTTACCGTGGATGCAGATAATACGGCAGAAACAGCAGAACAGGTGTTCTCGTCAGCCTTCAGCAACATGGGAAATGGCCTGGCAACTTTTGTCACTACCGGCAAACTCAATTTCAAATCCTTCACCTCTTCTGTGCTGTCAGATATGGCGAAAATCCTGGCGCAGGCAACCATGATGAAATCGATAAAAGGGATTGGCAGTGTACTGGGATTTGATCTCAGCAGCCTTTCCCTGAATGCCAATGGGGGGATTTATCAGTCTGCTGATTTGAGTCGTTACAGTGGCACGGTGGTTAACCGTCCGACGTTTTTTGCTTTTGCAAAAGGCGCGGGTGTGATGGGGGAAGCGGGACCTGAAGCCATTCTGCCATTGCGTCGTGGTGCTGACGGTAAGCTGGGGGTTGTGGCGGATATTGGGGGTTCAGGTATGGCGATGTTTTCCCCGCAGTACAACATCGAGATCAATAACGATGGCACGAACGGGCAGATAGGTCCGGCTGCCCTGAAGGTGGTTTATGACCTTGGGAAAAAAGCGGCAGCGGACTTTATGCAACAGCAGGCCCGTGATGGTGGTCGGTTAAGTGGAGCATATCGGTAATGGAGACGTTTCACTGGAAAGTGCGCCCGGATATGAATGTGGTATCAGAGCCGAAAGTGGTGACAGTGAAGCTGGGCGATGGTTATGAACAGCGTCGTGCGGCGGGACTGAATAACCAGTTGTCGATTTACAGCGTGACGATACGTGTTCGTAAATGTGAACACCCATCTTTAAAAGCCTTTCTGGAACGGCACGGTGGCGTCCGCGCATTTCAGTGGACGCCACCTTATGACTGGAAGCCGATCAGGGTGGTTTGTCGTAAATGGTCGGCAAGCGTGGGGGCGTTGTGGGTAACCATAACGGCAGATTTTGAACAGGTCGTGGCATAGGAGTCTCTGATGCAGGATATTCCACAGGAAACACATCATGAGACGACACGCCTCACTCAGTCAGCCCAGGTGGTGCTCTGGGAAATCGATCTGACAGTGGTCGGTGGAGAACGTTATTTTTTCTGTAATGAGCAGAACGATAAAGGTGAGCCGGTCACCTGGCAGAGGCGACAGTATCAGGCGTATCCCATTCAGGGGACGGGATTTGAACTGAACGGCAAAGGCAGTGCTGCCCGTCCGACACTGACGGTTTCTAACCTGCACGGCATGGTCACCGGGATGGCGGAAGACCTGCAGAGTCTGGTCGGAGGAACGGTGGTCCGGCGTAAGGTTTACGCCCGTTTTCTGGATGCGGTGAACTTCGTCAACGGAAACAGTGACGCCGATCCGGAGCAGGAGGTGATCAGCCGCTGGCGCATCGAGCAGTGCAGCGAACTGAGCGCGGTGAGTGCCTCTTTTGTACTGTCCACGCCGACGGAAACGGACGGCGCTGTTTTTCCGGGACGTATCATGCTGGCCAACACCTGCACCTGGACCTATCGCGGCGATGAGTGCGGTTATCACGGTCCGGCGGTCGCGGATGAATATGACCAGCCAACGTCCGATATCACGAAGGATAAATGCAGCAAATGCCTGAGCGGTTGTAAGTTCCGCAATAACGTCGGCAACTTTGGCGGCTTCCTTTCCATTAACAAACTTTCGCAGTAAATCCCATGACACAGACAGAATCAGCGATTCTGGCGCACGCCCGGCGATGTGCGCCAGCGGAGTCGTGCGGCTTCGTGGTGAGAACACCGGAGGGGGAAAGATATTTTCCCTGCGTGAATATCTCCGGTGAGCCGGAGGAGTATTTCCGGATGTCGCCGGAGGACTGGCTGCGGGCAGAGATGCAGGGTGAGATTGTGGCGCTGGTCCACAGTCACCCCGGTGGTCTGCCCTGGCTGAGTGAGACCGACCGGCGGCTGCAGGTGCAGAGTGATTTGCCGTGGTGGCTGGTTTGCCGGGGGGCGATTCACAAGTTCCGCTGTGTGCCACATCTTTCCGGGCGGCGCTTTGAGCACGGGGTGACGGACTGTTACACGCTGTTCCGGGATGCTTACCATCTGGCGGGGATTGAGATGCCGGATTTTCATCGCGAGGATGACTGGTGGCGTAACGGTCAGAATCTCTATCTGGATAATCTGGAGGCTACAGGGCTGTATCAGGTGCCGTTGTCAGCGGCGCAGCCGGGCGATGTGCTGCTGTGCTGTTTTGGTTCATCGGTGCCGAATCATGCCGCCATTTACTGTGGTGATGGCGAGCTGCTGCACCATATTCCTGAACAACTGAGCAAACGAGAGAGGTATACCGACAAATGGCAGCGACGCACACACTCCCTCTGGCGTCACCGGGCATGGCACGCATCTGCCTTTACGGGGATTTACAACGATTTGGCCGCCGCATCGACCTTCGAGTGAAAACGGGGTCCGAAGCCATCCGGGCGCTGGCCATGCAGATCCCGGCGTTTCGTCAGAAACTGAGCGACGGCTGGTACCAGGTACGCATTGCCGGGCGTGATGCAGGTGAAACCGAATTGTCTGCCCGTCTTAATGAGCCGCTGGCAAATGGTGCCGTGATCCACATCGTGCCGCGTCTGGCGGGAGCTAAAAGTGGCGGTGTGTTTCAGGTGGTGCTGGGGGCGGCGCTGATTGCGGTGGCATGGTGGAACCCTGTGGGCTGGCTGGGTGCCGCGGCTGTATCGGGCATGTATGCGGCAGGGGCCAGTATGATCCTGGGCGGAGTGGCGCAGATGCTGGCACCGAAAGCCAGGACGCCCACGGCAGCAAGTACAGATAACGGCAAACAGAACACCTATTTCTCCTCACTGGATAACATGGTTGCCCAGGGCAATGTTCTGCCCGTTCTGTACGGTGAAATGCGCGTGGGGTCGCGGGTGGTCTCTCAGGAGATCAGCACGGCAGACGAAGGGGATGGTGGTCAGGTTGTGGTGATTGGTCGCTGATGAAAAACGTTTTATGTGAAACCGCCTCCGGGCGGTTTTGTCGTTTATGGAGCGTGAGGAATGGGTAAAGGCAGCAGTAAGGGGCATACTCCGCGCGAAGCGAAGGACAACCTGAAGTCCACGCAGTTGCTGAGTGTGATCGATGCCATCAGCGAAGGGCCGGTTGAAGGTCCGGTGGATGGATTAAAAAGCGTGCTGCTGAACAGTACGCCAGTGCTGGACACTGAGGGGAATACCAACATCTCCGGCGTCACGGTGGTGTTCCGGGCCGGTGAGCAGGAGCAGACACCGCCGGAGGGATTTGAATCCTCCGGCTCCGAGGCGGTGCTGGGTACGGAAGTGAAATACGACACGCCGATCACCCGGACCATCACGTC
>OKQE01000024.1_pt1 | contig 60847 bp, 72 predicted proteins | sample 1612211 | NCBI WGS metagenome assembly OKQE01 (sample SAMN04436785, study PRJEB24849) | human gut metagenome | biome: human gut; feature: NICU; material: stool | host: Homo sapiens | place: USA: Saint Louis, MO | collected 2011-03-31
GTTTTTCTTGTCCAATGGTTGTGTAGGGGCCATGTCCCGCAATGACAACCATATCATCATTTAATATAAATAATTTATTTTTTATTGATGAGATCAATGTGTCGAAATTCCCACGAGGGAAGTCTGTACGACCAATACTGTTTTGGAAAAGGACATCACCGGTAAAGGCGATATTTTTTTCGTGTTCAATAAAACCAACATGGCCAGGTGTATGACCAGGAAGGTGAAGAATTTCAAAGGTAAATGTGCCAATTTGAATTTTTTCCCCTTCTTGATTAAACCAGCGATCGGGCGTAAACGCGGAAATATAAGGTAAGCCAAACTGCTGAGATTGTTGTGGTAGACTTTCAAATAGGAAACGATCTTCTTCCTGTGAGCCCCAGATTTCAATGTTAAAATGATCGCGAATCACTTCAGCTGCCCCTACATGATCAAGATGACCATGCGTTAATAAGACTGCTTTTAGGTTTAATTCTAATTCCTCAATACGTTGAATAAGCTTTTCCGCATTACCACCAGGATCGATAATTGCCGCATTTTTTTCATCATCCCAAATAAGTGAGCAATTTTGCTGAAAGGCTGTAACTGGAATAATTTCAATATTCATCTTTTTTCCTTATCGTTGATAACAAAAAACCGCACTAAAGTGCGGTCTAAAATAAAACTGTTTTTTATGCACCACGCCATGTTCTTACAGGGCCAGTATCCACGTGAATAAAATTGCTATACGGATAATATCCTACACCACCGCTATCAAGATTTTCAGCCGCTTGGCGTAATCTTGCTAAAGGTACACCAGGGATTTTAAAATCAATCGCTTGGCCTTTAATATGATAACTGTTGCTTGCTACATCACGACTTTGTCTACGGCGCATGGCATTTGTTGCTGCACTACGATAGCCACAAATCACATCAATTTGTGCAGTGCGTAAACCTAAATCACTTTGTAACTGATAAAATTTCATGAAAAGGCTAGGATCCATTCGATGTACTTGATCTGTACGGCGATCCCTCATAAAGTAATCAAGCTTGCCAAGCATTGAACGATTAAATCCAGTCGTTGCAGAGAACTCACCGCTTAATCGTTCATTGGTATTGACATTATAGAAGCTAAGAATGCGAGGTTTAGGGGTAGAGACCATCGCTAACACCGTACTCGGCATCATGCTTGCGCCCAAAACGATGCCGCCTAATGAAAGCCATTTACGACGATTTTTGTCAATGTTACCCATTTTTTAGTCTCTTTTATTATTCATTCTTCACTCTAGACACATTTTTCCTTAAAAAGTTCTAGTGTGAACATTTTTTTAAAGATATTTTTTCACAACAGCCCAGTCGATACCATTAAAACTTGCTGCATCATCGTATTTATAAATATCTGGTAAAACTTGTGTTTGACCGTTTTCAACCCATGCAGTCACATAATATAAGAATACAGGATCATTTGTACGAATGTTCGCAGAAGTAGTTTTTTTGCTTGCTAGGACATTACGTTTTCTATCTTCTGACCAGCCAGCTTCTTGCAATAGGATAGAGGCAAGTTGATCGGATTTTTCTACACGCACGCAACCAGAACTTAATGCGCGGTCTTTCTTACTAAATAAGTTATGATTTGGGGTATCATGAAGATAAATTGCATCAGAGCTTGGCATATTAAATTTATAGTTACCTAATGCACTATCACCAGCTGCTTGGCGGATACGGTACGGGAATCTATCACCAATACTACTCCAATTAATAGAGTAAGGATCGATAGTGTTACCTTTGCTATCCAAAATAGAGTAGTTGTGTGCTGCTGCGTAGCCTGGGTCACGTTTTAATTTCGGTAAAATATCTTCATTGATTAAACGTGTTGGGGCATTCCAAGGTGGATTAACAACCACATTGCTCAAACGGCTGTACATTACCGGTGTACGACGTTCATTTTTCCCCACGATAACGCGCGATTCTAAAATTGCTTTGCCATCACGATAATATTTCAATTGATAGCTGGGAATATTAACAAAAATTCCATTTTCAAAATCAGGAATAACACGTAAACGTTGTGCATTAAGGGCAAGTTTTTTACCCATTTCAGAAATACCTGAAGCTGAAATCATTGACGGTAGCGATTGTACCGTTTCACGGTATAAACGATTATGGTTAGATAATCCATTTACAAAGCCCGAAACATTATTGTTTTTAACCGCACTTTGCCATTCGTCAATAATTTCTTGATTTGGTAATTCTGGTTTATAAGCATTCGTTGCGTATAACCAACGTTGTGCTTGTTGATTTACGTTCTTGCTGTAATACAAGTAATCAAGGAAAGCGTCACTTAACAACACATCATAGGTGAGTCCACCCGTTTTTTCAGCGTTATGTAAATTGACTAACGATTGAGCTGAACGTTTAGAAATACCAGATGCCACCATGGCTGCATATTCACGTAGGAATTGTTTCTCAGCCGCCTTGTCTTTCCACATTAGGTCATATTTATTATCGGCATATAATTTAGCCAAAATTGGTTTGAACTGTAGATTTTGTTCACCAATTTCATGCGTTAATGACATCTCTAGCATCGCTTGCTTTTCAGCGGCAAGACGAGCTTGATCTTCTTTGATTTCAGCTTCAAGTTTTGCTCGCTCTTCTGGACTTAATTTAGACATATCAACGCCTTTATTTTCGGCTTGTTGAGGCTGTCCAACTGTTTTGGCCCATTCAGCTAATGCACAACCTGACGTCATCATTGATAATGATAAGACTAATGCGCTTAATTTCATTGTTCCTTTTAACATTGCTGTACCTTTAAAAATATTCATAAAAAATAACCGCACTCAGTTTCTTTATCTGCTAAAGTGCGGTCAAAATAATCGTTATTTTGTTGCTTTTGCCGCTTCTTGTTTTATTTCAGCATCCACTTTTTGTTGATTAGCATTAAGTTTAACTAAATCAGCAGCCATTTTTTCCGCTTCTTTTAAGAAGAAATCTGGTGCTTCATAGTCTTTTGGCAAATCATCAATGTCTTTTAATGCTTTTTTACCTTCACGTTTAAAACGATCATTGAGATCTTTTAAACGTCTCGCATCATCCTTATCATTTTCCGCTTTGCGTTCTTGGAAATTTAATGATAAGAATTTGCGCTCACGACGTTCATCACGAATCTTAAGATCTTCATTTAAAGCAATAAATTCAGGATCTTTTGCAATACGTTCAAGATGTTTTTCATTTAATGCTTCAACATCTTTACGTGCTTTATTGGTTTCAGAATAAGTCGCTGGTGGAATTTTATCCCAAGGTAATGCGTTATCTTCTTTTTCTTCACCAATTTCTTTGGCATCAATAATTTCAGGAAAATTAATATCTGCTGAGACACCTTTTAATTGGGTTGAACCACCATTAATTCGATAGAATTTTTGGATAGTATATTGCAACACACCAAGTGGTGTTTGGTCTAAATCATAAACAAAGTTTAATGAACGACTTTGTTGTACCGTACCTTTACCAAAGGTATTTTGTCCAATGATGATACCGCGATTGTAATCTTGCATTGCCGCAGCAAAAATTTCAGAGGCTGATGCACTGAAACGATTAATCATTACCAACAATGGTCCTTTATATTGCTGAGCATTATCATCATCTTCGTGTACACGAATACGTTGATACGCATCTCGTACTTGTACCACTGGACCATCAGTGATGAATAAACCACTTAATGCCACGGCTTCTGTTAATGCGCCACCGCCATTTTCACGAAGATCCACAATTAAAGCGCCAATTTTTTTCTTCTCAGCATCTACTAATAATTTTTTTACATCATCAGTTAAGCCAATATAGAAACTTGGAATTTTAATGACGCCAATGGTTTCACCCTCTACTTTAGAAACAGTGAGTTTTGCAGCTTGGTCTTCAATACGGACTTTATCGCGAACTAAGGTAACAATACGGCTTTTCCCACCTTTTGCAGGTTCAATTTCAAGACGAACTTTTGTTCCTTTTTTACCTTTGATTTTGTCAACGATATCTTCTAAACGCCAACCGATAATATCTTCGATTTCGCCTTTTTCTTGGCCCACACCAATGATTTTATCGCCCGCTTGTAATTTCTTACTGCGTTCAGCCGGCGCACCTGGTACTAAAGACTTAATACTGGTTTCGTCATCTTCAGATTGTAATGTTGCACCAATCCCTTCTAAAGAAAGGTTCATGCTTTCATTAAAGCTTTTGGCAGTACGTGGCGCAAGGTAGCTTGTATGTGGATCAATTTCTCGAGCAAAAGCATTAATATAAATTTGAACAATATCATCTGCTTTGGTTTGAGTTAATCGACGAATCGCTAAATTGTAACGTTTAGTCAGTTTTTCCTTAATTTCAGGCCATTTTTTATCTTTTAATTTCAGGCTGATCACATCATTTTTGACGCGTTCTTCCCAAAGCTTATTCGCTTCTTCTTCCGTTGCTGGGAAAGCGGCTTTTTCACGATCGATCTCAATTTGATCATTACCTTTTAAATCTGGTTCTTTATCTAATAGAGATAGAGCATAAGCATAACGCTCATAGCGACGTTTCATCATCAGATCGTAAATAGCAAACGCTGCTGAAAGATCACCCTCATTAAGTTGGTCATCTAATTTTGAGCCATATTTAGCACGTAAATCATCAATATCTGATTTTAAAAAGGTGTTATGGCTGTAATCTAAACTTTTAATATAACGATCAAAAATCTTTTCGGAAAAGGCGTCATCAAGCTGGAATTTACGATAATGTGATTGGGTTAAACGTGTCGTTGCACGCTTAGTTGCTAACTGATTTGCATCAGTTGCCGAAGGAATCGTAATATCACTTTGCTTTAATTTCGGCTGTACAGCAAATGTGTCAGACGAATGAAGAAATAACGCACCTAAAATTGCTGTCGCAATAAGACTTTTGGTTGTATGTAATTTCATTTAACCTTTCCCGATAAGAAATAAATTATTAGGCAAATAAACGATCTGCGGTGACTGTCATCACTAAACCATTTTCAAGTTCTACGCGTGCGCCATCTTTTTCCACATTTAATACGGTCGCATTTTTCGCTTGTTCAGCCACTTTCACTTTCACTTTGCTACCCGCAGAAAGTGTTGTGAAATCAACCGCACTTAGTTTTACTTGTGGTGCTTTTGGTTTGCGAGTTGCTTGATTTGAATTTGGTTTACGAGCAGGTCGTTTTTGTTGTGCTTTTTTCGCTGCTAATTCTGCTTTGCGTTTTTCTGCAAATTTAGCTTTTGCTTCTGCTAATTGTTGCGCAGCATGAGAAACGTGTTCTGCGTCTAATACACCAGCAGGGTTGCCGTATAAATCTACACGCTCAGCTCCTTCACGGCAGCCGTGTAAATAGCGCCAATTAGAAGTGTATTGACGTAAAGCCTGACGTAATTGCGTTTTGCTGACACGTTCATCATCTTTTAATGCTTCAGCAAGATCTTGGAAAAGACCAATTTTTAATGGCTTTGCTTCACCTTCTGCAATAAAGCAAAGCGGGAATTTTTCCACAAGATATGCAATAATCGCTTTTGTATCAGTTAATTTTTGAACGCCTTCAGCATTATTTTCAGCTTGGGCTTCAACTTGAGAATCTGTCATTTCTGCGTTTTCCTAGGATAAAAATAAAAACTTGCACAGTTTACCGCACTTTTATAAGGATTGACAATGGTTGGACAGAATAATTCCGTTTCTAATTCTAATGAATAACTTCACAAATTCCCTTAATTCAGGCTAAAATAGTCCACTTTTATAATTTCTGAAAACATAATGACAAAAACACCTGATTTTACTCATGCCACTTATAGACTAGTGCGTTGCATAGGATGCGATGCAACAGTGTCTGTTCGTCGTCCGCAAGAAGGGGAACACGCGCAATGTCCGCGTTGCCATCATAAATTGCAATCAGGAAGTCGTTGGTCACTTAAACGTTGTTCATTAATCGCCCTTTCTATCTTAATTTTAATGCCATTTGCTTTAGGCTATCCTTTATTAAGCTTAGATTTACTAGGTACTAAAATTGATGCTTCTGTTTGGAAAGGAATTTGGAAAATGGCAGTAGAGGGATATTCCTATACTGCATTTATGATTTTTATCTGTGCTGTTTTAATGCCTGTATCTTTTGCGATTCTAGTCATTATGTTGCAGCTTTCTAAATTACTCAAAATTAAGCCTCGTAATGTCTTATTATTTGTGGGATACATTAAGCCTTGGGTCATGTTTGATGTATATTTAGTTGCACTCGGTGTTACCATGTTTAAAGTGCGTGAATATGCCACATTAGAAGTGGATGTGTATTTAATTGCTTTTGTTTTTACTGCACTTTTAACTACTTTATTATTCATTAAAATTAATTTAGATGACTTATGGCATGATTTTTATCCCGAGCAGAAACCGGTTACCAAAAGTGATAAACCATTAGAACTTTGTACAGCCTGTGATTACACTTTTTTAAAAGAAGATCAAGAATATGATCACCGTCATCGTGCCATTTGCCCACGTTGTGCATCGCTTATTGAAACACCTGATAGTGTGAAATTACAACGTGTTTGGGCGACATTAGTGGCGGGGATTATCATGCTTTTCCCGGCAAACTTGCTTCCAATATCTGGCGTTTATTTAACAGGAAGTTTGTCACAAGATACCTTGATGTCGGGCGTGATGTCATTTATAAGCATGGGCAGCTATTTTGTTGCTTTCGTGGTATTCTTCGCCAGTATTTTTGTGCCAGTAAGTAAAATCCTCATTATGTTATATTTACTGGCTAGTGTGCATTTTAAATGGCGACATTCAATTAAATGGCAGATGCGGTTATTGCATATCGTTCACTTTGTTGGACGTTGGTCAATGCTGGATCTTTTTGTGTTAGCTTTGATGATGTCTCTAGTGACACGCGGACAGATTATTAATTTTACTGTAGGCCCTGCCGCATTTTATTTTGGTGCAGCAGTGTTTTTAACTATGATTTCAACTTCTCAGTTTGATAGTCGATTAATTTGGAAAATTTATGACAGAAAACAATAAACCAGAATCTCAATCTATTGATGAGCAATCTAACAATGTAGAAGCGTTATTACGTAAGAATAAACGCATCTCACCGTTTTGGTTGTTACCTTTTATCGCATTATGTATTGGTGCCATTTTATTTTTCCAAATTGTACAAGAACGAGGAAAGACTATTACGATCACGTTCTCTAATGGGGCAGGGCTCGTTGCAGATAAAACCCCTATTCGCTATCAAGGTTTGCAAATTGGTGTCGTGAAGAAGGTTAACTTTACCGACAATATGCAAAAAGTGAAAGTTGAGGCAAATATTTATTCTGAAGCAACAGAAGTGTTAAAAGAGAATACCAAGTTCTGGCTTGTTCAGCCAAGTGTGTCTCTTGCAGGTATTTCAGGCTTAGATTCTTTGGTTTCAGGAAATTATATTACCCTACAACCAGGTGATGGTGATTCAGAAGATGAATTTATTGCAGAAGAGCAAGGCCCTATTGCACAAGTCAATCCTGGGGATTTATTAATTCATTTAATTTCAGATGATTTAGGATCAATTTCGATTGGTGCTTCTGTGTATTTCAAAAAAATGCCAGTCGGGAAAATTTATGATTATCGCTTCAATAAAGAGAATAAAGTTGAAATTGATGTAGTGATTGATAAAGCCTTTGCTCGTTTTGTGAAGAAAGATTCACGTTTTTGGAATATCAGTGGTATCAACGCCAATATTAATGCATCAGGTGTGAATGTAGAGGTTGATAGTTTAAATTCAGTGGTCCAAGGTGCGGTATCATTTGATTCACCGCCAAATAGCCCACAAGCTGTGACCAATAGCCACTATACACTTTATTCTAACTTGCAAGCAGCTAAACGCGGGATTGAAGTTGAGGTGACTATTCCTGTGACTGCAGGTTTAGATGCAGGGCAAACCACTGTTTATTATGGTGATGAGCAAGTGGGCCTTCTTTCATCTTTAAGTGCGGACGAAAATAATGAAGAAATTTTAAAAGGCACATTATTAATCGATCCAAACCAAGCTAACCTCTTAAAAACGAATACTCGTATTGTGTTAAAAAATCGTAAGTTAGATTTAGGCGATATTGCTAATCCTCAGAAATTCTTCCGTGGTGATTATTTCGAAATTATTCCAGGAAGTGGAGAAAGCAAAACGCAATTCGAAGTCATTCGAGAAAATGAGTTATTGCTCAAGGCACCAAATACGTTGGTTTTAACTTTAACAGCGCCAGAGACTTATGGGATTGCAGAAGGGCAATCCGTGTTTTATAACAATATTGCCATTGGTCAAATTGTGAAGCAGCACTTAAATGTTGATGGGGTAAAATTTGAAGTGGCGATTGCGTCAGAGTATCGCAATCTTATTCATGAAAATACACAATTTGTGGCTGCCTCTAATTTTGATGTGAGTTTGGGGATTGATGGCTTACGTTTTGAATCTGCGACACCATCAAAATGGCTGCAAGGTGGCGTTCGTGTATTAGCGAAGAAAGGAAGTGGTGCACCACATTCCACTTATCCACTTTATAAGGATATTAGCAGTGCAGAAACAGGCGTTACAGGCAACTTAGTGAATCCAAGTATTGTGCTACATTCCACTAATTTGCCAAGTATTAGCAAAGGTTCTGTCGTGCTTTATCGTCAGTTTGAAGTGGGTAAAATTATTAATGTAAGACCGAAAGCCAATAATTTTGATATTGATGTGTATATTTATCCGGCTTATCAAGATCTTCTGACAGATAAAAGCGTATTCTGGGTTGAAAGTGCGGCACAGATTGATATTACGCCGAAAGGCATTAGTATCCAGGCTTCACCGGTTGCGCGATCATTAAAAGGCGCAATTAGTTTTGATAATACGGGTTCAGGCAAAAATAAAACCCTTTATCCAAGTGAATTGAGAGCTAAATCAGCGGGGCAAGTGATTACGTTAATAACAGATGATGCAACGGCTTTAAGTAAAGGAATGAGTTTGCGTTATCTTGGTATGAATGTTGGTGAAGTTGAGCAGATTGCCCTTGATCAAAAAACAAATCGTATCACAGCAAAAGCATTAATTAACCCAAGTTATATGGGGATGATTGCAAAAGAAGGTACGGTATTTAAAGTGATTTCCCCACAAATCTCAGCGGGTGGAATTGAAAATTTAGATAGCCTTTTACAGCCTTACATTGATATTGAATTAGGTAAAGGTCCATCAAAAACACAGTTTAATTTAGCGCAAACCGCACAACCTCGAAATAAATACAGTAATGGCGTGCCATTTATTTTGGAAACCAGTGATGCGATGAATTTAACGGAAGGATCACCTGTGCTTTATCGAGGTGTTGAAGTGGGCACCGTTCGTAAGTTTGAATTGAATTCTTTAGGCGATCGTGTGTTGGTACATATTGCGATTACACCGAAATATCAACATTTAGTACGTAAAAATTCAGAGTTCTGGGTTTCATCAGGCTATGATTTCAACCTTGGTTGGAAAGGGGCTGAATTTAATACCGGTAGTGTACAGCAATTGTTGAAAGGGGGCATTTCGTTCTCGACTCCGTCGGGTACGATCGTTCAACCGCAAGCAACGGCAAATCAGCGCTTTATGTTGCAAGTGAAGAAACCAGCTGAAGCACCAACTTGGAATTCGGGTGCTTTACCGGCAAATCAATAAAATATATAAAGAAATAACCGCACTTTTGAATCATCAAAGTGCGGTTATTTTTTTAGGTATTTTGAATAGTGTTATAGGTGTTATTGTCCCATATTTTTGACTGATTTTAAAAAGCCTTTGGCTGAAGTATAGACTTCATCTTTTCCCTGAGCATGTAAAATCATATCGGACATTTCACGGAATGCACCCTTCCCGCCGCCAAGTGAAAGTATATAATCCACAGCATTTTGCACATAAGGCGCAGAGTCTGCCACAGCAAAAGAAAGGCCACAGGTTGCAAAAGCAGGGAGATCGACGCTGTCATCACCAATATAGGCAGTTTGTTCTGCGGTAACACCTGCTTGTTTCATGAGATCTAAACAAGCACTTTCTTTTTCAAGCTTACCTAAAAAGAACAATTTAATTCCGAGATCACTAATTCGCTTACGCAGAATCGCAGAATCTCTGCCCGATAATACGGCGACTTGAATACCTGCATCCATCAACATTTTGACACCAAGTCCATCACGCACATGGAAGCTTTTAATGGCTTCGCCATTTGCATCATAATGGAGTAGGCCATCAGTTAATACGCCATCAACATCGGTGATGACCAATTTAATTTTCTTTAATTTTTCGTTAATCATTAGCTTGAGAACTCCACTAAACCCACAACATTATTTTCATCATTGACCACAACAAGAGAGTGGATTTTCTTCTCTTTCATCAAGTCTTCCGCTTTCGCTAAGAATTCATTTTCATGAATCGTTTTCGGTGAAGAGGTCATTAATTCTTTCGCGGTTTTATTAAGAGTATCCGTACCATTAGCGGTTAATGCTCGGCGCACATCACCATCGGTAATAATGCCTTTAAGTTGTTGGTTTTCCATCACTAATGCCACACCCATGCGACCTTCATTCATAATGCTTAAACAATCAGTGAAGCTGGTCTCTGGTGTCGTAATTGGTAGGCGAGTTTGCATTTGATCTTTTACTTTGCATAACAAACGACGACCAAGACTTCCACCCGGATGGAATTTCGCAAAATCAGCTGGTTGGAAATGGCGAGCAGTAATCAATGAAACCGCAAGGGCATCGCCTAAAGCTAAGGTCACTAACGCAGAAGTGGTCGGTGCGAGGTTATTTGGACACACTTCACGCTCTACGGTGATATCTAAAACATAATCCGCATGGCGAGCAAGCGTTGAGTTTTTATTGCTGGTTAGGGCAATAATTTTATTACCAAAGTTTTTCAAACTTGGAATGAGTTTATTTACATCATCGGTTTCACCGCTATAAGAAATTAGCATCACGATGTCGATGGGTTTTAACATACCTAAATCGCCATGAAAGGCTTCGGTCGGGTGAAGGAAGAAACTTGGCGTTCCTGTAGAAGCAAAAGTCGCGACCATTTTTTTGCCGATTAGCCCTGATTTACCAATGCCACCGATGACTAAACGACCTTCGCAAGCAAGGATAAGATCCACAACTTGAGAAAACTCATCATCCAAGCGTTGGCTTAGTTGTGTGAGCGCTTGGCTTTCAACAGAAAGCGTTTCTCGTGCGATTTGTAAATAATTCATAGGAAATCCTTATGATAAAAGTGCGGTTGAAAATAACCGTGTTTTGCAGGGCTATTCTAACGGAAGTTATTAAAAATAAGAATGAAAATTTGACCGCTCTTTGAATTCCCCCTATACTACGCCGCGAGTTGGTTAGACAATCGCTGGTTTATTGAAGCCCTTAACCGTGTTCGCACGACCTAGTGGGACAAGTAAACGAGAGGAAAGTCCGAGCTACAAAGGGCAGAGTGCCGGATAACGTCCGGGCGGCGTGAGCCGACGACCAGTGCAACAGAGAGCAGACCGCCGTGAAAACGGTAAGGGTGAAAGGGTGTGGTAAGAGCACACCGTGCCGTTGGTAACAACGTGCAGCAAGGTAAACTCCACTCGTAGCAAGACCAAATAGGAACTCAATGGGTGGCCCGTCCAGAGTTCGGGTAGGTTGCTTGAGCGGCAGAGTAATTTGTCGCCTAGAGGAATGATTGTCCACGACAGAACTCGGCTTATCGACCAACTCAACAAATTCATAAAAAATGACCGCACTTTTGTTTTTTCATTATCCTACTCGGGATGGAATGAATAAAAGTGCGGTCATTTCCTTTTGTGTTTTACCACAAGCTCATTTGTTCTAAATGGCTTTCTTCCGGTAAATTCACGTGTAATCCAACGAGACGAATGGATTTTCCGTGGCTACGTTGCCAAATTTGTTCCAGTAATTGTTGAAAGCTTTTTAGTGATAAAGGCAAGCCAGTTTTTTCTAAGGTCGTCACCTGAAAATCTTCAAACTTTAATTTCATCCCAATTTTGCGAAAAGCAGTTAAAGGGATATTCGGTGCACTTCGTTCAATGCGACGAATAAGCTCGGTATAGAGATTATCTAGCAATGCTATGCCTTGTTCGAGATGACGAATATTTTCGGATAAAGTGCGTTCTACGCCGATAGATTTTCTCTCCCGATGCGCTTGAATTTCACGATCATCAATGCCATGGCTAAAATCCCAAATTCGCTTGCCCATTTTACCGAAGATATTTAACAAAATAGATTGGTCGAGTTTTTGTACATCTTCGCAAGTTTCTAATCCCATTTTTAATAAACGTTCAGAAGTGACTTTGCCTACGCCAGGGATTTTTTTTAATGGCAGTGTTTTTACAAATTGTTCAACTTCATGAGGTTGAATCACAAATTGTCCGTTCGGTTTATTCATATCGGAAGCAATTTTGGCGAGAAATTTAAGGGGGGCAACGCCAGCTGAGGCGGTCAGTTTTAATTCATCAAAAATCGCTTGGCGAATTTCTTGTGCGATCCAAGTGGCAGATCCTGAACATTGTGTACAATCCGTGACATCCAAATAAGCTTCATCTAATGAAAGTGGCTCAATGATAGAAGTATAGCGTTGAAAGATCTGATGAATTTGTGCGGATACCTGTTTATAAAGCGGCATATTAACTGGCACTAAAATCAGATTAGGGCATTTTTTGATGGCTTGTGCCGTAGGCATCGCACTGTGTAGCCCAAATTTTCGAGCCTCGTAATTACAGGTAGTGAGCACACCACGTTGTCGAGAACTACCACCCACTGCGACAGGTTTGCCCTGTAGCGTTGGATTTTCACGGATTTCAACAGAGGCATAAAAGCAATCCATATCAATGTGAATAATTTTTCGGGTGGAGTTCATGCTATAAGTGCGGTCAAAATTAGGCGTGTTTTTAGTATATCGAAAAGAAAATAACTGTTCAAGTATACAGTTATTAAAAAGCCCACATTACGTGGGCTAGATAAGAAAATTAACGATCAGAAAGAACGGTTTTATCACCAAACAGGATAACGCGTTCAATAGGATAAACATCAATTTTTTCTTGTTGGTTCATAAAGACTTTACGAGCATCTTCAGCCAATTGAACAAACGGAATTTGTAAATTAATATTGATGGATTTACCCGGTTGTAATGGAGTTTCTAAATTGATTTGCATATCTTGGCTGTAAATAACTTTACGGTTATTCACATATACGCCCACCCATTGAATGTTTTTGATTGGTTTTTGACCAATGTTAGTGATTTCATGTTTGAATGCACTTAATGCTTGGCCATTTTCATCAACCACCATTTCACGATTACCAATATTGATGGCAAGATATTTGTCAATGTTATCACTCGCTTTTGTCACTTGTTGAGTTGCTTGTGTTGTTTTTGCGGGTGTTGCTTCTTTTGCAATAACTTGTGTGTTAAATGCTAAACATAATGCACCTAATGAAAGTGCGGTCAGAGATTTTAATGTTTTCATTATTCGATTCCTTATTAAAAAGTGGCAAAATTTTACCCTAACTTCTTAGGTTAATAAATAGCTTCTTTTCCTTTCTTGGATTTTTTGATAAACTGCCGAACGATTTTGGGGCTGATTCTGGATTCGACGGGATTAGCGAAGCCCAAGGTGCACGTCGAGGTGCGGTAGGCCTCGTAAATAAACCGCAAAAAAATAGTCGCAAACGACGAACAATACGCTTTAGCAGCTTAATAACCTGCTCATAGCCTTCGCTCCCCAGCTTCCGCTCGTAAGACGGGGATAAAGCGGAGTCAAACCAAAACGAGATCGTGTGGAAGCCACCGTTTGAGGATCGAAGCACTAAATTGAATCAAACTAGCTTAAGTTTAGCGTGTCTGTCCGCATGCTTAAGTGAAATTAAAGACGAGACTAAACGTGTAGTACTGAAGGTAGAGTAATTTCGGACGCGGGTTCAACTCCCGCCAGCTCCACCACTAAACAAGATCTAAAAAGATCACAAACGGTCAAATTTATTGAAAAATCAATAGTTTGACCGTTTTTATTTAGTATCTTAATACTGCTTAAAAGATCAGTTAATTTCACAAACGATCAAATTTTTTAGTAGTAAAAATGGAAGTAAGAACTTACAATGCGCAAAATCTTACTACCATTTACAGAATTTTGTGATTATGGCAAAAATCATCAAACAGCTAACTATTGCGCAAGTGAACAACGCCAAAGCGGGGGAAAAGATCTATTATTTATTCGATGGTGAAGGGCTGAAACTTGTCATCAAGCCCAACGGTGTGAAAACGTGGGTGTTTAATTACAAACGCCCCTACACATTAAAACGCACAGAAAAAACCATCGGCACTTATCCCACTGTATCGTTAAAAGATGCACGTCAAAAAGCGCAAGAATTCCGCCAACTCTTAGCCAATAAGATTGACCCGCACGAATTTGAGCAAAAACAAGCCATAGAAGCATTAAAAGAACAGTGCAGTACATTTGCTTATGTTGCCAATGAATGGCTGTTATATCGCGCGAAAATCGGTAAAGAACAAGGCAATTACACAGAGAGAACGAAAGTTGACACAGAAAGACGTGTCAATGCTGCCATTGATTTAATTGGTGACGTGCCTTTCAAAGAATTGACACTAAAACACGGCTTATCCGTGCTTGAACCTCATCGCCAATCAGGTGCAACGGCTGAATTGAAAAAGCGTTACCTGGTTTTAAAGTCAATCGCAGAATATGCCGAACGTTTTGAATATTGGGAAAACAACAAATGGAAATATCTTGGCGATGATCTCCCTGCAGTGAATAAAAACAAACATCACCCATCTATTCATTACAAAGCGTTACCGGAATTTATGATCAGCCTTGCACGGGCCAACATATCCCAAACGGTGCGACTTGCGATTTTATGGGGATTGCTCAACGCCACAAGGGCAAGCGAAACCGTCAGTGCAAAATATTCTGACATCATCGAACACGAGAATTTACCGAATGGCAAAGTGTGGCAAGTAGTCATTTCAAAAGGCGGGAAAGGGGAGCGACTGCACCTTGTGCCATTAAGCAAACAGGCAGAAACCTTGCTTTCATACATCAAGCAACACACAAACAAGGAATATTTGTTCCCGTCCACTTTGTCAAAGGCGAGAAATGAAAAGCATATCAATAGCCAAACGCCGAATGAAGTGATTAAAACAATGGATGGCGGCAAATACAAAGGCACCATGACAAATCACGGCATACGGTCTTTATTCAGCAGCTATTGCAATGATAATCGCCTAGAACTTGGATTAGATAAAGAAGTCATCGAAATTTGCCTAAGTCATTTGAATTCCGATGAAATACGAAACGCCTATAATCGGGCGGAATATTTGCCTTACCGATTAAAGACGTTTCAAGAATGGGCCAACTATGTTGAAAAATGTGCGAATGGTTTATTCAAAGAAATTATTGCCGACAAGTCTTAATGTATTCGTTCAAGTCGCTTTCCGCAATCTTGCGGGAGCGACCGAATTTATAAGATTTTAACTTGCCGCTAGAAATCCAACGTTTCACCGTTGCTTCTGAACAAATCCCCGTCTGCACGATCTCTTTAATTGAAAAATAGCGTTCCATTATAAATCACCTTCTTTGACAAATACGCCATTAATCATGCGTCCTTTGCGATCTTTGATTTCGTTATAAGCTGAGATTAAGCAACTCTCAAGATTTAACTCGTAATTTAAGGCGATTTTACTTATATAATAAATAAACACAAATAAAGTATCCGCTAATTTATACTTGGACTCACTAGATGTCATATACATAAGTAAATTTGATGCATTACCTAAAACTCCAGACGCTCTTAGACAGATAATTTCGTTCTTTTCCGTTGAGAAATCCGCCGCTTTATACGCAGTTATAAAACCAAGATTATTTGCTTTTAATTGTTCCGTTAAAATAATAACAACAACCGAGCAATCACCAATACTGTCTTTGATTTTCTCTTTATCGTTTCGTGCGATACCTGCACAAAGCTCACCAAATTCTTCCATTAATTTAATGAATTGTTTTTTCGGTGTAGAACCTTCAATCAAATTGCGAGCTTCTGCCCAATTTTCGATGTTTTTAATAAGTTGTGTTAAATCTGTCATTTTTATTTCCTCTAATTTTTCCCCAATCTTTCCCAAAATCCAGTCACTTTCTGACTAAATTTTTTCACAGAAAAGAGTGGTATTTTTTCTTCTTTGATGAAAACGTTGTCGTTTTCATAACAAATCCACTGAAAGTCATTAATCCGTAACCGTTTATGTTTGATTAATAGGTCAATTTGTGAACGATTAATCATAAATCCGACCGGTAAAAGTGCATTTTTTACCTTTTGTTCAATTTCTGAACGGTTACAGTTACTGACACAAGTCCAAGCGTCGCTACGCTCCTTGTTTGTTTCGGTGGTCTCCGCATTGGCATCAGTTGCAACATCTGCCACTGTGCCTTTTTTGATAACCCAATTTTTAAGTTTTGTTCTTATGCTTGCTAAACTGAAACGGTTTTTCACCCCCACAATTTTCTTTCTTGTTTCGCCGTATTGGTTCGGCTCGCTTTCTTCATATTCCACGCATAACGGCTGATCTTCACGTTTAGCCATTGCGCCCCCTTGCAACTCTAAATAGCTTGCAAAACAAGACACATCGCAAACCGCTTGCGCGTCTGCAATGGTTTTATCATCCACATCATCTAACTGCCATTTCTCTAATTTGCGTAATTCACGCCATACAGAAATTGGCGGATTGCCGTAAAACTGGAATTGACGGATTCCCCAAAGGTTCGCCCACGCACGCACACGTTGCACGTTTTCGTCAAGTTTCAAACCTTCCACTTCGTCCGATGTTTCGTCTTTTTGATTGCCCGCATAAATGTTTTTGGCAATGTATTTTGCGATATAAGAAACGGCAGAACCTTTTGCAGGGTCAATTTCATCAACACGGCAACGGTGTTTTTTCGCTCCAAATTCATCGCCATCTAACTCTAAGGCTTTTGATTTAAATAAACGGATCACTTCTTCTTTATCTTCCGCTTTCACATACACAAGCAAGTGCCAGTGTGGAGTGGCGTCATGGTGCGGCTCGACGCCACGCATACCGAAAAAGCCGATGCCACGTTTAGCAAACAAGGCACGCAACTGCGCCCAATTCTTGCTTAAATAAGCGTGCGTTGTGCGTGGGTCTGCACCTTTCCATTTCTTGTTGTTTGTGCCGTTGTTGTGTGTCGCATGGAAAGATGAAGGGGCGGTCATAGTAAGGAATAATGACACATAGCCTTTTTCTGTTGCCCATTCGTCCACGCCACGCAAGCGGTTCATCATCTCGTTAAAACGGATGGCGGGATTACCGGAAGATTTTTGCCACATTGCCATCAATTCCACCTGTTCGGATGGATCGTCAATGTTTTCAATAATCATCTGTTTTAAATACTCAAGATTGGCTTTCTGTTGATTGCGGTAATCGCTCAATGCGCCTGTTGAAATATACGGGCTGACTTTTGCCGATACTTCACCGCAACCAATCGCCAAATGCTCGATAAGGCGTTTTTGTGTGCTGCGTAATGTGCGGAACCAGTATTTTTCACATACCACACGCAACAATTCGCCTTCTTGTTGTTGCACAGAAATGCGTTTGCCTTCTTCTAGGCGGTGTTGGCTTTTAAGTGGAAAGCCAATGTTTTTGCAAACATCAGCACAAAGACGGTGCAGTTCACTGCTTAAACGTGAAAAATCGACCGCACTTAATAGCCCAACGGCTTTTTGATTGGCACAATCTTCCACGAAATCGCTTTGCAATCCGTTGAAGTGCAAGGCGAGTTTGTAGGCGATCTCTTTTAATTGGCGTTCGCCTAATAGATAAAAATGCAAGCCTTGGCTATCCACAGGCTTTTGCATGGCCAAGTTGGCTGAATAGTGTTTGCGTTCAAGCAACCACGAAACAGAAATGCGATATTGCTCAAAAACGGCTTCTAAACGATTTGTCAACACATCACGCAAGGTTGTGTTGGCAATGCGGGCTTGTTTATTGCCTAAGCTAAAACTAATTGACCCATCATCTTTCACACTGCGATAAGCACGCAACCACACATTGCGGAAGTGTTCACGTTGGCGTTTGCGTGGCAAATCGGAAAGCAGTTTTTCAACATAATCAAAATGATTAGGGGCAACCGCAAACAACTCCATTTGTGCAGCTGTTGCTTGTGGCAAGTCTAAAGTGCGGTGAGTTTTAACCGCACTTTCCATTCTTGCCAAACGAGCTTCTTCCATCGCCAAATCACGTTTGGCGATGTTATTGTCTCGTTGTTGCTCCCAGTTCATCATGTTATTTCTATGCTCTTTGTAAGTTGGCTAAATATTCGTTGTGTTGATCAAAGTAATCTTTAATGGCTTGATTGGTTGAATTGATCGCACTTTCCATTTCAGTGAGTGAAAGCACTTCATATTGTGCTAAGGCAAAGTTGCGGACTTCGTTCACTGCGCCAATAATCGTGTTATGTAATCGCCCAATCACTCTTGCTTTTTGTTTTCGCCAACCGTCACCATCTGCCACGATTTCTAACACTTGAAAGCGGTCGCCAATCTTGGTGATTTGCAATTCCGCCCCGCAATCTAAATTGATGTAAATATCAGTACTCATTTTGTTTGCTCCTTAAAAGTGCTTGCTTATCCAATTCGCCAACCAACACAAGGCGGCATCTAATAAGGCGGCAGCCATAAAACATCCCAACATCACCACCGCTAATCCAATGAAAAAATCACTCATTGCCTTTCTCCAAAAAATCCTTGAAATCTAACTGTCTGCTTTTTCTTACCTTGATTGCGCCTGTATCAATGGCGGCTTTAAAACAATAATCTGCACGTGCAAAGCACCAATCTTCATCCGGTGTACTTGGTGCCAACTGATAGGCTTTTTGCCAAAACTGTGCGGCTTTTAAATATTGTTTTGTGCGTTCTGCTTCTGCGGCGGTTTCGCTTGCTGTTCTAAAGGCGATAAATTTTGTTCTCATGCTGTTTTTCTCCGAGGGTTGGCTTGCCATTGCGCCCAATCGCTGTATTTTTGTAAAAAGATTTGTCGTGCTTTTGTCGCTAAATCGCCGTTTTCAATAAATTCGTTAAATGCTTGTCTTGCTTGTTCTTCATCGCCTTTGTCTAAGTGATAGATGTAAGCGAATAATTTTTCCTGTGCCTTATCGAGTTTTTGATAATATTCCTTTGCCACAATGCTCAATGCGCCACGGCTTAAAATCACGGTTGCCATACTTCCCCCTAATTCAATTCTTTATCAATCAATGTGAATTCACGTTCGGTAATGCCTTTCGGAAACATCCCCGAAATCAACCGCACTTTGCGAAACGCCTTGGCGATTTTGCGTTGTCCGTTTTCGGTGTAGTGGTGTAGTTTCTCGCCTGAAAATGTGGTGCTAACTAAATCATTAATGTCGAGTTCTGCCATCGCTAATAGAATTTCTTTTTCACCTTTTGAAAGGTTATTAAAGGCATATTCCACACGGAAACGGCTTTTTCCGATCACATGGCGGCAATCGCCCCAACTTCGCACCGGCTTAACCGCAATTTGATTTTCTTTACAGTATTTTTCAGCCGCACTTTCTTTGCCTGAAACGTACATCACACGCCCTCTTGTTTATTTGCCTTGAACCCAACTTAACCAACGGCCAAACATCCCTTTTTTGCTCCAACTTGCTTTTTCAAGCAGTGCCACACGGTCTGAAAGTGTTTCATTCAATAGCACTTGTTGTTGGTTTAATTCTGCTTGATAATTAATGTGACGGCTGATGATTTGAATTTGCGCTTCCAACTTTTTCACACGTTTTTCTAACTGCCATACATTCACACGGTCTTTGCGTGTTCTGCCGTTGTCGTAGGTGTATTTTTTGTTGCTCATTTTTTGGTTCTCCCTAAATTTTGGTTGCAAAAATCCTGTCGCATGAATTTCTTCAAACGACTGGTTTTAAATTAATGTTTAAAAATTAAGAATTAATCGGTTGGAATTTCGACTTGTCGAGTGTCCGTCTCGTCTAATGGCTTACTGCCTAACATGGCTTGCTGATTGGTTTCAAAGCTTGCTGTTTCAACTTCGACAATCTCACTAATCACTTTAAAACGACATTCACGACAGCCACTGCAATAGCCAAATGTTTGCGTGGTTAACTTAGATAATCTTTCTGAGGTTCGCACATAGATATTTTCTGAACCGCATTTAGGGCATTTAACATTAACTTTCACTTTCACCACCTTTTGTTATACTCAAATCATTTACCCAATCAAAAAAGGAAATCCCATGCTTAATACCGAAGACGAAGTGGCAAACCAATATAGCCACAACACTGTTCACAATAGCCATGCTTCAATTCTGCTTGGATCGCTTTATGAATCATTAGAATTTCGTCGCGAACTTGCTCCAAATGCTTTCTTAGCAATGCTCGCTTCAACTTGCGCAATGCAAGTGTGTCAAAATCCTGCTCATCAGTTAAAAGTAGCAAGTGATCAATTTCATCACCTATTTCCAAGAGTGAACGAAGCTCAACGCTTGTTCGAGCAGCTGCTAATGCAGACCCTGCACGAGCTAATGAAGAACCAGCAGTTTGGAACCGCACTTTCTCTGCTGAGGACATATCGTGCACTGCCACAGTTTCCCTCATCGGAGATTCAGCTTCTATTGCCTCAGCAAGTAGTGCCCGAATGGCGGCATCATTTTTTGCCTTATTTATAGCTTCATTCGCCACTTTAATGAGTAGCTCGGGTAACGCCGAGCTTTTATCTTGTTCACTCATACACACCTTCTTCTGTCCTATACTCTCCACATTCCCCAATATGGATTGCACGGTTATTAAAATTAAAAGTTAATTAATACATTCTTCCAATTTCAAACGGATAAAATCATTCAATTCCCGTTTATCCGCTTGAGCCATTTCTTGTAACTTTTCTTTAAAACTTGCCGTCACACGAAATGCAATAATTTCAGATTTTAGTTCGCGTTTTTTTTCTGTTTTCGCCATATCCTTTTCCTTGTTGTTTTTGTTTACTTTGTTATACTTCTGCTATCTAAAAAATTGGAATGCACAGAACGTTCCTATTACAGCGCAGATAAAACATAAAACTGGTAAATGGTTATGGTGATCATGGTATTGCTGTCCCAGTTCGTCTATTCTTTGCTTGGTTTGTTTTTCCTGTTCTTTCAAGGCTTGTTCAAGTTCCAATACGCGAACCCATAATTGTTCATCCACTTTTTTAGCCATAAGGCACTCCTATGTTTAAAAATAAGGAACTCCCATGACTGACGAAACACTGGTTATCCCCATTGAAGTTGATTCACCGCTCAACATCACTTTCCATGCCGAGACAGGAGAAATGACGGTGGAATGTTTTCAGTTTGTTTCAGGTGCGCCACAAGCGAAGATGGCTTTTCGCTATACACCGCAGGCAATACAAGAAATGCTGCGGGCGCTTGCGATTTTCCAAGAGAAACTCGGTACAACATTTTTAACGCAAGCCACGCCACATAACGTGCAATAAATTGTTTACATTGAAAAAGCATAGCTTTCGTGTTTGTTTCCATTGTTAAAATAAGGATTTTTTATGACCGCACTTTCCATTGAAGAACGCCTCAAAAATCTTGAAACGCAAATCAGTTTTTATCGCCAAGTAGCTGAGCATTACGCGCAACAATTGTTTGAATCTCAAGTGCAAACGGCTCGATTTCTTTCAAAAATTCAAGATGGCGGTGCAACCCTTTATCGCTATCTACGAATTTTGCATTTAAATGCTGAATCAACTCGTGAGTTTCTTTCAACGCAGCCTGATACTGTTCCGACTTTAATTGATGCGAAACATCATTTTTATTCGTATTATCTGGCGCATCTTGAACGGCTTGAAAAGACGTACGAGACGATTTTGCCCGATATACTAATTGATTTAACTCTTCCTCCATCGTCGCCTGAAGAGTTAGATGTTCTAGCTGAAAACGTTGTTCTTGTACTTGAAAAAGAAGAAAGCTAAACGTAGCCAATTTTTCAACATCATACTGAGAGTGCATAGTCATTACCTTTTTGTGTTTGTTTACATTTATGTTTACTTATGTAAACAATATAGTTTACTAATGTAAACTTTGCAACCTTTTTTTGGAGGGTAAATGAAAAAAATTTATTTAGATATTATTGAGAGAATGAAAGAAATATCTCAATCAAGCACGGATTCTGACCTTGCAATGTTATTAGGAGTGCAGAAGAGCTCTATTTCTGCCTATAAAAATAGGGGAATCCCAAAAGATAAACTAATTATTTTTTCTCAAAAATATAATGTTGATTTAAATTGGCTAGAAAATGGAGAGAGCAATAATGGCTTTGATTCAGTACGAGTCGTTAATTTACACGAACCTCAGCCAACCGATAGAATTCGCATTGAAGTTTTAAATGTAGAAGCCAGTGCAGGAAATGGCACGTTTTTAACCCGTACAGAACAGGGCTTATTGGCGCAAGAGTTCGACTTGGATTTTTTCCGCCGCCAATTTGGGCGCACCGATGCTAAAAATTTAAAAATTATTGCGGTAAAAGGCGATAGCATGGCGCCGACATTGGAAAGCGGCGATTTACTTTATGTCGATGTATCAGAAAATTATTTCAGTGCGGATGGGCTTTATGTGTTCACGTTTGATGATCACACATTCATTAAACGCTTGCAAAAACGTGGTCGTGAAATGTGGGCGATTTCTGATAATAAAGAAGAGTATAAAGAGTGGGAGATAAAACAGGATGATCCTGTCTATATTCACGGACGAGTGGTGTTTAGTTTGCCGATGAAGATGAAGAAGTGGTGATTTATTTTAATAAAACAAACCTAAGGAAAATTTATTATGTTATACGAATATAAAATGATTCAAGCTGCGCCACATATTATTGCGCAAAGAAAGAATATTCAAACTGCCGCAGCAGACTATTTACAAGAACTGGTGAATGAACAGGCTAGATTAGGCTGGGAGTTTTTCAGAATAGATGATTTTTCTACTGAAGAAGCAGCAGGGTGCTTTTCAGGTGGAAAAACAACATCTAAAGTTCATAAAGTTATCACTTTTAGACGTGAAAAAAATGATTAATGGTTTGGCTTAGTATTCAACTTATCTTGCTTTATCAATATCTTGCACCGCAAAAAATTCGTGATGCCTGTCGATTTGAACCGAGCTGTTCAAACTATGCGATTTTAGCCTTGCGGAAATACGGTTTTCTTCGTGGTTGGAAGATGGCTTTCAATCGGCTGAAGCGGTGCAAATATCCGAATGGTGGTGATGATTACCCTTAACGTGTATCCACTGTTCGTTTTTCAGTATCACTATAAAATTTGGACAACCTAAGAAAATGAAAAAAATCATCTTAATTTTAACCGCACTTTGTTTGATTTCTCCCCCAACCCTTGCCAAAAGTAAAAAAGCAGATGCAGCGCAGTTTAGTTGCAGTGATGGAAAACGCACTTGTAAGGATATGGATAATTGCGATGATGCTAAATTCCATTTAAGAGAATGCGGCATGCACAAACTTGACCGTGACCACGATGGCGTGCCTTGTGAGAATGTTTGCCGATGAAGTGGCGTAAGTGGTGATTGATATGCAATCTTTTAGTTATAAGTCAAAATTAATATGGATGCGTCTTGTTAAAAAACGGACAAGACGAAATTCTAGAATTTTATTAAATCGTCGGAAGATTAGAGCAAAACGCTTAAAAATATCACTGATTGAAAAGAAACTTATTTGGCATAATATCCCCTGTATTAAAGCCCCTGAAATTTTAGCTTTATCCACAGCAGGATTGAGTAAAAAAGAAGCGAAACATGGAACAGAGCATACACGCTTTGTTAGATTTAAGAATGAGTTACAGGCAACGGCTGATCGAGTTTGTGCGTCAGGCAAAAATCAAATGATGATTTCTTTTTTAGAAACTCAATATCTTTATGCTGATGCTTGCATATTATTAATTGCGGTGATTGATTCATTAAAAACGCAATACCCTCAACTTCGTTTTTTAGTTCAACGACCAAATAAAAGTTTGCAGAATCATAGGCCAACAAGAGACAAATATAATACATTTAATGTTGATGCTGTTTTTTGTCATATTGGGCTTTATAAATTGTTAGGCTATGACTATACGACTAAAGTAAAACATAAATATGTTCAATCTTGGCACTATGTTTGTAGCGATGAAGCAAATGGCGATGTGACTAATCCTATTTTTGATGAATTGGAAAAAATGGAATTGGCAAATTTAAGCGAGCTTTATGGCGGCGTGATAGAAGGAATTTCAAATGCTGTTGAGCATGCTTACAATAAAGACATCAAAACCGAACGAAACTTTGTGCTAAAACGATGGTGGATGTTGATTGCCGAAATTAATGACGAATTTATGCTTTATGTTTGCGATTTAGGGCATGGCATTCCTAAAACATTAAGATTTAATAAAGACCCTTCGTTATTACAAGCTGTTTTTGATAAAGTGAAGGGAGTAGTAAGCATGGATTGTCGTGACATAAAAGCGGCAACACTTTTAAAAGCAACTAAAACAAAATTGGCTTATCGTGGGAAAGGTGGACAAGATATTAAAACATTTATTGATAAAACGCCTTATAGTCGGATGAGTATCTATTCCAATCGTGGTTTATATCGTTATAATAATAATGTGAAGAGAGTTAAAGAAATGCTTTTAGATAATGAACTCTCAATTGATGGAACTTTGCTGCATTGGGCAATACCATTCAAAAAGAAGGATAAACTATGACTATTTTATATGTAAAAGATTTTAGTACAACACCCGGCGCGCGTTATCGTCATTTAGGGAAAGCGAGCGGCGAAGAATTTAGAGATGACGTGCTTGTGCCTGAATTTGAAAAAAACAAGAATCTTATTGTTAATTTAGATGGTGTGCGTGGTTACGGCTCATCATTCCTTGATGAAGCCTTTGCGGGGCTTGTGAGATTAAATAAATTTAGTGAAGATGAAATAAAAACGCTCGTTTCTAATATTCAATCAACGAATCAATCATGGATTACGGAACTTACTGGATATGTAAATGACGCGCTCATTGCTAATTCTAAGGATAAATAGTGGGCAACTTTTCTTTCTTTGATTCAATTTTCGTTCCTTTTATTGTTTCGATTTTGACAAGCGGAACAACTTGGTTTGTTGCAACACGGAAAAGTTACAATGAATATCGAAACAGTCTCATTGATGAAATTTATACCAAATTAGACGACTTACACAAATCAGCCGTTGAAATATCAAACAAGCCTTATGCAGATGAGGACTATCAGTATATGGTTTATGAAGTTGGAAACTTAGAAACAAGTTTAATTAAGACAAACAAAGATCTTGCGCAATATAATTTCCTTCCACTTAAACAAATTTTAACGGATCACATTTTCCATTCTTCTGATAAAAAAGATGTTTTAAACCATCTATCATCAGCTTTACAAAAAGTGAAAAGAAATTTAAATAAACGTTTTTTATAGCTTGCTTGTGCAAGCTATTTTTTCACCTTCTTCACTTCCACTTCTTCATCTTCCACTTTCAATTCGCATTCAATTTGACTGGTAAAGCCGCTGTCTGAAAGATTGTGCGTTACTCTTGTGATCAGCCAATTTGTGGTGTCAATTTCGGCTTTAAAGCCTGAAAGTTCAATGGGCGTTTCTGGCATTAAATCAGGTTCACCAAAAGCAAGATTAAGACTAAAGGTTGCCACGCCACGTTTCAGCTTATCAAAGGCTGACTTGGCGGCGGTAATGGCTGTTTTTTCGCTTGCATAGGTGTGTCGCAATGATTTTATTTGAGAACTGTCACTTGTAATGGGTTCTTGTTGCTCAATTTCGTTGTATTTGCGTTTGCTTAATCGTCTGCCTTTCACGGTGCCGTTTTTCAGCGTTCTGCCTTTCGTCATACGCTGTTTTTTCACAATCTTGGTGTTTTCATCCACCGTGATTTCGCCACGCTTGCCGCTGTCCGTATCGTGCCAATACGCCCGCACGGCTTTGTAGTTTTCACTTTCAGCAATGGAAAAATTGTAGTTGTCGCCATTTTTGCGGGTGATTTTACGCAGTGGAATATCTTTTCCTGTGGCGGTTTTTGCTTTGCCTAATGGCATAAAGAGCAACGTGCCATTTTTCACCGTACACATTGCCCCGTGTTCTTCGGCAAGGCGTGTCAGTAAATTAATGTCGCTTTCATTGGTTTGGTCGATGTGGTCGATTAATCGGTTAGCAAGCTCTTTTGCCACTTGGCTTTTAAGCTTGTTTCCCTGTGCAATTTCGTTGACGATTTCGCCCAATTTCTTCTTATGAAATGACCGCTCTTTTTGCTCGGTGAACGTGCCTTTTAAATCTGCCGCCCTTGCCCGAATGGTGAGCTTATCAGCAGACGATGCGCCGCCCGAAAACTGCACTTCATCGACAGAATATTGACCCTTATCAATCAGCGGTGCGCCTTTCCAACCTAGTGCAAGGCTGATTGTTGCATTGCGTGGCGGCAAAGCCAGTTTGCCGTCATGGTCGGATAATTCTAAGTCGAGCATGTCCGCTTCCAAGCCGCGATTATCGGTTAAAGACAAATTAATCAATCGGCTTGATACCACTTGCGTGATGTCTTGCTGTTTGTTGTCTTTCGTGATGATAACCACTTTAAAAGCGGGGGTGCGGTGATTGTCGTTAAAGTCAAAGCCTAACATTAAAGATTACTCATTAAACTGTCTGCAATGGCAATCAACATCGGATCGTCAGTGCGTTTAAGGTTCATCGTGAAGTCAATGGCACGTGGCGCGCCATCGCCAAAGAATTCTGTGCGGGTTTCTTGGATATTTTCAATCACAAAAAAGCCTATAATCTCAAAGGTTGCACCGTCAATTAGCGGAAATGCACCGCCACTGTCTGCCATTAATTCCAGGGCTTTTATGGAAAATCTGCCGCCAGTAATTTCGGGGATTAATCTGCCACTTATTGTCACAGTTTCGCTTTCTTTACCGGTGAATTGTGTTTTTGGCATTGCCCCCACAATCGCATTGGTTGGATGTCGCCACGTTGATGTGCGGTCTAAGCTTTGGAAAGGCACGGTTTGCCGTGTAAAAACGAACATACCAAGCGCGGCTAAAGCAAAGTTTTGAAACATTATTTATTATCCTCAACTTTGACGGTCATTAACATCAATAAAACATCAATAAAAATAACCCATCCCCACCCGTCAATATTGTGATACATCAAAAACGTGGCGTATCCTGTGACGGCAATAATTGATAAAAAATAGAAAAAGAAGATTATAATTGATTTCATGTTTTATCCTAAAGAAAAGTGCGGTCAAAAAATCCCGTGATTTATGACCGCACTTGATGAATTAGCGAAAGAGAAATGCAATGCCGAAAATCACAAGCAACCAAAAGGCAATGGAAAGAATAAAGATTCCACGCCATACAATATGCCTTGGCATATTTAATAAATAATCAATCAGTTTCTGTTTCATTTCGTTCCCTTGCTTTTTCTCGCCATTGCATTAATTCGGAAAATGTCATTTGCTCAAAGGCTTGTGGTTGCCAATGGAAAATTAATGCAATGTCCGCCATGGCATCTTCTACCGTGGCGGCAATCATTATTCGGTCGCTTCCGCTTCCGAATTCTTCCCTAAAAAACCGACAGCCACCGCCGCAAGCTCGGTGAAGTCTGCCACTTCCATTGTAGAGAAGTCAGATTTGTGCAACACAGGATTTGTCACGCGAGTGAGCAACACTTGCAATGCGTCCACGTCCATTTGCAACACGTCAAACATTTTCAAGCCTTTTAATGCCGGCACGGTGGGTTTGTTGACGGTGATTTCTGTGATTTTGTTTTCGCCACGCACAAGTGGATTGGTTAATGTGATCACTTTGCTGTTTTCGTTTTTCATGATTTCTACCTTTAAAAATGCCACGCTTTAAGCGTGGGGGGAGTATTTAATAAAAGCCCCTTGCGGGGCTCGGTGGTGATTAGATGCCAATCGCTGAACGGTGTTCTGCCAAGCGGTCAGTGCCGCCGACAATAAAGATTGAGTTGAGTAAATCAATCTCGACTAAATCTTTGCCGTTTTCGATGATTTTGTAATAGGTTAATGGCACGGTGTAGCTTTGTTCGGTGTCATCGCCTGATTTGCTTGTGCCGTTGTCAATTTCACTGAAACGACCACGCATAATCAATTCAATAGCGGTGACTTCTTCCGTGTCGTCTTGTTGATATGCACCCGCAAAACGTAATGCTGAACCGTCAATTTTGCCGCCAAATTCTTTGATGAGTTCGGTCATGTAACCGCCCATTTTGAATTGCGCTTCCAAGCCTTCCACGCCTAAATTCACTTTCACTGGACCAATCATGCCGCCTGCACGGTATTCTTCCAGTTTCATTGCCAATTTAGGTTGGGTAATTTCGGTGACTTGGCCACGGTAAGAATTACCGTCTGCCAAGAAGTTCATGAGTTTTAATTTACGTGGTAAAGCCATTTGTTATGCTCCTACTTTGGCAATCTCTGCGGCGAATTCCACAAGGTATTCATCGCTGATGTATTGGTTAAAGCCTAATTGTTCTAATGGCGGAACAGGGCAGTAATCATAAGACACAAGTAATTTTGCATCTTTCAAGGTTGCGGCAGTGTTCAGTGATGAATTGATAAATGCTTTACCACCGACTAAGTAACCTTTCGCCACATATTCACGCCATTTCGCATTAATCGCTTCCACGATTTCTTTCACCAACATCACACTGATGTTTTTATCCACTGCCCAATCAAAGGATTGTGCGATAGTGTCTTTCAACACTTGTGCTGTGCGGGTGTAGTTTTCGTAGATGAATAATTTGTCGGCTGAACAGGTGCGTAATCCCCATAGCTTGAAGCCATTGTGATTCACACAACAGGTGATGCCTTGTTCGTTCAAGTAGTTGACATCGGTCGCACTGTCGTTAATGTCAAATGAAAGTGGTTTAGTGACGCCAGTCACGCCAGTTAATCCTTTATTTGAAATGCAAGTGTGCCAGCCGTATTCTTTGTCTTGATACGCACGCATTGCTGCCGCACGGACAACTGCATAATCCACTTCAGTTGCTTTGGTGTTCGGGTTGAACGATAAGAAGTCACCGAAAATCAGCATTAATTCACGCTGTGAGAAATTACGGCGATAAGTCACCGCTTCTTCTTTGGTTTTGGCTGAACCGCACGATGCATACACAAAGCCATTCAGTTTTTTCGCCACGCTTAAAAGCTCGGTGGTAACATCTTGGCTGTCATACTTCGGCACGCAGAAAATACGCGGTTTCACGCCACAAACGGCAGCAGATACCAAGAACGCTTTCAAGCCAGTGTAATTGCCTTCGCTGTCCACTGTGCCGATGACGTTTGCTTTCATGGTGCTTTCATCTTCGCTTTCTTCCACACGAATGACGACCACTTTACAATTCACGATGTCCGCAATGCCATCTAACGCACGGGATAATGTGCCTTGTTTACCGGCTTTCGCTTGGACTTCGGCGGTGATACCTGTTAAAAGAGTGGGTTTATTGAGTGGGAAAACAGTTGCGTCTGCATCTGCTGCCGTTGCCACTAAACCGATCACGGCAGTGGATGATGTGGTGAGTGTTCGCAAGGCTTCGGCAATTTCCGTTACCTTGACCCCATGGAGATATTCATCAGACATAATTTTAGCCCTATGGTTTCTATGGTTTGAAAAGATGTGGGTATTTTGTAAGGATTTGAAATAGAGGGGTAGCGCTTGGCGTTGTGGTATTTAAACTAACAAAGGGCGATTAGGTAGAGTCGGAGGGATAAAAACGGCAGAATTACCCGCCGTTTGTCTTTAGTCATCATGTTTAAACATTGCCCCTAATTGATTTGGGCTAAATCGCCAACCGCTCTCGCCACCGAGAATCGCATTAAAACACCATTCGCTACAAAAATATTTTGAGCGTTTTTGTTTGATTCCAAGTACGATTCCTAGTGCGCCCCACCAGTCGTATTTACAACCTAAAGTGCGGTCAAAATAGGCTTCAATTTGTTGCTCGGTGACCTCGTTGAGTGGGATTAAATCCCATTTGGTGCTATCGGACACATCAATTTGTTTGCAACGCACCCCGCCATCTTGCACAGATGACGAGTAACAGTTATACACTGTTGCATGCTCATAATGATGCCCGTTGGTAAATTCAATGCGTTCTACGGCGATTTCACAGTGGGAATATTTGCCTTTGGTAAAAAATCGAGTAATGCGGTCGGCGATTGCTTTAACTGGCTCTTTGCGCCAGTCTCGCTTGTGTTTATACATTGCCAAATAAACCTTAGCCATTTTGGTATGCCTCCATCAAGTTATCCATTTGTTTGATAATGTCATCATGGATTGATTGCAGTTGCTCTAGTGTGAGATTAGGGGCTTGGAGTTCATACTTGCGCATACGTTGGTTGGCAAGCTCCATTTGTAGTTTTTCGAGCCCTGCTGCCTGTGTCAAAATCAGATTTGTTGCGGTCTTATTATCCAGTCTCGCACGTTGTGCAAAATCGGTGATATATCGACTGCACTCGCCTTGATAATTCGTGGATTTGTAGGCTTCCGCTGCTGCTTGACGCTCACGATATTCCGATTCGAATCGAGTCCATGTGCTGTAGATTTTTGCCGCATGATTGTCAATTTGCTCAATAAAGCTGTCACGCTTTGTCGATAAAAGTAAAGTCAAATCCACCTTGATATCTTCGGATACAAATTGACCGTTGATAAATTTAACTTTCCCCGTACTTTTGTGACAAAACTGTGTATATTGTTCGTCGGTCAAGGCGGTTAATTTTGTAAAATCCAAATGAGGATAAACCGCTGCCAGGTCGCCGTCGATGATTTCAAAATTACCTAATTTATCTAATACATTAATATAAAAAGCCATTTTTAATAACCCTCAATAACAACATATAAATCAACGATTTCATCGGCATCCCCTGTAAATCGTCTCGTGTTGATATACACATTACCTTTATCGTTACCTTGTTCGCGGATCGCCCATGCACTTATCCATTCGCCAGCTTCACTCACATAGGTTGTTGAGGTAGTTGGATGCGTTGTCCGTACCATCTGTGGCATAGCGGAAAGAATTTTATTTGGCATCGCTGACCATAGCGGGATTTTGATTAATGGATGGCGATAACCTGCATTGGCATAACCTACCGTCGGGGATTCGGCATCAAACCACATAATTCTGAAATTTTTTAAATGTAGGATTTGGACAATTCGCCCATCAGGGTAAATGGTAACACTGCCAGTTAACGTAATAGTTTTGCTTTTTCCGTTATCCCAATTTGATGTCCCATTGATTGTGCGGTTATAATCGCGACGATGCACATTTTTAATATCTTCAAGCAGTGCTAGAGTCCCTGTTTTTTTAGGCACTTTAACCACATTTACATTTTGATTGTCTCTTGTGCGATAAATCAGATTTAAAAATTGATTTTCGGAGTCTGGAGTCGACTCAATTATGGCAATTTTGGATTTGTTGTGGAGGATAACACCAGCATAGTCATTACCTCTATCAATCTCTAAATTACCTGTAATTTTGCCACCAGTTAAAGGCAGATAAGACCCTTCAACCCATGATTGATAAGCAACGGTATCTCCATTGTCGCCAACGTGCGGGAATGCTAGATACATTCTTTTCCCGCCACCATCGTAAAATGCGTTAAATCTCCGCTGGCCAGCCTCATGGCTATTTGGATTTGCCTCAAATGTCCATTTGCCTTGCTTAGTACCTATTTCAAATCCTGCCCAAGAGTTTTCATTTTCCGAATTAAATCTTAGTTTGCCGGTTATTGTGTCGCCATTTTTAGACACTCGACCGTTTGCATTATTGTTAGCATCATTAGCAGATTTTTGTGCGGCGGTCGCTTTTGATACGCCGTCATTTGCTGTACGTTGAGCATTATCTGCAGCATTTTTGGCTTCCACGCCTTTGTCATAAGCAGTTTTGACCGCTTTTGATGTTGCTACATTATTTTCGTCGTTGCTATTGACTGCGGATGATCGTTTGTTAAGAGGGATATAGTTATTTAACGCAAGCTGCACCGTCGCAATCAGTTGCGCGAGTTTTTTCCCAGCTTTTGCGGTGAGCGCAAGAGATTCACTTTCAAGTCCTGTGTCGTTGGTGAGTTGGGTTATACCTTGTTGTGTGGTGCTTGCTTTATTAATTTCGTGGCTGTGCCCGCTTTCATCAAATCCATTTTGCGTTGTGGCAGTAATGGTTTTTGGTGCCATTTGTTGGCGGGTGACAAAAATCACACTGTTATCGATGGATAATGTCACTGCACTAGAGGATTCTACTTTTAAGATCATCCGTAGTACTTGGACTTTACCACTTCCGCTACTTTCTGTCGGTTTAAAACTTTCAGGGCAGTTTGCGTAGGCAATGAGTTTATTTTGTGAGTCAAATACGCCCATTTCTCGGATATAAAAACCGCCGACATTTTCAGGGATGGTTAATTCAACGATCACTTGTTTATTATTGCGAGGGTCGAGAGAGACGGCACTGACTGGCGCAATGTGCGTTTGATGTACGAGAGCTGTTGCACTCGCCGTTGGTGTGACCGCTTTCCCATTGCCATCGCCTACAGCAAATTGGGTGAGTTGTAACGGTTGCCCTTGGCTTAATGCGTGAGCGATAGCACGTGTTCCGTAGTCGGTTAAGATTGCAAAATATTGTGATGCCATAAATATTCCTATTGTGGATATATAGTGATGATTTCACCACATTGTTGACCAATAAAGGTTCTGAGAGCACCTGTTGGTGAGATTGCGATAGCGAGCTGATTGAGATGTCTTGAGACGGGTTTAACATCGTTAATAAGTCGCACGAGTTCGTTATAGGTTTGTTCATTCAAGCCACTTTCAGACACTTCTACGGTTAAGCTAAATGTTCCTGGCGTGCCTTGCGGATTAGTTTGAAACCATTCTTTCAGTTCAATGAGATAGCCTATTGGCTCAACTACACGTTTTACTGCGCCAATCGTGCCTTTGTGTTTGTGCACAAAATAAGATTGTTTAATCGCAATGCGTTTAACTTCTTCCGTCCAGTTTTCGTCCCATTTATCCACTGAAAACGCCCAAGCTAAATAAGGCAGTAAATCAGTAGGACAGCGTTCAGGGTTGATTAAATCTGCAATAACAATAGGATTTTCTACCGCACTTTTTAGAATTTCTGCCGCACGTTTTTCTAATGGAGTTGAACCTATCGGCAGTAAATGATTAGTAATCATCACTTGTCACGATCTCCAAATTAATTGCCGTGCAGTAGGCTGATTTTGAGCTTGGTAGCACAATGTCGGCGGTAGGCGAGATAAGTTCTACCCGTTGTACACCTTCCAAGTGTAATGCGGCATAAATACCCGATAGGCTAATGTCTCGCCCTAAACGGTGTTTTTCTTTGGTGTAAGCGGTCAATTTTTTTAATGCAGCCGCTTTGATTGGCTCGTATTCAGGGCCACGATAAAGATGTAATTTGGCGCGGATTTCGTAGGATTGGATCACCGCACTTTGGACAATAACGCGGTCGCCAATAGGACGTATGTCATCATCGTTGAGTTTTGTTCTAACTACATTTAAAAGGCTTTCATCAGCCTCGCCTTGACCATTACGGCTTAAAATCGTGACGGTGACATTGGCTGGCTGTGGTGATGCCACAGACACATCTGCAACATCGGGGTGTGCAGAGAGTGCGTGGAAGATATAAGCAGAGCGAGGACCTGCCACAGAAAGCCCCTCAAAGGCTAATTGCGTGCGCAATCTTAATGAGGTGTCATCTTCTAAAATTTCGGGGATTTGAGGCGTAACATTATTATTCGCCTCTTGAATGACTTGTCTTTTCACATTGTAATTGGCTGCAATCACATCTAAATCTGAACCGCTTGCATAGGCTAACATTGTGGCTTTTGCCGCGTTATTGATGCGGTTTCTTTCCATCAACTGTAAGTAAACCACTTCTTGTAATAATTTCGTGATAGGTTCACTTTCTAAACTTAATCGTGCTTGCCAAAATTCCCTTTCATCTTGTGGGAAAAGCGCGATAAATTCCGCTTTTCTGTCTGCGAGCAAACTTTCAAAATCTAAATCTTCTAGCACTTTCGGTGCATCTAGTTTTGATAAATCGACTAATTCGCTCATTGTTTATGTCCTAAAAATAGTTTTTCGTTGTGCATTTCTTGGTTATCTTTACGACTGCGTGCGACATAACTTGCCACAATGCCACCTTCAACCAATTCAGGTTTAAATTGTGTGATCTGTACGCGTGGCTCCCAGCGATTAATTGCAGTGACGGCACAAGCCGCTAGTTGTAATAACAATGTGTGGCTAATTGGGCGGTCTATTAACATTTGGATTAAGCTGCCATATTCACGCCGCTGAATGCGCGAGCCAACAGGCGTTAGCAAAATATCGGCAATGGATTGTTTAATGTGGTCGCTTTCGTTTTTTAATTTTTCGCCAGTGTATCGATTCATGCTATGCCTTCGCGTTAGAGGTTCGTTGGCCATCGCCTTGTTCAACGTGAACGTGGTTTTGTAAACTAATTGAGCCACCTTTAATATCACCGCTTGCGGTCACACTGCCTTGTGTGCTGATATTGCCTTTTGTGGTGCTTGTGCCTGAGGTTGATAAAGAGCCGTCAATATTCACATTGCCTTTGATATTGATAGTAGGGCAGTCAATATCAATTTGATTAGCGGCAGTAATACTGGCGGTTTTGATACCTGTCACAACCAATGCACCACTTGATTGGTTATAGGTAATTTTGGCACCGTCAGCAAATTCAATTACGTGTTCATCGGGCGATTGGCTTGGGCTATTTTGTGTATAAAGCCCAACTAATATGCAGGCAGTAGTAAATTCGCCACTAACCGATAACATCACACATTGTTCGCCCACTGTAGGCGGCGACCAGGTTTTAGTTGTGCCCGCTCGAAATGTAACGAAGGGTAAAAACTCTGTGAGAATATCACCGCTCTTTACGCGAGCACGTGCGGTGGCGTAATTCACTTCAGCAATCACCCCAAAGCGGATAATGTTGTCTAGTTTTCGTTGTAATTCAGCAGACATAGGCATTCACAATTAAAGAATATGCCTTATTGTTGGCAATATTGTGTGATGTGGCGAGTGTAGTGGCGTGTGGAATAGTAGGTAACAAAAAAGGGCTTGCGCCCTTTTATTATGCTCTGTCCCACATAGAACTCCGCGCTCTTGCTTTGCGTTGGTTTTCGATGCGTTGTATTTCTTTTGCCACTTGTTGTGCTATGGCTCGTTCGTCCATGCCTTGTGCGGCATGGATGGTGATATTTACGCTCATTGGTTGGCTGGATTGCGTCACCACTGGACGAGCAGAAATTGGCGCACGAGTATCAACTTGCACAGGGGCGGCAGTTGCAACGCTGATACCTAAACCGCCCGCAATCAGTGCTTGTTTACCGTAATTAAGGGCATTAAGTGTATTGATGCCAAGGCGTGATGTGGCTTCTTTGGTCATCACGTATTCGCCCCCGTGGACAATGCCCATGGGTTCATATTTGCCACCATTGCCAGTGTAGCCCCCTGAAGAATACATATTCGAATCAGAAAGTGCATCGAGTGTTCTTTCAGTTATACTTCCTGATTTGATAACCTCATTTGTTTCTTCATTTCTTGATTGTTTGGCATTTTCAACAATTTTTGCTCCCGCTTGAATACCTGGCATATTATCGATTACCCATTTAATGCCATCCATTAATAGCTGTAATGGTTTGAGCGCAAAATCAATACCTGCTGCTATCCATTCGCCAAATTTTTTACCCGCACTGGCTGCAGCATCTAAATCATCTTTAGTACTTTGTACTGGAGACAATAAATCAGTAAACCATTTCACCGCTTTTTCAATCCAGCCAACGACGACACTAAATGCGGTGCCAAGCGGTTGGAATTTTTCAAGGACGGGGGCGAGACCTGATTTTAAGCCCTCCCAAAAACCGCCGAAAAAGGCTTTGATTGGATTCCAGAATTTATAGATTAAGAGTCCCGCACCAATAAAAGCTGCGCCGCCAAGTGACAGAACATAAGGCAGAAGTTTTAGAGGGGAAAGTAACCATCTTGAGATTGCACCGCCGACATCTATAACTTTCCCCATAAATTTAGGTAAAATAACATCCAATTTTGACAATCCAAGAACAATCCTTGCGATTGGGTAGAACACAAAACTTGTTAAAAGACTCAATGCGCCGAGTGCCGTGACCGCCCCTGCCATTGCCGCGCCCCATTTAACGATTTTTGCGGTCAATTCTGGATTTGCTTTTATCCATTCATTGACTTTTCGCACCATTTCAGTGATTAATTGAACACTGTCGCGCATATCGTCAGAAATAGTGTCATAAATAGCAATGCCGACAGCCTCACGGGCTGATTCAAGGTTTTTAATGTCACCGAGTAAGTTATCTGCCATTGTTTGCGCAACTTGTTCGGCTCTACCCGCAGAATTTTTTAATTTATCTGTAAATTCCTGAATACCATTTACGCCCGCTTGTTTGACTAATTCAACCATTGCCGTTGCGGCTTCAGTGCCAAAAATGGCTTTGTAATATGCCATTCTGTCACCGGTTCCCATTTTGGCGGTTTTACGCTCCACATCTATCAAAATATTAGTTAAAGCGCGCATATTTCCACGACTATCTTTGGCGGACACACCTAGGCTTTTCAATGCTTTTGCGGCTTGTTTAGGTGGTGCGGCAAGTCTTAACATAGCAGAACGCAACGATGTACCGGCTTGTGTACCTTTTATCCCCACGTTACCCAATAAGCCGACCATTGCTGACATGGTTTCAAAGTCTTGGCCTGTTGCCGTGGCAATCGGTCCAAGATATTTCATTGTGTCGCCCAAGCCTTCAAGGGTAGTGTTTGAGCCAGAAAATGTGGCTGTGAGTACATCCGCAACCCGCCCCATTTCGTCAGCGGAAATTTTAAAACCTGAGGAAATATCTGAAGAAATATCAGACACTTGCCCCATTTCTATTCCTGCGGCTTTCGTCATAGATAAAATAGCTGGCATTGATTTTTCGATTTGGTCAGCATTAAAACCCGCCATGGCTAGATAGCCTTGACCTTGTGCGACTTCACCCGATGTAAATGATGTTGTCGCACCAAGATGAATCCCTTGATTGCGTAAACGTTCAAGCGCGGCGGCTTGTTCTGGGTTCGCTTTACTCAATCCTGTTAATGCTTGCACGCGCGAAAAGTCTTGTTCAAAGTCAAGTGCAGGTTTAAGCATGACACCTGACAGCGCATTTGTCACTGTTCCTGCTATTATTGAGCGCTGTCCGAATGTTCGTAACTGGTCGCTTTTATTTTTTAAATTATCCACGCTTTCGCGGTAAGATTTATATTTTGCTTGTCGCTGATGCAACTTTGCCATTGCTGCATTTTGTTTTTCGATTGCCGCCGTTGATTGTTTAATTTTTTGCTTTAGTTTTTCTTGGCTTTCCTTGAATTTTGACGTGTCAAATCCGCCTTGTCTTAGTGATTGGCGCAATTCGTTCAGTTTTTTCCGCTGATGTTCTTGTGCTTGCGCTAATCGGTGTGCTGATTTATGCGCGGATTCGACTTGTCTTTTTAATGCTGCTGTCGGTGCGGCAGTATTTTTTAATTGTTCGGCTAATTTCTTCGCTTTTTCTCGCGCTTCTACAAGTTTTTGATTGTTTTGTTGTAGTGCGTTTTCTAATCGTTTAAATGAATTAGCGGTTTTTTCTTGCTGTTGTAATTTATTCAGCTCGGTTGTTGTGTTTTTTACTTTTTTCTGCAAAGAATCAAGCTGTTTTTGTACGCTTTTTAATGGCGTGGTGAGCCTATCTACTGCATCTAAAACAAATTTCAACTCTAAACTTTTCATATTTTCTCGCTTTTTCTTGACTTTTCAGAAAGAAAGATTAAATAATGTACCAAAACAAAGGGGGCTATATGATCACAATTCTTTTTCTGCTCATCTTCGCTTTTGGTGCGCTTGGGCTCGCTGTCGGTTTCGGTTTGATTGCATTGCCTTGGTTAGTTTCTGGCATTATTGCCGCGCCTGTTCTGTTTCTTTATATGTTGATGATGGGGTCGGTGCTTTGGCTTGCTGAAATCAACTTTTTCCTTGGTGTTGCAGCACTTGCAGTGTATTGCTATTGGATTCACATTATTCGCAAGCACATCAAATTAAAATCACAATCTAAAGACTTAATTGCTCAATAATTAAGTTTTCAATCAACTCCACATCACTTTCCGAAAAGCCCAGTAATTCACGCTGGGCATATTGCACTTTGAAATCTTTATTTTTAGATGGGCTAGCGCTTAAACCGTATTGATGCACTGCAGCAATGGCGGCACTTGAGCCATTAAACCCCACTGAAACTTCGTTACCGTTTGACCGCACTTTTAAATGTCTGGCGGTGCGAAGTTTAGCGAACATGGCTTTGCGTTTGATTCGTCCTTTCTTTTTTCCAAATTCTTTACGTGGTTTTCTAGGTTCAAAGGCAGAACCATCGGGATTTTGTTGGCGTGCAATTCGGTTCGATTGGCTTTTTCGTAAGGCTTGCCCGATTTTTCGCCCAAGCTGTCTGCGTGCTTGTGGAGAAAGATTGGCAATAAGTGCGGTCAATTTTGCCTGAACTTCTTCTACTGTAGCCATTAGACGATATCACCCTCAAAAATTAATGATTCCCAGTTTTCCAAATAGACTTTTACTCGGTTTGGTTCATCCCATACGGGTTCTTTTGCGTAATGGATCTGCACGTTATTCCCGTCTTTTTTCGAAACGACACGTTCGGTGAGTTGGATTTCGAAACTAATATCTGCGGTGTTGTTATTGTTGTAATCCACCTGGAATTTAAATGCATTCTCTCGAATTTGTGGATTTTCTAATATTTCAGGTTGATTTGTGCGCAGATAAGCCATCATTGGCACAATCAAGGTGGCAATATCGCCTGCATAATCAGTCACCACGACATTGAGTGTGTAACGATATTCAAAACTAAATGATGCGGCACCCGTTGAGACGATTTGCCCACCGTCCACATAAAGTTGTAGATGGTCGGGATTTTTTACAAAATCGGGGTGACTTTGTTCAAGGATTTTGCGCAGTTGGTTGGGTTTTTTCATTTGCGAAAATTCCGTTGTTGCATTTCAAATCTTTGTTGGCAAGCCACGCAACGTGTTACGCCCTGAATCATTTGTCTGCGCTTTTCGGGGATGGGGGCATCACAATCTTCACAATAAAGGCGACTTACTGCTTTAAAAGTGCGGTGTTTTTTGAGGGCGATTTCACGTTGCATTTCTTCAAGCTGTTGTGCTCGGTCGAATTGATCTGTCATGGCTGTTCCTTTTTATTAAATTCATCCATGCATTTTTTTAAACTTGAGTTCTCGATAATGCACAAATCAAGGTGGTGCTGTGTCTGTAAATAGGCTTCGGCTAATTCGCCATTGGTGCGAATTTGTGGCGAATAGGCACTGCACTCTGTGGTTTGCGGACAAAGAATCGGTGATTTAATGACTTCCTGTTGAGTTGAGCACGCGTTTAACATCATCAGGCAAAGGGCGGTCAGCCCAATCTTGGTTTGATTTAAGTACATTTTTTAAATCCTGTGTTTGTTGATTTTGGTTTGCTTTGAGGTTGTTTACGGCTTGGATGAGCTGTGCTTGCTGTTCGGCAAAATTTTGGACGCTATGATTTAACTCAATGTAAGAGTTTTGCCATTTCAGTTTTAGCTGTTCTTCTTTGAGCATTTCTTTTCGCCAATAATTCGCCTCAAACCCCAGGAAAATAATGAGGAGTACAAGCACTATTGGTCCGATAAGTAAAATGCCTCGTTCTTTTGCGGTTAAGAAATTAAACATAGGTTTTTCTCCTTTTGACGGCGTTCAATTAATCCTTTTAGCGGTTTTCCTGCAGCATAAATCCAACGTTCAAATTGACTGCACATGGCTTTGCTGTAGCCTTGGCGTGCCATTTTAAAAAGTGAGCTATTTTTTAATTTGCCACATCCTACGTTAAAGGTAATGGAGACTAAGGCATCAAATGCACCTTGTGGCATGGTTTGACCGTTGGCATATTGATTAACGCATTTTTCTGATTGTTTAATGCCTTTTACGTATAATTCGGCAATTTCTTGCAAAGTGTAAATTTTATTGCGGTCAATTTTTTCAACGGCATCGGTTATGCCTATGCCTACTGTTAAAACATCGGCAGGGCATTGATAGGGCTTTTTCATGCAACCTTCTGCATTGCCAATCAGTAACAAGCCTTTTTCGGAGGTTCGAATTTCATTCCCATGAGTGGCAATCACAAGTCCAACAACGGCGGATATGGCGCATATGTATTTGGCGGAACGTTTAATCATGATGATGGATCCGTTGTTCGAGTTCTTTTTCTTTTAATTCAAAATCTTTTTTCTTGTAATACCAATTCACAAGAAAGGTCGCGACACCAATCACAATACCTGTAACCGATGCGACATCAGCCCAATTTACATTTGCGAACATATCCGCAATGCGTCCTATAAAGAAGGCAAATAATCCTGATATGTAAGATGCTCTTGATGGTGTGTCGTGCATATCAGCTCCAAAGTTGTATAGTGTCACTTGTCACGCTGATCTTTCCAGTGTCAGTTTCTGGCAATATTACTGGTGTTCCGATGGGAATGACTGGTTTATCCATTAAGTGCGGATTTAATTCGCACGCAATTTCTAAAAGCCCTTCACTATGGCCAAAATAGCGATAAAGAATGGCGTCCAAGTTGTCATTTTGTTGTGCGTAAACTTCCATTAAATTAACTCCGCATCGACCCGTCTTTTGCCGATGATGTCACTAATGGCAAAGCGGGCATCTCGTCTTAATTCGTTGATGCTGTCTTTGAGTAAATCCATTTTCTTTTCACCATCGTTTGTGCTGTCATAGCTAGCATAGCGTTCGTAAAGGTTCGCTAGTGCCAAACAGTTCACCGCACGTTTATAGCGATAAATCAACACGCTTTTGCCGTTGACTGATGGCGCGGGGATTTGTTCAAGGTGGTGATGTTCGCTTTGTGCTTTGAATGTAGATAACTCATCATTCACACTGGCGATGGCTTCAATCAATGCATCTTGCAAGCGTTGTTCGGTGACTGTGCCGTCTGCTCGATATTGATTGCGAAAAGCAGAAAGAGAAATGTCAGGGAAAAAATCATCGTTCCGAATAATATCTTCGCCTGTTCCGTAATCTTCCAGTTGTTTTTGCACTGCATCCATCTCATAGTCAGGGGCAAGTTTTACTGATAGAGATCCGTCGCTCATGTTTTCCCTTATAAAAAAAGTCGGGTGAGGATTAAATCAAGCACGGCCAAAAATCCGTCAGAATTTGACCGCACTTTTAATCCGCCCGACGGGTGCGTGGTTTGCTCGTTATCAAATCCGATTATTCATCGGCTTTGCTTAATTTTTTACGTAATTTTTTAATGTCTCCTTTCACGCCAATTTTCTGATCTAAACCCAAAGCACGTTCTAAATATGCCAGTGCTTGTTCAGGGTGCTTATCAACCAATAACAAACCCAATTCACGCAATAATCGCGCACGGCTTTCATCTGGCATGTCACATTCAGCCGTGATGCGTTGTACTTGCTCTAAGTAAGCCACTTCAAATGGCTGATTGGCGGCTTGTGCGGTTTTTGCTTGGTCTGCAAATTCTTCCGCCAATAATGTGCCAAGTGTTCGGGTAAATGGCTCGGGCAAGCGTAAATCATGAAATACGGCATAATCGGCAATCTGTAAGGCGAGATGATATTCGCCACAGTCAATCGCCCACACGCACCATGTCATCAAGACATTATCTTGTTTACCACTTCCGACAGATAACGCCCCTTCAATCCATGGTAGATAGTCAGGCAAAATTTGCTTTTTAAATGCGCCTTTGCGTTCCGTCGATTGGATGTTTTTTAGGTCCTTTCGATGGCGAGCAAGAATACGGCACATTTTTTCATATTCCGTAAAGTCGCTTAGATCTTCGGTTTCTGCCGCGTTAGCGATAGCGGCAGAAACTTCCAGAAAATGGCGTTTAGTTGGACGCATTATTGATTACGTTATGCTGCCACAGGCGAAATAGGCGCAGGTGCCTCAAGAATGGTGATATTTTTCGCCATAGCTACTGCCTCGTAGTTTTCCACAACATAGGCTTCGTTTGACGATAAATAATCTTCCACACGATTGCGTTCTGGCACATCTTTTAAGTGACGGCGCACTTTGCCTTCCTGCACGTAGATAGATAAGTTATCAAGTGAGGTAATTAACACTGTGCCTTTCGGGAAGAATGGAACAGATACGGCTTGTAACCCGCCCACACGTTTTTGACTAATGACGGTATCACCCGCCAAAATTTCGCTTGGTTTTTCTTGGTTAATTAATGGGAAATATTTATCAGCTAATAAGTCGCTACCCATAATTGCAACCAATTTTGTGTCGTCACGGTATTGTGCTGGAATGAAATCTTCTTTTAATGCAAAGACAAGGGCATCAAGGTTTTTATAGGTTTTACCTGCACCGATTTCGATTTTGCCACTGCTTTTTTCAATTTCTTTTAAGACACGAGCTTTGGCTTTATCTTCGATTTGGACTAACCAACCCTTATTCACATCTTGCAATAATGGATGTTCAGTGCGGTTTGTGGTTGCTGCTGCGCTTGTGCCATTCCAACCGATCATGATACGGTCTAATGCAATGCGTTCGGCTTTGAGTTTGCCCACACGTGCGGCGAAATCAGGGAATTTCGCCCAACTGTCTAAGGTTGCATAATTTAAATGCGTGTCAAAGTTGGTTTGTTCGCAAGAATAGGTGTTTTCTTGCAAGCTGTGAATGTCAGTGGTTTCACGTGCTTTTGTGTTTGTGTCGGTGCGACTTGCCACTGGTGAAAGCACGCCTAAACGTAATGCGGAACCTTTCATTTCTTGCACCATGACGACATTGATGCGTTTCAAGAAATCGGAGCTTTCAAGCACAGCATTTTCTAATTTTTGTTGGATAGTTGGCTCAACGGTAAACTGACCGCCATTCGCAACGAATGCCGCATCTTCACCGTTATCTTGTGCAACACCAGCTACATAAGCATTAAATTTTTGTTTGGTAAATTTATTCATTTGGTTTTTTCCTACGATAAATTAAAAGAAGCGGCCGTCAGTTTCAGGTTGTTCACCGTAAACTAAAGGGCGAGGATTTTCGGGTTCAACAGGCTTTTTGAGTTCTGCGAACGTTGCTTGGATTTCTGCATTGCCTGCTTTCATTTCTTCGATTTCAGTTTTTTGTTTGGCTAAATCGGCAGAAAGTGCGGTCAATTTTTCCAATGTTTCTTTGGTTTGTTCCGCTAAAAGCTCAATGGCTTGCGTTTGGTCGGCAAAGCGTTCATCGTCGGTTTTTTCTTTGTCGGCAAATAATGCGCGGATTTTGGCAAAGACAGACAGCCCTTTTTCTTTCACTTCTTCAAACTCTAATTCGGTTTCAATTGCGGCAGTGAAAAGGTTTTCGGCTTTTTCTTTGCGGTTGTTGAGAGGATTTGCGCTTGCACCGGCAGAAAATACCAACATTTCTGTGCCAAGACTTGCAGGATTGTCCGTTACAGCCAAACCGACTAAATAGGCTTCACCTGTGTCGGCAAAATTCGGATCGCACTCAATAGAGGTGTAGATTTTTTGACGGTCTTTATTGAGTTTGATTAAATCGTCCGTTGGGTCGATTTGAGCCAGTAACTGCAATTTACCTTCAGCATTTTCTTCCGTTTTTAAACCAACCACATCACCATAGCATTTTGAGTGCGGATCATCGTTCCACATATAACGCCATTTAATGTGTTCAAGATTAACGCGTGCACCGTATTTTTTAGGGTCATAATTTGCCGCCATTTGTTCAATCCAAGTGCGATTGATTGTGCGACCGTCTGTAGTTGCCCCTTCCGTTGCGACTACAAACCATTTTGAAGTTTTTGCCATTGCTTATCCTTTGTTTGGTTTGATTCAAAGATTGCCATTATTCTGAAAGGTTTAATTTTGGTGGTCTATGAGTTGCTTTTGTTGTATGCCGATTCACAGAGCAAGCGGAAAGACTAACATTCGCCTCCTTTCTATTATGCGGTTGTAAATAGAAAGGATTAGGAATGGACGAACAAGTTATTAATCAACCTTCCCCCGAATTGACGGCGGAAATCAAACGTAAAGCACAGCAGATGTATTTCAGTGGTTATAAAATCGCTGAAATATCTCGTCAGCTTGATATTCCTGCATCAACGATTGCCAGTTGGAAAGACAGAGAAAAGTGGGACGATATTGCGCCTGTCGGTCGGGTGGAATTAGCACTTGAGACAAGATTAAATTTGCTGATTGCGAAAGAAGAAAAGAGCGGTTCAGATTATAAAGAAATTGATTTGCTCGGGCGACAAATGGAACGCATGGCGAGAGTAAAAAAATATTCTTTCGGCGATGGCAATGAAGTGGATTTAAATCCGAAACTGGCGAACCGCAACAAGGGCGACCGCAAGAAAGCTGAACCGAATGCCATTGATCAGGAACAAGAAGAATTGCTGATTAATGGCTTTCTTGATGGGATGTTTAATTATCAGCGTGTTTGGTATAAAGCGAAAGAAAACCGCATTAGAAATATTTTAAAAAGCCGACAAATCGGGGCGACTTACTATTTCGCCCATGAAGCTTTTATTGATGCGCTGACGACGGGCCATAACCAAATTTTTATTTCAGCTAGTAAAAAGCAGGCGTTGCAGTTCCGTTCTTACATTGTGGAATATGCGAAAAAAACCGCAGATGTGATATTAAAAGGAGAAACTATTAAGCTGCCAAATAGCGCGGAGTTATACTTTTTGGGAACGAATTCTGCAACCGCACAATCCTACCACGGTAACTTGTATTTCGATGAGGTGTTTTGGATACCGAAATTTGATGTGATGCGGACAGTCGCCAGTGGTATGGCGGCCCAAAAGATTTATCGGCAAACCTACTTTTCTACACCTTCGACAATCACCCATCCTGCCTATGCGTTCTTTTCCGGGAAATCGTTTAATCGTGGACGGGCGAAATCGGAAAAAGTAGAAATTGATATTTCACATGAAAATTTGGGCATGGGGAAACTTTGCGGTGACCGTCAGTGGAAACAGATTGTGACGATTTATGATGCTTTAGAAGGTGGTTGCAATTTGTTCGACATTGAAGATTTGTTAGCAGAAAACAGCAAGGAAGAATTTGAACAGCTTTTTCTGTGCCAGTTTGCTGATGATAACAGTTCTGCCTTTAAATTTGCCGACTTGCAACTTTGTCAAGTTGACAGCCTAGAAGAATGGCACGATTTTAAGCCATTTTATCAACGACCTTTTGGCAATCGAGAAGTGTGGTTAGGCTATGACCCTGCTTTTAGTGGCGACCGTGCAGCCTTAGTGATTGTTGCACCGCCGAAAGTGGAAGGGGGAGATTATCGCGTTTTACACAAACAAACTTTTCACGGTATGGATTACGAAACACAAGCAAACCGCATTAAACAGTTTTGCGATGATTACAATGTGACTCGCATTGTGATTGACAAAACGGGAATGGGTTCCGGGGTGTTCCAAGAAGTGAAGAAATTCTATCCGATGGTGCAAGGCTTGGATTATAACGCAGACCTGAAAAATGAGATGGTTCTGAAAACCCAAAATCTGATTCAAAAACGTCGCTTGAAATTCGACAGTGGCGACAATGATATTGTGACCAGTTTCATGACTGTGAAAAAACGCATTACTGTAACCGGAAAGATTACTTATGTTTCTGACCGTTCGGAAGATGCAAGCCACGGCGACTTATCATGGGCAATCATGAACTGCGTTTTAAATGTGCCTTATGGTTTAGGCGGTGATGTATCAAGCAACAAATCAACAATATTTACCTTTGAATAGGATAACCCAATGAGCAAAAACACAAAAAAATCTACCGCACTTTCTACTGGAAATCAAGCACAGGCATTTAGCTTTGGTGAACCTATTCCGGTGCTTGACCGTGCAGAAGTACTGAATTATTTCGAAAGCGTGTTGATGTATGAAAAATATTACAATCCGCCAATTAATTTAAGTTACTTGGCTAAAGCCTTAAATGCCTCAGCCCATCACAACAGTGCGATCACGGTGAAGAAAAATATTTTGCTTTCTACCTGTAAAACGACCGCACTTTTACCACGCACGCAGTTAGAAAAACTGGTGCAAGATTACTTAGTATTCGGTAATGCTTACCTTGAAAAAGTTGAAAACACATTCGGGAAAGTGATTGCGTTAAAATCGCCCCTTGCAAAATATATGCGCGTTGGCGTGAAGAAAGGCATTTTTTATCAGATAGTTAATGGCTTTGATGAATATGAATTCCCGAAAGATGCAGTGTTTAATCTGATCAACCCTGATGTGAACCAAGAAATTTACGGCGTGCCGGAATATTTAGCGGCATTACAATCAGCTTTCTTGAATGAAAGTGCAACATTGTTTCGCCGCAAATATTATTTGAACGGTGCGCATGCGGGGGCGATTATCTATATGACTGACCCAACACAGAACCAAGACGATATTGAAGCAATCAAAACGCAAATCAGACAAACCAAAGGGACTGGCAACTTTAAGAATTTATTTGTGTATATTCCAAATGGAAAGAAAGATGGAATGCAAGTTATTCCATTGTCTGATGCTATCGCCAAAGATGATTTCTTAAATATCAAGAATGCAAGCCGTGATGATGTGTTAGCTGCGCACCGTGTGCCACCTCAATTAATGGGGATTGTACCTAACAATACTGGCGGATTTGGTGACGTTGAAAAGGCAACGCGAGTGTTTTTTATCAATGAGATAATCCCATTGCAAGAACGATTGAAAGAGATTAATAGTTGGGTAGGAGAAGAAGTGATCACGTTCTCGGAATACAAATTACTACAATAGATCCTTTCAAAAATAAACAGCCCGCAGAAATGCGGGTTTTGTATTGCTCAAAGCGCTGTTTTTGTCCTGTATAGTATTAGTACCGCCCCAGTGTATTATATCAAATCAATCAATATGACAAATCTTAAATCCTTATTTCAGCCCGATTTTTCGCCCAATTGTACGAATGAAAAATCGCAGTCAAACCCTCGCCACGCCCGCACAGTAAATGTGTGTGTTTCAACGCAAACTTAGATCCTTTGCAAAGCCTTTTCAGATCTACCGCCTTTCGGATCCTTTTATTCAGATCCTTCAACGCAAAATAACGCAAGTAAATGCAAATTTTGATGATATAATCGTCGCCCTAAAAGGCAAAAGATCATCTGAATTGGCGTCTTGTTTTTTTATGGTAGTAGGCGTGGTAGTAAACTATTTTTAACCATTAAATATTTCTTTTAAAAACAAAGTGATATTTATCCAGATCAGTTTTCGCCAGCTCCACCACAAAATAAACCTATCAAGTCCTATGAAAGACTTTAAAGCCTTGAAAATAATGACTTCAAGGCTTTTTTATTGCGCTTTTAACTTCTATCAAACTCTCGAATTTGAGTAGTGCATTTAATAGTTGGCGCTTATTGATTGGTTAAATTGTTGCATTATTAAAGCTCTTAATAATCGTAAATTATCAGCTAAAGGAGAAAAAATGAATATTTTATTATTGGATGGCGGTAAAGATTTTGGCCATTCACATGGCGAGTTGAACCATACGCTTCATAAAAAAGCGAAAGAAGTTTTGACCGCACTTGGACACAATGTTCAAGAAACCGTGATTGATGCCGGCTATGATGTTGAGGCAGAAATCGAAAAATTCTTGTGGATGGATGCTGTAATTTGGCAGATGCCAGGTTGGTGGATGCACGAGCCTTGGACAGTGAAAAAATACATAGACGAAGTATTAACCGCCGGACACGGCAAGCTTTACCACAGTGATGGCCGCCATCGTGTAAATCCAACCGAAGGCTACGGCACAGGTGGCTTGTTGCAAGGCAAAAAACACATGCTTTCGCTTACTTGGAATGCGCCGATTGAAGCGTTCACTCGTGAAGGCGACTTCTTCGAAGGCAAAGGTGTGGATGCGTTGTATATGCACTTCCACAAACTTAATGAGTTCATCGGTTTGACCCGTCTGCCGACATTCTTATGCAACGATGTGATCAAAAATCCACAAGTAGAACAATACTTAGCAGACTACCAAGCACACTTGGAAAAAGTGTTCGGTTAATTGATAATTGAGAAATATTAGTTTAGAAGGTGAGCATCTTGGCTCACCTTTTTTTATTTTTCTATTATCAAATCTACTGACTAGGAGAGATGAATGAGAAGCTAGAAATTTAGATCAAAAAAGCGGTCTAATTTTAAATTGAATTTGCAAAAACATCTAAAAATCTGACCGCACTTTAAAATAAAAAGATCTAAACATCCTCAATTTGAAATTGCTTACGCCAGCGATTCGGTGAAATTTTATGTTTCTTCAAGAAGTGCTGACGTAAGGCGGTATCGCTATGAAACCCACTTTGTTCTGCAATATCAGTAATAGATAAATCTGTGCTTTCCAAAAGCTCTCTTGCTCGCTGTAGCCTTGCTTCAATTAACCATTGATTTAATGACATTCCGGTTGCTTTGCGAAAATGTCGGGTGAAAGTGCTACGGCTCATTGACAAACGTTCGGCAAGGCTATCAGTCGAATGAAGTGCGGTCAGATTTTCATTTAAATAAGCAAGCAACGCATTGATATTATGATTAGGTGTGGAACGAGAAATAGGGCGTTCGATAAATTGTGCTTGTCCGCCTTCACGATGAGGGGGGATAACCAGTATTCGGGCAATATGATTGGCAATTTTCACACCATATAATTTACGGACAATAGAAAGGCAACAATCCATGGAAGCGGCCGTTCCTGCGGAGGTAATCAGTCGATCTTGTTCCAAATAAATAGGATTTAAATCCCATTTCACCTGCGGAAAACGATGAGTAAAATCACTATCTCCTAGCCAATGTGTGGTTGCTTTTTTGCCGTTAAGTAGGCCACTGCACGCTAACACATAGGCGCCATAACATAAACCCACCACTGTCGCCCCACGTTGATACGCTTGCCGTAATGCTGTTAATAAAGCCTCAGACGGCATCACTTGAGTATTATGCCATCCAGTCATCACAACAATATCAGCATTCTCCAACCATTCTAAACCTCCATCTAAATGTATGTGAAATAGCGAGTTTGTCAGGTTGTCCGAATCGCTAACGATTTTACAGTCAAATAACGGTTTGCCGTTTAAATCCGACATAGAAAAAACAGAGTATGCCATCGCAAAATGAATGGGCATCATTTGTTCATACACAATTAAAGCTACTGTGGGTGTATTCATTTTATTCTCCTATTTACTATGAGCATAACACAGAAATGACCCGATTGTTGCGTTTATTGATTTTTTATCTATTTTTGCGCAGTTTTGTTCTCACTATAATATGTTTATTCATTCAATAACGTATATAGAAAAGGAAAAACAATGAACTTAAAAACCTTAATTAACACTACAGCATTGGCTATTAGCGCAAATACTTTCGCTGTAGATCTTGCCTCTAAAAACACTGATAGCTACCAACATATCCGCAATGCCACTGGTCGCCTGAACTACGCAGGAAAAACTTTTTTAATTGACCCGATGCTTGCTGAAAAAGGACGTTATGCAGGCTTTGAAGGAACATTAAATAGCCATTTGCGTAATCCACTTGTGGAATTGCCGATGAAAGCAGAAGATACTTTCAAAGATGTTGATGCCATTATTTTGACTCATACACATGAAGATCATTGGGATGAGGTTGCACAAAAAATTTTACCTAAATCCATCAAAATTTTTGTGCAACATGAACGGGATGGCGACTTACTCAAAGCGCAAGGTTTTACAAACATAACCAGTTTATCGTTGGAAAAACCGGTAGAGTTCGAAGGTATTATTTTAAATAAAACCGGCGGTTCTCACGGCACAACGGAAATGTACGCTGTACCACAATTAGCTGAGATTTTAGATGAGGCGATGGGCGTAACATTCCAAGCGAAAGACCATCCAACTGTTTACTTGGTTGGTGACACAATTTGGACTGCTGAAGTAAACAAAGCCATTAATCGTTATAAACCTGATGTAATGATTATGAACACTGGTGATGCGCGTACCTTAGCTTTTCCGAATGACGGCATTATTATGGGGTTACAAGATGTTGCTCATGCTCGTAACATGCTACCAAATACAAAACTTATCACGGTGCACATGGATGCAGTAAATCATATGTCTGTGTACCGTAAGGATTTACGCCAATTTGTCCAAGCAAACAAGCTTGAAAATGTAGTAATTCCAGAAGATGGTGAAACAGTGAAGTTTTAAAAACAAGTGGTCAAATTTTGATGGAGATTTGCAAAAACACCTAAAAATTTGACCGCACTTTGTTATAAAAAAGCCGTCTGAAATTTCAGACGGTCTTTTTCTAAGAAATAATTTTAATTAATTCCTTCCACTAAAATTGCGCGGCCTGTTGTTGCGCCCAAACGGATGGATTTGAATGCTTGGAAACGCCGAAATCGGGCACGATACGCAATACTTTCCGCAAAACGGGTTTTCTGTTTCAGGAAAACCGCCTGCCGGAAAACTTGACCGCGATGCAGAATATCGCTATTTTTATGGATAAACCCGATGAAGGCGAAATCATCGCGCTGGCGGCGAAAGTCGGGCTGACTGCGGGCGATTTGAACAAATATCCGACCGAATTGTCCGGCGGCATGGCGAAACGGGTAGCATTTTTGCGCCTGCTGCTGTGCGGCTGCGACCTTGCCTTGCTGGACGAGCCGTTCGTCGGTTTGGACCGCGATTTGCGCGATATTTTGGTCGCCATGCTGGTGGAAAAAATCGAGCGGCAGGGCATGGCGTGTATGCTGGTAACGCACGACCGCTTCGAAGCCGCACGCCTGAGCCATGAAATCATGCTGCTTTCCACTAAGAGCATGAACGTGCAAAATGTGATTACCCTGCCTACGCCGCTGTCCGAACGCGATTCGGCTTTTGAAGAAACCGTGGTGGCAAGAGAGTTTCAGGGGATTCATTATTATGAGTGATAGGAATTTAAATTTCTGACAAACCTTGCGGTTCGTTGCCCTCTCCCTAACCCTCTCCCACGGGGAAAGGGGATCAGGTTTCTCAAAATCAGAGAGCCGTAGAATTGGGAATCAGATGTCAGGTAAACCTGAAAATGTTCAGGCTCGACAGCCCAATTCCCTCTCCCCGTGGGAGAGGGCTAGGGAGAGGGTAAGCAAGCCGCAGGCTTGCCTCTTTAGCGAAAGATACGAATCTGTTATCCGAACGCGATTCGGTTTTTGAAAAAGCCGTGGTGCCAAGGGGGCAGGGGATTCATTATGAGGTGCTTTATGTTTTCGACTGTGATTACTGCTGCTGTTTTATATATTGCTACAGCAGTAGATTTGTTGGTAATACTATTAATATTTTTTGCTAGAGCAAATACTAGAAAAGAATATCGAGATATTTATATCGGACAATATTTAGGTTCTGTAATTTTAATATTAGTTAGTTTATTTCTAGCTTTTGTTTTGAATTATGTTCCGGAAAAATGGGTGTTGGGTTTATTAGGTTTAATACCGATTTACTTAGGTATTAAAGTTGCTATTTACGACGATTGTGAGGGCGAAAAAAGAGCTAAAAAAGAATTGGATGAAAAAGGGTTGTCAAAATTAGTCGGTATTGTTGCTTTGGTTACAGTTGCTAGTTGTGGTGCAGATAATATTGGACTTTTTGTTCCTTACTTTGTGACTTTAGATCTTGTCGACTTATTAGTTACTCTTCTTGTATTTTTAATATTGATTTTTGTTTTAGTATATACAGCACAAAGATTGGCTAATATTTCAGGTGTTGGTGAAATTGTAGAGAAGTTTAGTCGTTGGATAATGGCTGTTATTTATATTGGTTTAGGGTTATTTATTATTATTGAAAATAATACAATTCAAACAATAATATCAATAATATGAATGATACGGGCATGTGAGTATCTGACAAACCTTCGGCTTGCTTCTTCAATACAAGATACAACCCTGTCCGCCCAATAAATCCATATCCGAAAGCATCTTCATGCAGAATTAAGCCAAACCATGAATAAGTTTTTCACCCATCCCATGCGGCCGTTTTTCGTCGGTGCGGCGGTGCTTGCCATACTCGGCGCGTTGGTGTTTTTCATCAGCTCCGGTGCCGTCATTTTGAAATGAAACCAAATCAAAGCTGATTGAACCGTCGTCCACTTGGGTACGACCATCACGTCCGCCGGTTGCTGTTGCTGATGTTTTGTAGAAAATTTTCATAATGTTTTCCTCATTTAATGTTGGTTAATATGGTTTGGCGTACCGCCGTTAAAAGTGAGTTCATTATATTGAACGGCAATATTAAGTGTTATATGATTTATCCAAATTACTTGCCTATTCCTACAAAACTATGTTCTCAACTGAAGCGATAGAACGCTTATTAAAAGTTATTCCACATAACGAAACCTATTCATCTCCAATTAAAGGCTTGGTGATTCGCCATGCCGATCAGCCGTTTTGCTACGAGGGTATTATTCAAGAACCGAGCATTTGCATCGTGTTAAGCGGAGAACGTGAAGTGCAGTTAGGCGAACAATGCTACCGATTTGATAATCAACATTTTATGTTTTGCCCAGTAAACATACCGATGCGTGGCGAGATTAAATGTGCAGAGCCGCAAAAGCCGTTTTTAGTGATGTCGATGAAAATTGATATTGAAAGCGTTAGCAAGATTTTATTAGCAAATCCAAACCTTGTAGATAATGTCCAACAGGGCGACGAAGGTTTTGCACAATGGCATCTGGATGAATCTCTCAAAAATGCTGTTGAACGTCTATTGCTCTTGCACGAAAATCCAAAAGATATTGAGTTTCTTGCACCGCTTATCCAACAAGAAATTTATTATCGACTCCTTACAGGCGAACAAGGTGGTAAATTTAAAGCCATGGTAAGCAATGGATCGCATACCAAAAAAATCGCCCAAGCCACCCATTATCTGCAACAACATTTTAGTGAAACCATCACTGTGGAAACCTTGGCAAATCTAAGTGGCATGTCATTATCTGGATTTCATAGTCATTTCAAGAAGATAACCAGCCTTTCACCGCTACAATATCAAAAATCCTTACGTCTGATGGAAGCCAGACGACTGATCGCACAAGAAGAGCGAGGCATTACCGAAGCCGCTTACCAAGTCGGCTACGAATCACCTAGTCAATTCAGTCGTGAATACAAACGGTATTTCGGGCATGCGCCGAAAGGGGATATTCAATAGATGTAGATTAAAGATAGATTTAAAAACACCTAAAAATCTGACCGCACTTATTTGATTTCCTTAATCACCTTCGCGGGTACGCCGCCGACCACAACCATGGGCGGTATGTCTTTATTCACTAGCGCACCAGCGGCAATTACGGCACCATCACCAATAGTTACGCCTGCCAAAATGGTCGCGTTTGAGCCGATCCAGACATTTTTGCCAATTCGCACAGGCGCGGGGTAAGTTATGGGGCGTGTGTCCAAACTCAAACCGTGGTTGAGCGTGGCGATATTGACGTTCATGCCTATCATTGTGCCATCGTCGATAAAAATACCACCACGATCTTGAAAAGAACAACCTGTATTGAAAAACACGTTTTTGCCGATATGAATGTTTTTGCCAAAATCTGTGTGAAATGGTGGAAAGCAAATAAAACTGTCGTCCACTGGTAAATCAGTTAATTCACGAAAAAGTGCCACAATTTCCGCTTGGGTGTGAAATTCGCTATTGAGCTTTTGGGTGATTTTTTGTGCCTCAAAGGAGCATTCCAGCAGAGGATTAATCTACTCGGGAATACGCGCATCAAAGGCGTTGCCTTGGCGGCAAAATTTAATAAAGGCTTGTTTGTCTATTATTCCTCCCGTTCAAATTTAATTTGGTTGGATTTCACAAGAGCGGTTAAATCACCTTCAAATTTACCCATATAAATTAAGCTTAGACCTTGTGCATCGTTGTCTAAAAACATGGCAATATTGCCCCTCGGCGCATAATAGGTGATGCCGCCTATGTGCCCTGTATATGCCAGGAGCATTGGGATGTTGACTGCCACCGCTTTTATGCGTGGGTTAGATACCGCTCCGCTGCATTCAAGATAAATCCGCCCCAGCTGAATACATTAAAAATCCCGATTTCATCACAATTGACATTATCTAAAGAGCCTAAAAAATCTATCGCTGTCGAGAAATCTTCGGTGTTGGTTTCTGGCGATTGTACATTGCGTAGTACGCCAGACGTTTACTCTTTCACTGCACCAAATGGATCAATTACAGCAATCGCAGGCAATTTACCTTTTGATACTTTGAGGTACACATTCATAAATGTGATTCCATAATTTCTAAAATGGAATTGTGTAAGGATTCTATATAAGTCTTATATATCAAGAAAATCTATAACATGTTAAAATAACAGTATTTAATCATGCTAATAGGGTAATAGTTATGGCGATAATGGAAGTACAAGATTGGGGCGGAGGTTTAACTCAACATGAGGTTGAGGCCATTGAAAAAATCAAACAGGCTTTTCAAGCTTCTGAAAATAACAAGAAAGTAAAAGGACAGGGATTTGACACATTAAAATCCCTCAAATCAATTTTTCCTTGGAAAGGATACTCGGGCTTTCGTTTTGCTGATGTGAAAGAACGTAAAGAAGGTGAGTTTGATTTAGTTATTGTTACCCATTGCAATGTACTGATTATTGAATTGAAACATTGGAATGGAACAATTATTTGCCGTCAAGATAAATGGTATTTGAACGATAAAAATATGGGGCGTTCTCCTGTTTCTATTACTCGAAGCAAACAATTTATGCTGGAAAAGAAATTGGATCAATTCAAACAACAATTTACCAATAAAGGCTTTCGTCCGCAGATCCATTTTTTGATTGTAATGACGGGCAATGCAGATTTTAGCCAACTACCGGACAATGAAAAATTGCACGTTGTAACATTAGCTGATTTTTTGCAATTAAAAGATGAAAAACAATTTAACGCACGCTTCCGTCCACATCCTGATAGCAAAACTTTAAACCAGGATTTTGAATTGTTTGATAAAAAAATCTTTGGCAGTAATACCATTAAACCGAAAAATATCAGCATTGACGGATATTATGCAGAAGACACGCCTATTTTTTCTCACCCAAAACATATTTATCAAGAATATCTTGCCCAAACCGAAAATAAAAAGCACCAAGACCAAGCCTTATTACGCCGTTGGGATTTCACTAAAATCAACCGCTCTGAAGCTCAAACACCTGACGGGCGTTATCGCCTAGTCAGCCGTGAATACGATGTATTGCACCATATTAAATTAAAAAATAAAGACTTGTATCACGCTTGCTTGAATTACAAATCTACCCCGCCGCAAAAAGGTGAAATCACTGCGGAACATATTGATTTATTTGAGCTGTTTCCACAACAGAAACGTTTTGACCAATTTGTCGGCGGATGCAATGGTGAAAATTTAAGTACGGAACGCCGTTTGGGATTAGTGCAATTATTGTTGGATAAATTTGCCCAGTTACACAAAATCGGTATTGCTCATCGTGATTTGGGCAATCACAGCATTTGGCTGTCGGCAGATGACAAAATTACGCTATCGGGGTTTGCAACCGCCTATTTTTCATCTGAAGAAACGGTTGGCGACATTCGTGAGATTTTGGAAGTCTCCGGCGATTTGGCAAAATCTCATTTTCCACTTTCTGACGGCATCAAACTCACACCATACCAATATGACCTACGTTCTTTGGCAGTTTTAGCATGGCATATCATTCAGGCTAAGCGCATTTCACAAGTCAGTCTTGATGAAATGAAAAATAAATTAGCAAATGAAACCGCATGGTATGCTGAAATTTTGCGTGAGGCATTGTCTGATATACCTTTTAAAAGTGCGGTGGATTTTTTAGATAAATTTAATCAAGCCAAACCTGAACAGGCGGTGGATTTTTCATTTGATTTTACAAAATTAGCGCCATTCACACATGACATCAACCATTCCCGTGCTTATCGTGAAGATGATAATTTTATTTTAGAAACCAGTGAGAAAGAAGTTTACCGTTCCAATGGTTTGTTGGTTAAAGTATGGCTGAACGCAGACCCGCAAACCGATAATTCAAAAGCCAGAGTGGTTTTGAATTGGTTGGAAAATATGGCAAAACTGGCAAATTTGTCGCCTGATTATGTACCGAAAATCCGAGAATTCGGTATTGCAAAAAAATCAGGTTGTCTGTTTGCGGTGAGTGATTTTATTGACGGGCATACTTGGCAAGATATTTGCAAACTTGATTTATTGGATAAACAAAAACAGGCTCTTATCCATCAATTTATTCAAAATATTGAGCATTTGCACAGTTTGGGTTTCACGCATGGTGATTTGAAACCTGACAATGTGCTGGTAACGATTGAAGATGATTCTGTTCAACTGCATATTTTGGATATATTGGATTTTTCGCCAAGTGGGCAAAGCCAGTTCAATACCGAATATTCGCCGGAATTCGATCATCCTACCGAGAAACAACGCGATAATTTTGCCGTGATGAAAATGGCGTGCGAATTATTGGGTGTTGAATGGAATAGGCCGTCTGAAAGTTTTGCTGATATTTCCAAAGCCGTACAGCAAGAATGTTCAGATAGCCAAACTGCGTTTATTTCATTGGCACGTTTTAAAGAGGCTCTCAATCCCAAACCGGCTACGCCAATTATTGATATTACAGTGGGCGGGCGCGAACCTTTTCCATCGATTGAAATTCATCCTGAAAATGGTGAATTGTTTGTTCAATTTGAAAAGAGCAAGCAAGGTGATGTACTGGTGCAATTTATCGGTTTTGGCGGTGTATTAAAAGCATTTTATTCAGTAGAAGATAAACAATTTACTCATGCGTTAGCTCCGATTAGCCGTGATTACATTAGCAAGCGAGATAGAGATAATAGTGTAATGAGCCTAACGCTGGGCTTAAATATCACTTATGGTTCTTATAGTGAAATGGCTTCATTAAACCATTCACTAAAAACTAACGAGCAGTTTATCCATACTATCAACCAATTTATTACTAAACATATTTCCAAACAACCCGAAGAAGGACATATTGAAAAATTTGAAGTTTCTGAAACTGAGATTGTTGATGCTGAAATTGTAGTGCCGGTTATCGAACAACGCCCTAGTATTCAAAAACTTTGGCAGGCAATTTTAGAGACTGAAACCGAAGCTTTACCTTCTATTACTGCCAGCGAAGCATTGCAAAAAACAGAAAATGGGGGCTGTTATATTCCCTATGATGGTGAAATCAGTCCACTAGATCAATTCAAACGGGATGAAGTTGTTGAAGCTATTGGGAAAAGTGAAGATGGAGAAAGAACCTTTAAATATGGTGTGGTAGATATTGCTAAAAGTCAATTGAATGAATTACACATCAAATCCAAAAGTTTGACCAATTATGCAAATAATATTCAAGCAGATACGCCTATTTATTTGCAAAGTAAACAGAACAAGGCTTCTTATACCCGTCGAAAAAACGCATTACAACGTATTTTAGACGGTGAAAGTGCGGTGGAAAATCTAGTGCATTATTTTGATGAACATTGCAACTTGCCGTCTGAAAAATATGAGATTCATGTCAGCGATGAAGAATTTAAACGCTATGACCAGCCTGAAAAAAATGTAAGCCTTAATGAAGCACAACGTATTGCCTTTCAACGTTTGATTGCCAATGGACCATTATCTTTATTACAAGGTCCGCCGGGAACAGGGAAAACAGAATTTATTGCCGCATTTGTACATTATTTATTTGATGTGCAAAAGGTGCGGAATATTCTACTGGTCAGCCAATCACATGAAGCAGTCAATACTGCTGCCGAACGTATCCGTAAACACTGTCAGCGTTTGGGAACAGACTTGCAACTGGTGCGGTTTAGTAATCGCGAAATTGCCGATTCCGAAATATTGGAAGATGTCTTTTCACCCAATTTGGTCGGGCAAAAAAGAGCTCAGTTAAATGTAAACAAGATTAGCAATATCTGTCAGCTTGGTCGTAGCATGAGCCTGCCTGAAAGATATTTGCGCGAGCGAGCCGAATTAGCGTTTGATATTGGCATACAGATCCGCCGTTATCAAAAAATTGTCAATTCATCAAAAAATGAAAACATTGATGAAGATGAAAAACGCTTACGCAAAAAATTAGAAAAAAGCATTAAAGAACAAGCCCAAGAAATGGGGTTGCGTGAATTGCTTGAAATTGACGAGATTCTGCCGAAATTTATCAGTGAATTGGATCATAAACATAATATTCAGCCGATTGAAAATATCCAAGCAGGTAAACTGATTGATTTAACCCAAGATATGCTGGAAGCCCTATCCAACGAACGCACCAATTATGATGAATTTTTGGCTCGTTCCCGTCAGCTTGTGATTGGCACTTGCGTAGGTATCGGACAACGCCATATCGGCATTGCCGATAATCTTTATGACTGGGTGATTGTGGACGAAGCCGCACGTTCTATTTCCAGTGAATTGGCGATTGCCATGCAGTCTGGTACGCGTATTTTGCTTGTAGGTGACCATAAACAACTACCGCCTTTGTATTCAGAAGAGCATAAAAACGCACTTGCCCGCCGATTAGGGATTTCCAAGCGCGGTGAGGAATTAGACCAAGCATTAGGGAGTGATTTTGAACGCGTTTTCCTATCCGAATATGGAAAGCAAACTTGCGCCACACTCAAAACACAATACCGTATGGCTCCAGCAATTGGCAGTTTGGTATCAGAATGTTTTTATGAAAATGTTTTGGAAAACGGCAAAACCGCTAATGATGTGCCAAATATTTATTCTAAGTTACCTGAAAAACTCAAATCTTGCGTAACGTGGTTGGATACGACTTCACTACCGAATGCGTATCATAAAGAAGAAAAAAAAGGTAGTTTATTCAATCGTGCCGAAGCCAAAGAAATTATTAGCTTGCTGCAAAGTTTTCAGAATGACAAAACTTTTATAAACAGTGAAATAATACGAAATTGTTTGGCAAGAAATGAACAAGCTATCGGCGTAATCTGTATGTATGGCGCACAGAAAAAACTGATTCGCGATTTGTTTAATCAAAACAGTTGGAACGATAATTTCCACCGTTTAGTTAAAATAGACAGCGTGGATAGTTATCAAGGAAAAGAAAACCGCGTGATTATTTTGTCGTTAACTCGTCATGATAAAGCATGTAGCACAGGCTTTTTGCATCTACCAAACCGTATTAACGTAGCCCTATCTCGAGCTATGGATAAACTTATTATTGTTGGAGCAAAAACCATGTGGGAACACCCAAAAAACAGCAAAACTCCATTGGCAAAAGTTTTACGTTTTATACAAAAGCAAAATAATCCGCAAGATTACGCAATTAAGATATTAAAAAACGGAGCGAAAAATGAGTAAACAAAACATAACTTACAATCAAATTGATTTTGTGGTTAAGGCTCCGCGTTTTCGCATTGTGTTTTCCTATATGAGCGATAAAGGCGTGGCATTTGTGAGAGAATATTTGCTTCGCTTATTAAAAATCACGCCATGCAAACCTGCACAAATTGCCCAATATTTAGGATTTAACCAATACGAAACCGAAGTTGCCCTCGCTGATTTGGAACAACATAAATGGATTATTTGGCAGGATGACGGCTTGATTGCATTATCGGCAGAAGGGCAGAGACTGTTTCAAGACAGCCAAGACTCTCCCCACATTCCCACTTTAAAAGAATGTGGTGGTGAATATCGTATGGAATTATTAGATAGTAATTTTCTGAAAAAAAACGACTGTGATAAAAATCGCCAGCAAGCCATAGAGTTAGTTGTCGAATCGAAAGTGTTATCAGAAAGTAGTGAAATTGCACGAAAAACATTTCAAAATCGCTTTCGGCAGCTAATGGAAGATGACATCATCAATTTAGATGAGAAAGATATTTCTTTGTATAAAATTGATGCTATTGAACTCAAAGGCGTGCCTGATTATTTCCGTTTTACGCAACAATTTGAATTGCTGCCTGAAACAGGCGAAGCTAAAGAACGCCATGATGTACCGACAGTTACTCACCAAGAAAATATTCAGCAAGCCATTACTGCACAACTGGAGCGATTTGGTCATCATGATAATTTGCGTGAACTGCGTAATAGTATGGCAGAAATTAGTGATGACGATACTTTGAAAGTGCTATTCGGCGGAACATTGGACTTTAACGAATATTTAAAAGTTTATCAGAAGCATGAACAACAAAATGGCTTGTATTTTCTAGGGCAAATTTATCATCAAGAAACCTTGTTCCAACAAATCAATAAAATTTTAGATAAATTAAACAAAAAATCATCTAAAAAACTCTATTGGTTGGCTCCAAGCGATATTTACTGGGGAAAACAACGGAAAATTCATGACAAAATTCAAAATCTAATAGATAAACAAAAAAATGGCTATGATTTCCGTTTATACCTACCTTTGCCTTCCGAACGAAATCGCCATGAAAAACAAGAATGGCTAAATCAGTTTAGGGGTGTATCAGATAAAGAACTTTATGGATTCTGTGAAGGTTTTTTAAATGGAAATACTGAAATTCTATTTCTAGAAGATCAATTTGCTGTGGTTTGTTACCATACCAAACTATCGACTTATCCTGTTACATTGCCTATTGGATTTATGACCACACAAAAAAATACAATAAAAAGTATTATTAGTTTGGTAGA
>OKQE01000081.1_pt1 | contig 34099 bp, 39 predicted proteins | sample 1612211 | NCBI WGS metagenome assembly OKQE01 (sample SAMN04436785, study PRJEB24849) | human gut metagenome | biome: human gut; feature: NICU; material: stool | host: Homo sapiens | place: USA: Saint Louis, MO | collected 2011-03-31
TTCGGTCTGTACTGAAATCAAGGTATTATTGGGAATCCCAGCTTAAATCATAGATACCGTAAGGGATTTTATTCTTTATTTAAAACTTTGCAACAGAACCGGGTTGTTTATAAGGTAGATGAAGATGAACACGTGGTTGAAATTTATTCAGCAAGGACGCATTACGAGTCACAGTAATTACTTGTAAATACATTATCTCGTGGTATAATGTATTTACTAAGTAATTACATACTGTTAGAAATGAGGGATTTAAATGATTACAAAAACAAGAAAACAAGGCAATTCAATCATGTTGACAGTACCTAAAGATTTTAATGTTCCTAATGGAGTCGAAGTTGAAGCAAAGTTGGTAGAGAATGGTATTCTTTATGAATTTGTTGAACCACAAAAAGAATTTTATGATTTTAGCGAAGATATTTTGTCTGATATAATTGCAGAAGGCTACGATAAAGATGAGATTCTTGTAGAATTTAAGAATAGAAAAAACAAAATGCATTCTTCCTTTAGAGATATTGCTGAAGATACACTTACTAATTCTAAAGTAATGACTAAAGAGGAGTTGGCAACAGAAATTGGCTTATGAAATCGTTCCTTCAAAACATGTCATTAAGTATTTAAAAAAGCTAAAAGAGAAGCCATTGAAAGAAAAATTTTTGAATTTAATTTATGATGAAATTGCGATTGATCCATATAAGGGTGAACAAAAAACTGGGGATTTATCAGGTATTTGGTCTAGTGGGTTCAAATATGCGGGCACAACATATAGAGTAGCTTACGAGATTATAGAAAACAAGGTTATTCCAGTATTGTTATGTGGAACGCATGAAAACTTTTATGAACAGTTGAAAAAATTAATCTAGTGATTTGTTGTCGTTCTTAAGAAGGACGGCTTCTTTTTTATCGAAGATCTGATTCATCTACATGACTAAAGTCGCGAGTATTCTCTGCTTCTCGATAAATTAAATAACGTCATTACTTTGAGGAAAGCTATAAATCAATATATTTCAGCTTTTCCTTATTTATGTACTACCTTTTACTTATTAATTATAAGGTAGTATATATATATCTTTTTTTTGGTAGTAACTAAAAATAAATATGTTATAATAGTATCAAATGAATATTGCTAAAAGAAAAGAGGTAGGAACGTGGTAGCGAAGAAATATGTAATCGGTAATTTTAAAGGTGGCGTAGGTAAAAGTACGTGCGCGCAAATGTTAGGGTTTGAATCAGCAGTTAATGAAGGAAAAAGAACCTTGATAATTGACTTGGATATGCAAGGAAATACTTCTGATGTGATGAACTTAACGCATATGAACTTCACTAACGAAGAAGGAGGCGGAGAAGGTGAACCGATTGTTTACGAAAATACTGTGACTGACGTGTTGATAAACAATCTTCCACCTAAAGAGGCTGTCTATAAAGTAATCAATAACCTCTATATACTTCCAGCAGACATGTCCTTTGAAATGTATGATGATTGGATCAAAGACCAATATAATGATTCATTATCCCAATTCAAATATATGAAAGAAAAGCTAGAACCATTATTTGATGAGTTTGACGTCATCTATTTAGATGTCCCACCTTCTATTTCTGTATATAGTAAATCCGCGATGTACATTGCGGACTGGGCAATCGTCGTCTTACAGACCCAAGTAAAATCGATGAGAAATGCGATGCAATATCTTGAGTATATGGACTTTTTTGTGAAAGAATTTGATACAAATTTATATGTTGCTGGTGTTATTCCTTTCATGTTGGAAAGCGGTGACGCAGTAGATCAGGAAATGTATAAACAAGCCCAAGAGATTTATGGGGAACATTTGATTAAAAATGTTGTACTCAAAAATGCACGCTTAAAACGATACGACGGATCAGGTATTACGATGGAGAAGACAAAGAAAGGTCTCTTAAAACAATGGGATCGCAAAAGCCACGAATTATTTATCAGTATTTTGAAAGAATTGGAAGAACACGAGAATTGGTATGCGGAGGTGGAGTAATTGGCTGACATCAAAGGACTTGATATTTTTGGGAACAACAAAGGACTCGCCAAAATAAAAAAAGAAGCAGAAGCAAAGAAAAAGCAGCAAGCAATTACACCATCTGAAAATAAGCAATTAGAAGTGCACCAAGTTCAAGAAATAAAAACTTCCTCCAATGTTGAAAGACAGAGTAGAGGAAGAACAAAAAAAGTTGGCGCACCAATCAGAAAGTTTGATAAGGTTTATTCCACCAAGCATCCTTTAAAACTGTCGACTTTGTTAAATGCGACTTCCAGAGTTTTAGTAGAAAAGTATGAGACTAATATGACAAGAGATGAATTGCTTAGAAAAGCTTTAGATGAGTATATTAAACAGAATCTTACGCAAGAAGATAAGCAAGATTTGTTTAATGACGTGGTGAAAGAACTAGACTTGTTCAGAGAAAAATATCCAATTGTTCCAGAATTAGATGATCATGGAGAAATAATAAGAACTACCAGTCAGATAAAACAAGATACCGAAGACTCACTGCGCAAAGGGTGGGGAATGAATAATAAAGTTAGATAATAATCAAAGAAGAACTAAGTAACTACCTTTAAACGGTAGTTACTTAGTTCTTCTTTGATTTGCGTGAAATAGAGGGGATTTATTTTTCTGGTTACGTGATTAAAAAATCCAAAAAATGAGCATAGGAACGGTTATGATTTTAGGGTGTGTTTTAATGAGATATTGTGATTTCATTAACAAGTGTATGATAATCTGTTGTTGAGTTAGTAAATAAGTAATAGAGCTAACTCTAAAATAAAACTATTAGGAGGAGATGTAGGTGAAAAAGTTTAAAAAGAAAATATATTTAGGATTGGTTGTTGGGGTGAGTATGTTAGGGTTCATGGCTCATACTAAACAAGTAACTGCAGATACTAACCAAAAAGAAAGGATTATGAGCCAATTAGATGACTCTCAAATAGAGTATGTACCCAATGAGCTAATTGTCAGTTTAAAGGCTACACAAAGAATTTCAACAGAGAAAAATAAACCGCAAAATTTATTGGGTGTAAAAGTTATGGTGGAAAAAGATTTGACTCTTAGGACAAATGAAAGCGATTATAATAAGCGAGATCAAGTATTATTAGTGAAATTGAACGAAGAAATTAGTGTGGAAGAGGCAGTAAAAACATTTAATGCTTCTGATATGGTCAATTATGCAGAGCCAAACTATGTGGTTGAACTAGAGCCGTTGAATGATGTTGAGGAGCCAAATACAACTGATTCTTTAGGAAATCGATCAATTATTCTTAACGATCCTAATTGGAGTAAACAAGCTAATTTAAGAGAGATTAGCATGCCATCCGCTTGGGAAGAAACCAAGGGTTCTAAGGATGTGAAGGTAGCGGTCATTGATTCAGGAATTGATTATCAACATGAAGATCTTTCTGGAAATGTAGATGAAAGTTTGAGATACGATTTTTTTGACGATGATACAGATCCTATGGATACTATGGGACATGGACACATATTGCCGGGATTATTGGTGCTCAAACAAACAACGAATTAGGTGTTGCTGGAATAAATTGGGATGTTACGATGGTACCTATACGTGTATTTGGTAGTAGTGGAGGTACCAGTTTGGCAATCTTAACTGAAGCTATTAATTATGCATCCCAAAAAGGGTTTCCAATTATCAATTTTAGTATAGGTAGTGTTGTTTATAGCAGTACAGAAGAAGCAATTAAAAACTATCCTGGATTATTCGTAGCAGCAGCTGGAAATAATGGGATAGATATGACTGATAAACCTTTTTACCCAGCTTCTTTGGATATACCTAATATTATTACTGTAGGAAATTCTAGTGGTTATGAACGAAGTTCTGATTCAAATTATAGTAAAACAGGTGTTGATTTATTCGCTAGAGGGTTTCGTGTTTTTAGTACATTTCTAGGAAGTAAATACACGTATATGTCAGGTACCTCGATGGCAACACCTCATGTCACTGGTAGTGCTGCATTAGCGTTGTCACTAGATCCTGATGTATCTACTGATGAATTAAAAAAAATCATTTTAAATAGTGTTGATTCATTTTATGAACTATCTGATTTATGTCTTACAGGGGGAAGACTAAATACGAATAATGTCGTACGACAAGTAACGGGTAAACTTACTGCATCTAATATCACATTAAGATTAAATAGTGAATGGTCAGATGAAATTGCTAAAGAGATGTGTCACGTTCACTGGATTGACCAGTCAGGAAATGATTTGACGGATCAAGTGGTTGTTCTAAAAAACGAAGTGGATACATCTAACTTTGGCGATTACGAAGTAGTATTTGCATCACCTGATTTAACAGATCAAATCTCAGTTACAGTGACCGTACCTCGATTACGTAAACTTACGCTAGGAAAAGAAACAGCAACCATTGATATTGGTTCCGCATGGGATAGTGTCATAGCCATTGATACTTTTCAAGTGAAAGCTATAGATGATTTTGGGAATGATGTTACAAATCAAGTACAGGTTACTATTAATGCTGATATAGATACAATTAATTCAATTCAAGCAGTGATTAAGTTTGAAGTTCCAGAATTAGGCTTAGCCCAAATTGGTAGACTGAATATTACTGCAAAAAATAGTACAATCAATGGATTGAATGAAGTTAGCATCGAGTATATTATTTGTCAAATTAAGCGAGACAAAACTTTCCATTTACGTAACTCAAAAAAACTTCTAATGGTGTTTGGTAATTTAGTGATTTTCTAGGGATATGGTTTCTTTTGGACGCAACGGATGAGATGAATCCTTGATTGACTTGGTTGAAGTCCATTTCTTTTGGTAGTCCATCTTTTCGGAGGAGTCCGTTTGAATGTTCATTTAATCCCCGTTGGGAAGGCTTTCCTGGGTCTGCGAAATAAATATCAATATCATTCGTATTCCTAATACTTTTCCAATTAGAGAATTCTTTTCCACAATCAAAATGAAAATATGCTTCTATCATTACAAGCTCGTTTGGTGTAAGATGGGTATAAGTCATTTATGTTCACTCTCCTTGTATGCTTTAGCGGGTATTACAATTTGAGTGTAACATAAATGGCTTTTTTATTTGTCTCGCTTAATTATACAAACGGCGAGAATATCGACAAGACTAGGATATTTTTTTATATATGCATATCCTTGTGGTGCAGTAACTCCTAAATTTTTTAAATTAGACAGACTTATTGGTAAAAGTATTTCTTCTAGGTGGATAATTTCGTAAGCATATTTTCCCTTTTAAACTAATTGTTCAAACTTATCGTCTCCTAAAAAGTAGTGTTGATTTTTCTTAAGTTTAGTAATTGGATTTTTTACAATCAATTTATACTTTAAAGCTTTGGTGGGGATTGTTTCGTAAATCCAAAAGATATTATAAGGATCTGAGGTAAGATAGAAATTTCTAAATTCAAAGTTTTTTTGTTTGTTTATAATTTTTTCCATGTATCGTGGATAGATACTAATAAGGATATTGTTAGTCATCGAGTGTCCATAATTCTCGTGTGGATTTTTCATTAATATAAGCTAAATAACTATTTTCAGTTAACTTAGCTGCCAGTTCCTTACTAGCTTCAGTCATTTCTATTAATGCTTTCCAATTGGGGATAGGGCTATCCAAACCAGAAATTTTTGTCGGCTTATTTAAACGATTCCATTTTCTAATTGTTGTTCCTACTCTTATAGCTGAACTCGAACTGCTTTCTGTATTGTATTTATTTTTCACTTGTAAAAGAATTGGTGAGGTTCCTAAATAACAGAAATCAACAGCTCGATATACAGAGCCGGCGCACCAAATCCAACCTTCAGGTTCTAACACTTCGGCTAAATATTCCTCTAAAATACTTCCGTTCATGTTCTCAGCGCTCATATATAAAAAATGTCCACGCAAGTAGTCATTCAATACTTTTTGATCATCAATATTAGCATTTGCTGCTACTCTAGTAGTTAAAGCAGCATCTTTTTCGCCAAATGTTTTAAGAGGTTTTTTTAATGCTGGGTTATTCCTATCCCTGATGTATTTATTACACCATTTTGTTAAGTAAATTTTTGCCATAATTAATGGATTATCACTATCAGGTACTGATATACAAGTGAACAAACTTGGTCCATTGTTGAGTGCAAAATAAAAAAGTTCTTTTAAATTTTTATGATACTTACTATCTTCAACGTCATCGATAACTTCATCAAAAATAATGGATGCCTGTTCTGTGGTTAAACCTTCATTTAAGATTGATTCAAAAGTTCTATTTTTGTTAGGCATATACGTCACGTAGCTTGTTATCAAGAATAAGATTCTTTCTTTTTTTTTTTGCTTTTTCTAAAAGGGAGTATGCTAAAATAAGAGGGTATATAGCAACTTTAAATAAGAGATAGGAGTGTATCTTTTTGGGTGCAGAATTAAATCAAAAATTATTTAGTGCGGCAGATAATCTCCGTAGTAAAATGGATGCGTCAGAATATAAAAATTATTTATTGGGGCTGATTTTCTATAAATATTTATCCGACCGTTTGTTGGAACAAGTGGTTCTTTTAGCAGATGAATCCTTAGAGGAATATGATACGGTAAGCAAACAAACGATATTGTATCGTGAATTACTTTCAGATGAAGAATCAAAAGAAGATCTGATTGCCACAATCGTGGATATTTTAGGTTATGCGATCTCACCAGAGTATCTTTTCAATGTGTTAGCAGATCAAGCAAAACAAGCAATTTTTCAATTGAATGATTTAAATAAAGCATTTGTACAACTTTCAACGACCTATGGCCAATTCAATGGGTTATTTGATGATGTGGATCTCCAATCGAAAAAACTTGGGACAGATGAGCAACAACGAAATGTCACGATTACCGAAGTTATCAAGAAATTAAACGACGTAGATGTTTTAGGACATGATGGAGACGTGATCGGTGATGCGTATGAATTTTTGATCAGTCAATTTGCTTCAGAGGCAGGGAAGAAAGCCGGAGAATTTTACACGCCTCATATGGTTTCTGATATGATGGCACAAATCGTGACGTTGGATCAAAAAGAACGACGATTCTTTAGTGTTTTTGATCCAACCATGGGTTCAGGTTCCTTGATGTTAAATGTGCGTAACTACTTAACTCACCCAGATAACGTTAAATATCATGGGCAAGAATTAAATACAACGACATACAATCTAGCAAAAATGAATTTGATTTTACATGGGGTAGATGCTGAAGAGATGAATCTCCGCAATGGGGATACGTTGAATAAGGACTGGCCAACAGATGAACCTTACACATTTGATGCAGTAGTGATGAACCCACCTTATTCGGCTAACTGGTCAGCAGATACGACCTTCTTAGATGATTCTCGGTTTAATCGCTATGGGAAATTAGCGCCAAAATCCAAAGCAGATTTTGCGTTTCTTCTTCATGGTTTCTATCATTTGAAGGAAACAGGGACTATGGCCATCGTCTTGCCACACGGAGTTTTATTCCGTGGCGCTGCAGAAGGGGTCATTCGTCAAAAATTACTAGAAGACGGCAGTATTTATGCTGTGATCGGTTTGCCTGCGAACTTATTCTTTGGCACGTCGATTCCAACGACGGTGATTGTATTGAAGAAGAATCGTCAAACTCGAGATGTATTATTCATTGACGCTAGTCGAGAATTTGTCAAAGGAAAAAATCAGAATAAATTATCGGAAGAAAACATTCAAAAAATCCTCGAAACCTACGCTGAAAGAAAAGATGTCGAGAAATACGCTCATTTGGCAACCTTTGAAGAAATCAAAGAAAATGACTATAACTTAAATATCCCACGCTATGTAGATACTTTCGAAGAAGAAGAACCAATTGATATGGTTCATGTCGGAAATGACATCAAGAAGATACGACAAGAACAGCAAGTGCTAGAAAAAGAACTTTTAGAAGCGATCTCTTCCCTGCAAACAACACCTGAAAACGAAGCGTGGTTACAAGGTGCGCTGGAGGTGTTCAAAGATGAGCAATAATGCACAACCAGAAATCCGGTTTCCTGGTTTTACTGAAGGTTGGGAACAACATAAGTTGATTGAAGTAGCAAGATATCGAAATGGAAAAGCACATGAACAAGCTATAGATGAGAGTGGTAAATATATCGTTGTAAACTCTAAGTTTGTATCTACTAACGGTAGAGTTAAGAAATATACAAATATAATAATTGATCCTTTAAAGAAAAATGAATTGGCATTTGTTCTTTCCGATGTTCCTAATGGTAAAGCAATAGCTCGAACATTCTTAGTAGACAAAGAACATAGATACAGTCTTAATCAACGTATTGCTGGAATTACACCGCATAAAGATACAGATAGTTATTTTTTAAATGTTTTGATGAATAGAAACCCCTATTTTTTGAAATTTGACAATGGTGTGGGTCAAACAAATCTTACAAAAGCTGACGTAGAAAATTTTATAGGGCATTATCCCAGTTACGAAGAACAACAAAAAATCGGCACGTTCTTCAAACAACTTGACGACACGATCGCTCTTCATCAACGCAAATTAGATTTGCTGAAGGAAACGAAAAAAGGATTCTTACAAAAAATGTTCCCTAAAAACGGAGCAAAAGTGCCAGAAGTTCGTTTTCCAGGATTTACGGAAGATTGGGAAGAGCGTAAGTTTGGAGAAATAGTTCAAGTGAGTCGGGGATTAACTTATAAGCCTTCTGATGTACAAATAGAGGGTATCAGAGTTTTACGCTCGTCAAATATAAACGAAGACGTATTTGTTCTAAGGGATGATGATGTTTTTGTTAAACCTGATGCTGTCAATATTGCTCCAATAAAAAATGGAGACATTTTAATTACTTCGGCCAATGGTTCAAGTCGATTAGTAGGTAAGCATGCAATTGTTAATGGATTACAGGATAAAACAGTTCATGGTGGGTTTATGTTACGTGTTAAGTCTAAAAATACATGGTTTACAAATTCCTTAATGAGTTCTAGATGGTATAACTATTTTATTAATATTTATGTTTCTGGTGGAAATGGAGCTATAGGTAATTTAAGAAAATATGATTTGGAATCTCAGACAATAATTGTTCCAGATGATGAAGAACAACAAAAAATTGGTGCCTTCTTCAAGCAGCTAGATGACACGATCGCTCTTCACCAACGCAAGTTAGATTTACTAAAAGAAACGAAAAAAGGCTTCTTACAAAAGATGTTTGTCTAGGAGGGAAGAAGAATGAAAATTAGTCACCGTGAGGAAGCGGAAGTCGAAGAACAGTTGATCCGTGTATTGGGGGAAGGGCATAATCAGTGGACGTATCGTCCGGATCTAAAATCAGAAGAAGATCTTTGGATCAATTTACGTCAAAAAATTATCTCAAATAATCAATCAGAGTTGAATGATTCTCCTTTGACCGATAAAGAATTTGAAACGATCAAAACGGAATTATTGCTACGAACGAAAACCCCCTTTGATGCTGCGAAATGGTTAAAAGGTGAAAATGGGATGGCTCGGATCACGATTGAACGGGAAGATTCGCAATTGGGTTCTGTCTCACTTATCCTTTATTCCAATCAAGACATTGGTGGAGGAATCTCTACCTATGAAGTGGTCCATCAAATTGCAAAACGTGGAAGTAACATAGAAGCACGGGATCGACGTTTTGATGTTACCTTATTGATCAATGGATTACCGATTGTCCAAATCGAGTTGAAACAAGTAACCGCAAAAGATGGCGTCTATCAGGCGTTTAACCAAATCAAAAAGTATGCAGAAGAAGGCATGTTTCGGAACAATATCTTTTCGACCTTACAGTTGTTTGTAGTTTCCAATGAACAAACGACCCGGTATTTTGCAAATGCCTTACCGAAAGACTTGCACCCTAAGTTTTTATTTAGTTGGCGAACGAAAGACAATGAAAAAGTAGAAAACTTATATGAGTTTTGTAAACAAGTGCTAAATATCCCGGATGCCCATCGCTTGATTGCGGATTATACGATTGTCAGTGAAGATCAAGACAATAAAACCCTCATGGTGTTACATCCTTATCAAGTACATGCGATTCAAGCCTTGTTTATTGCCGCAAATAAACACCAATCAGGGTATGTGTGGCATGCGACTGGTTCAGGAAAGACGTTGACTAGTTTTGTATCTACTAAGCTTTTAGCACGAAAATCGGGGATCGATCGAACGATCATGTTAGTGGACCGCAAAGATTTAGATAATCAGACCACCACAGAGTTTACGAAATTTGCTTCGGAATTTAATACGGGGATTTCTTCCGGGAACGCCAAAGCGAATAGCTTGATCGTGGGAACAGGAAGTGCCAAAGAGTTAAGTGAAACCCTGTTGGCAGATGCCAATGCAAATGTTGTAATCATTACAACCCGTCAAAAACTAGATGCGGCGTTGAAATATGCAAAGAAACAGGAAGAGAAAAAAGGAACCAATCGCTTCCAAAAATTAATGGGGCAACATATCGTGTTTGTAGTAGATGAGTGTCATCGAGCGTTAAGTGCTGAAAATATGGAAGAAATCAAAAAAATGTTTCCGAAGTCCACTTGGTTTGGCTTTACAGGTACACCGATTTTCCCTGAGAATCGGAAACAAGCCAAAGGGCAATTGGCACGTACGACCCATGATCAGTATGGGGAAGTCTTGCACACCTATACCATCAAGAATGCATTAGAAGATGGCTCTGTTTTAGGATTTCAAGTAGAGCATGAAAATACCGTGGAGCCGACTTCATTAGAGAATAAAATCTATCGGAAATTAAAAGAAGTAGAAACATATGCAGAGTATTCACCGGAACAGATCAATCGTATGATTGATCAAATGGAGCCTGTCAAAAAAGAAAGTTATTTGGACCCTGCTGTTTTTGAAGCAGATGAACATATCCAAAAAGTCATTCATAAAATGTTCCGTCCAGATAATGCCTATACAAAATTTGATTTTCGAAATGGCCGTCCAACGAAATCTGCAATCTTAACCACGAGTTCCATTGACATGGCTAAAAAGTATTATCGAGCCATCAAAGAGATGACGAAAGAACCTGATTGGTTAACAAAAGAGTTTCCCGATCAGCCCATTCGTGAAGGACGAACGATGGAGGATCCTGATTTCCCAAGGATCGCTATTACCTATTCATTAGAAGAAAATAACCAAGATTCAAGTGCCCAACAAGAAGAAATGAAAAAAATTATTGAGGAATATAATCAGTATTTTGATACTGCCTGGTCATTAGCAGACATTGAGCGTTATAACGGAGACATCAATAATCGTTTGGCACGAAAAAGAGCGGAATTCAAACAATTTGGGAAACAAATCGATTTAGTGATTGTAGTGGATCGTCTATTGACAGGTTTTGACGCCCCTACGATTCAAACCCTATTTGTGGATCGTAATCTAGAGTATGCAGGATTGATTCAAGCTTTTTCACGTACGAACCGTACGTATCCTGAAAAGAAAAAAGGATTGATTGTGACGTTTCGTAAGCCAGCGACAATGGAGAAGAATGTCGAGGATGCGACAAAACTGTATTCAGAAGCAAAAGAAGAATCGGGTTTGATTTATCCAAGTTATCAGGAATCCAAAAAAAGATTCAAGCAGGCATATGGTAAGTTAAAAGAGGTTTCATCCATGGAATCCATTGATGAACATACGCCACTTGAAATCCGTATCGAGTACGTCAAAGCATTTCAAGAATTGAATCGTGCTTATGAATCGTTAGTGACTTATGACGATTACAATGATGACATGGTGAAATCTCCAACTTTGAACAATCAAATTCAACTTTTGGAAGAACAAATTGGCGTGTACGAGACCGTGAAGGGTTCATTAATAGAGGAAGAACCAGAAAAAGAAGGAGAAGATTTTTCAACGATCGAATTTTATAGTGAAAATACCACTAAGTTGTATGATATTGATTCAACTTATATTGATCAATTACTAGGAACTTATGCTGCGAATAGTTCAGATGCACGAGAAGAAATTGAAAAAGCTTTGGCTAAATTGAATAAAACAGAAGGAGTCAAAGAAGTTTACCGACAAATTTTAAATGCGTTTGATGTGGGGACTTTAGATAGTAATGAAGATATCTTTGTCATTAAACGTCGCTATTTTACACAAGCAAGTGATGATTTGATTCATGCCTTTTCCAATGAGTGGTTTGTCTCTGAGAAAGAATTACATGCTTCTAATCTGCAATATCTACCAGGTGAAGATCGAATTCCTAATATGAAAGCAATTATCAACAGTAAGGATTACGAAGGATATAAAGCCAAACATCCAGAAGCGAAGCCATTTAAATACACACAAGAAATGAAGCGAGCATGGCGTAAAATGTTAGATGATGAGTTGATTCCACTTGAGAATGAATTGAGGTAAACGAGAAAATTGAAGAAATTGTATGATAAACATGTTAATAAATGATGCTCGAAATAAAATTTGGTTTTATTTTTACATTGATACGGTAAATAAAATTTGAAAGTAGAAGAAAATATGAACAACAATGAAACAAAAAAAACATATGAACTAAGAATAACTGCTGATGAGATTAAATCAACAGACCCAACATTTACTATGAAGAATCTAAGCTTAGGGGATAATTATCAACCAAAAGATGCTTACTTCCGTACGGCAGAAGGCGAAATAACTAGAAGAAACTACGGTAAAAATGAACGGAAAATTTCAAATCAAACATTACCGCGATTAGCTATTCAAATGTTTGAACGATCGATTGTTTCTCTACCAGAAAGCGAAAGAGCAACATTTCCTGTGTGTCGATATCACTCAGGAGATGAGATAATACGAGGAATTTTTCCAGATGTTGACAGTTTCAAAAAAAAAAGGAAGTCCATTGAATTTTTGATTTATAAATATAATGAAGACAAGCAGATAGTCATCTATTGTTGGAGTATTTTTTCAACTTTATTATTTGTACAAGAATGTTTGAAACGTTTTGGAACATCTGGGGATGAATTTATTCTTGTTTATAAAGGGAAAGAGAAAAAGGAAATACGAGTAGGAGAGACTCAGACTATGACCAATCATTTGTTGAAATCATATGTTTCACATTTACTCAAATCTAAAAACCTTATTCTACGTGGCGCTCCTGGAACAGGGAAAACATTCCTTGCAAATGAAATGGCAGCTGATGTCGTTTCAAATGGCAGAACTACACAAATCAATGAATTGAGCGAAGATGAAAAGAGCCGAATTGGATTTGTCCAGTTTCATCCTAGCTATGATTATACTGATTTTGTCGAAGGTTTACGTCCAACTACATCCGATGATGGCGTTGTTAGTTTCACCTTGAAAGATGGAAGCTTTAAGAGCTTTGTTGAAAAAGCAAAGAAAACAAAGAAAGTAAATGGACAAGATAATTTTGAAGAAGCTTGGGCTAAATTTTTTGATGCGGTAACGGAAGCTAGTATAGAGGGAGAAGGCTACAACAAACTTAAAACATTGACAGGTAAACCAGTACGCAATCTTCTAGCTTATGAAAGAAATGAAATTCAAGGTGTTTATCCTGCTAAAACCAATACTTATCTAAACCATGACCAAATTTATAATGTCTATCGTGGATTGCCTGGTACGCCAAAAGGTGGATTTGATGCTTATCGAAAAGCGATTGTAAAACACTTAAAAGAAGAATTTGGCTTAAAAAACTACACGGCGTCAACGGTAGATTCTACGAATAACCAAAACTATGTGTTTATCATTGATGAAATTAATCGGGGCGAAATTTCCAAAATTTTTGGCGAATTATTTTTCTCAATTGATCCAGGATATCGTGGGCATAAAGAAGGTGTTTACACACAGTATGCAAACCTCCATGAAAATCCAGAAGAAAAATTCTATATTCCTAATAATGTTTATATTATTGGGACGATGAACGACATTGACCGTTCTGTTGATACTTTTGATTTTGCTATGCGCCGGCGATTTACTTTCTTAGAAATAAAAGCAGAAGATTCAGCACAAAATATGCTGACTCAAGAGAAAACAAAAAAACTTATGATGCGCTTAAATGAGGCGATCGTTGCCAAAGAAAAAGGTGGATTGTCAACTGATTACCAAATTGGTGCTAGTTATTTTTTAAGTATCGATAATGGTGAGGAGACAATGGAACAATTATGGGATACTAAGTTATATCCATTATTGAAAGACTATTTTCGTGGTGAACATAAGGCGAAAGAAAAATTAGAAATACTAGAAAAGGTATACTCTAATGACGGTGATTTAGATGAAGCTGAAACCTCTACACGATAATCAAGAAATCAATGACTCAGTTGTGCAACATCCAATCATTACGAACTTAGTTAATCGTGACTTAAGTAGTTTAGATAAAGAAAATTTTATTATCTTTCCGCAACAGTTAAATCAATCCAAGGATCTAAGTGAAGATAACTTGATATTTCAATCAAGAAATGGAAAAATTTGGACTTGTAATGTCGTAGGTATCCTTAGCGATTCAACAGATGAATTAAGAATTCATTCTAGATTCGCTAATCAAATGAAGCATGAAGATTTCTTTTTACGTTATATGCTTCAGCGTGTTTTGAATTACAACGTGATTAATGATCATTTTAGTGCATCTAAAAAGATGACATACTACGATTTGTTGGTATTTCTCTTTCCTTATTATCTGAATGAAGCAATGCGTAAAGGGATATACAAAGAATATGTCAAACGAGAATACAATAATGCCAATATCAAGGGAGCTGTTGATGTTGCAAAACACATCCGTTCGAATGTTCCTTTCGTTGGAAAAGTTGCTTATCGAACACGAGAGTTTAACTATAATAATCACCTAACCCAGCTTATTCGTCATACTATTGAAAAAATCCAAAATGAGTACGATTTCTTACTTAGTGGAGATGAGGATACGAAAGAAAACGTGGTTCTAATCAAACAAATAACACCTGGTTATGCTAGATTAAATCAATTTAATATCCTTCAAGAGAATATCCTTCATCCAGTCAAACATAGTTATTACGAGGAGTATTCGGCTCTTCAACAAATCTGTATCCAAATTTTATCGGAAGAAAAATCAGGATTTGGAAGTGATAAAAATCAAATACATGGAATCATTATCGATGTGTCTTGGCTATGGGAAGAATACATTGGGAAAGTCACTGGTTGGAAACATTATGGCAGAGATAAAGGGTTAGCAACAATGCATTTATTTCAAGAGCCCAACCGGTCCCCACGATATCCAGATTTTACATTTAATAATATACCAATTGATACAAAATACAAAAAACATCTTGATACTAGAAATGACTATAATCAGTTAGTCACATATATTCATATAATGAATTTAGACCAAGCAGATACAATGAAAGGCGGCTTTCTGCAACCTACTTCCGATCCCCTTCCTGCAAATCATGGGTATAAAAAAATAGGCATATTAAGCGGGCTAGGAGGAGAAATATTCACATATCATTTTTTCATTCCGCAAGCTGCGTCAAGTTATTTGGAATTTGTAGAACAGATGAGAGAGGTAGAAGCAGCACTACAAACTACTTTTCAATAAGTAGGAATTATAGAAATGTTACTCAAAAAATCTTCATTAAAAAATCTGACTAAATAAGTTGAGAAAACAGAATATACTTCAATATCCAGTGATTTATAAATATCATTCACTCATGATACCCAGCTCCGTATCATAAATGAGGATTTTTTTGACAGTACAATGTTGTTGTAATGAGAGATGAGTAATAATGAAATAACACAAAATTAAAAATGCCCTTTGTACCCGTAGCGTTGCAGTAACAGAAAAAATCATTCAAAAAAATGGATTTATTGAAAGTCTACAAGAACAAGACTACTGATGAATTCCGCCTAGAATCTAACCTATTCTTTATTTCAAATCAATAAATCATCATTTCGTTAATTTTTTCCCCACGAACGTGGGACAAAAGTAAGAAACACTTTTGACTCATTCTTTAAAAAAGAATAAACGGTGGGAGCAGAAGCAACTCCTTCTTATTTCTCGGATTTAAACGCTTCTGTCCGATCCTCTTTAATAGTTTGAATTTTTAGAAAGTTTATCTTTTATTTCTATTTTAGAGATGTTAAAATGATGGTTAAACTATATAGGGGTGATTATTTGTTAGATAAGTTTTTGGATATGTCTTTAGTTCAACGAATTAGTTGCGGTATCATAGTTGGTATTATAGTTGGTATTTTTTTACCCTCATGGACGTTTATCACCATATTGGGGACTGTATTTGTCAGTTGCTTAAAAGCCATTGCTCCTCTCTTGGTATTTTTTCTGACGGCAGCTTCGATTGCAAAACATAAAGTTGGGAATGAAACCTATGTCAAACCTATTTTATTTTTATACTTAGGTGGAACGTTCCTCTCTGCGTTAGTTGCAGTAGTCGTTAGTTCGATTTTTACGATCCCAATCACTTTGCAAGAACAGGTCTCTGAAAAGGCGCCACAAAATATCGGCAGTGTCTTATCTACGATGTTGACTAACGTGACACAAAACCCGATCCAAGCAATCATTGAATCAAATTATTTAGGCGTTTTGTTCTGGGCCGTCTTGTTAGGGCTGGCTTTGCGTAGTCGTACGGAAACAACTAAAGAAGTCGTGGATCAAGTTTCTGTAGCCTTGTCACACGTAGTGCAGCTGATCATTGCGTTTGCACCGATCGGTATCCTAGGATTAGTTTATCAATCGATCTCAACGACAGGGTTGTCTGGCTTAGCAGAATATCTTCAACTAGTTCTGGTATTAGTAGGAACCATGTTATTTGTCGCTTTAGTTGTTTATCCGCTTCTGACTTTCTTATTTATCAAAGAAAATCCCTATCCATTGATTTTCTTTTGCTTAAAAGAAAGTGCGGTTCCCGCCTTCTTTACACGTAGTTCAGCAGCCAACATTCCTATCAATATGATGTTAGCCGAACGATTGAAATTAACGAAGGAATCCTATGCGATCTCGATTCCGTTGGGAGCGACCATCAATATGGGGGGCGCTGCTGTAACGATTACCGTGATGACATTGACGACGGTACAAACATTAGGGATCGAAGCGTCCTTTGCTTCAAAATTGATCCTTAGTCTGTTGGCAGCCATTGCTGCTTGTGGAGCTTCAGGCGTTGCGGGAGGTTCGTTGCTATTGATTCCTTTGGCTTGCAGCTTGTTTGGTATTTCGAATGAGATTGCGATGCAAGTTGTAGGGATAGGATTTATTATCGGTGTGATCCAAGATTCGGTAGAAACAGCTTTGAACTCTTCTAGTGATCTGTTATTCACAGCGATTGGGGAATTAAGCGCGCGGAAACGTAACGGAGAAGCAATCTCCTTAAAAGATTCCTTAAGTGAATCAAACTGATTGCGAATGGGTGATCATTTTTCGATGATTGGTTTTCTGAAGTGATGATTGACCGAAAATAAAAAGCTTTTATCCTAACTTCAAGTATAGGGTAAAGGTTTTTTTATTTTGAATTTATGTAGAATCAAAATGAGCGTGGGATAAAAGTAAGAAACACTTTTGTCTCATTCTTTAAAAATGAATAAACGGCGGGGGTAGAAGCAACTCCTTCTTAAATAAGCCGAAATTCACAAAAATTTGAAAAATAATTTTCGTGAATTTCGGCTTATTTCTCAGAGTGAAGCACTTCTGCCCCAGCCTTATTTTGGTTCGTTTTTTCTTTTATAGGGAAGAAAAAACGAACTGTTTTTTTTTTGAGAGAAGGCTATTTTTTTATGGGTCAAACGCTCTTGGCACAGAAAATAAGAATAAATTCCCATTAGAGCACGCTTTTTGTTTTTTCACTATAAAAAAGTGAACCCAGTTTATATTGTCAAGTAAGGCGGAGGAACTTATAGTATAGACGTGCACAAGTAATAAATGAAATAGAGGCGAAATAAGTGTTAAGTAAAGTAATCAAAGATGAATATATTCAACTAGATGTTCAGGCAAATAACTTTGAAGAAGCAATAAGAAAAGCTTTGCAACCTTTCTTAGAAGCAGATGTAGTAACTGAAAAATATGTCGAAACAATTTTGAAGATTTACGAAGAGACCGGTCCATATATCGTTATTACTGAAAATATTGCTTTACCTCATGCAACGGTGGAAAGTGGAGCAAAAGATGTAGCTATTGGATTTATGCGATTGAAGACCCCAGTTACTTCAGGTCATCGCACCAATGATCCAGTTAAATATCTTTTTCCATTAAGCGCCAAGAATAACCAAGCGCATATTGAATTGCTATCAGAATTGGCAAATTTATTAGGAAATCCAGATTTTCTAAAATTTATCAAAGTCGTTTCATCTAGAGAAGAATTTAAAAACTATATTGAAAAAGCAGAAGGAGAGAATAAACATGAATAGTCATAAAGCTTTAGTAGCTTGCCGTGCAGGAGTAGGATCAAGTTTGATGCTAAAGATCAAAGTCAATGAAGTTGTTAAAGAAAATAACTTTCCGTTAGAAGTAGAACATTCATCTTTAGATGGTGTGCCAGGTTTTCAAGGAGATATGATCATTACTTTGCCTGATGTAGCGAATGAATTAATAGAAAAAAATTTACCACAGAAGATTGTTGGCATTGCGAATATTGTGGATAAGAATGAAATTAAGATAAAACTTGAAGAAGCATTTATTGAGTTAGAAAAACAGTAGTTAGAAAGGAAGGCTGAAAATGGATTTTATTATTAGCTTCTTAAGTACGCCCGCAGTACTATTAGGGCTTGTGGCTATGATAGGCTTATTAGCACAAAAAAAGTCTGGAACAGAAGTCTTGACTGGAACCTCTAAGACAATTATTGGCTTTTTGATCTTTAATGCAGGTGGCACGATCATGACAGGGCTTTGCAGAACTTCAATACGTTGTTCCAAACCGGATTTCATATCAAGGGAGTTGTTGCTTTTCCTGAAGCAGCGACAGCATTAGCGCAGACAGAATTTGTGTTTGTTACGAGTAGTACGCTGATTTTGGGATTTATCATGAACTTAGTAATTGCTAGGATTACTCCTTTCAAAAATATCTTTTTTACGACTGGTCATAGTTTGTTCTTTGCGTGTGTGTTATCTTTGATTTTGAAAGCGCATAACTTCTCGGATGTAGCCGCAATTATCGTTGGTGGATTATTACTTGGCTTCTTCTCCGCAGCATTGCCTCAATTATGTCAGCCCTTCATGCGTAAGATTACAGGAAGTGATGCAACTGCTATTGGCCATTTTAATATGGTTGGCTATGCACTGTCTGGTTATATTGGCAAGCTATTTAGTAAATATAAAGACCGCACAACCGAAGACATCATTGGCTGAGTGGCAAATTGGTCGATCCTTCCCGCGGCAGCTTGAGCCGCTACGACATCTGTTCCCAAACTATTTAGAGCAGACTGCAATACCACCGCTCCAATAGCGATGATGGATGATTGGAAAGCCATAGGCAAGCCCGCATTTAAATGAGTGAAAATAGTGTCTTTATCTATTTTGAAATCACTTTTAGAGACTTGCAGCAACGGGATTTTCCGTTTGATATAGATGACACACATCAAACTTGCGGAAATTTGCGCGATAACTGTCGCATACCCAGCCCCAGCGATCCCCATGTGGAAATTGATAATAAACACCAAATCCAAAATCACATTGATGATCACAGCGAAAATCAAAAAGAACAAAGGTGTTCGGCTATCTCCTAGCGCTCGAATCATATTTGAAAGAAGATTGAACGCCATTGAGGCAAACATACCGCCTAAGATCACGGAGATAAATTCCTGTGCTTGTTGGATAATATCCGGCGGTGTCTGCATCAGCAATAATAACGGACGTAAAAATACTAAACTCAAAACAGTCAAAATAGCAGTTACTGTGAAACTAATTATAATAGCAACAGCAAAACTTTTCTTTACACCGCGAAAATCCTGAGCGCCGAAACGTTGCGCCATGATGATAGATAATCCAGCGGTCAAACCTTGAGCAAAACCAATGATCAAAAATGTGATACTTCCTGTCGCGCCGACTGCTGCCAATGCCTCTTTACCGATCGTTTGCCCAACAATGATCATATCTACCATATTATAGAACTGTTGGAAAATATTCCCCACGAGTAATGGAATGGTAAATAAAAAAATCAACTTTGCTGGGGTGCCTGTAGTTAGGTCTCTCATGATAACTCCTCAATTTTTTTCAGAATATTTGCAAATTACATATTACCATAGTTTAATAGAACCACAAATAGCTGATTTATACAAAAAATACAGCAAAAAAAGAGCAATTTGTTAATGCTTACAAAAAAGATGCTTGATAGCATAAACTCAGTTCTTTAGATTTTTTAAAATCAATTGGTACAGCTTTAAGAAAATTTTATGAAAAAGATGAAAAAGATGTCAACTGCAAATGACATTTCTCAAAGAAACTGGGATAATAAAGGAAGAGAGGTAGAAGACATATGGATGTAGTACTGATGCGGCACGGGGAAAGTGAAGCAAATTTTGAAAATTATTGGACGGGATGGCTGGATGTTTCTCTGACAGAAAAAGGACAGGAACAGGCTCGTAAGGCAGGGGAAAAAATCAAAAACGCGCAGATCGAGTTTGACGCTGCATTTACGTCAGTATTGAAGCGGGCATCATTGACTTGCCAGATCATCTTAGAAGAAAGCGATCAGTTATGGATACCGACATTTAAAACCTGGCGTCTGAACGAGCGGCATTATGGCGCTTTAGTAGGGAAAAATAAGGATGAAATGGCACGAGAATTCGGGGCAGATCAAGTCAAACGCTGGCGTCGAGATTATTATGAAATGCCTCCATTAGTAGAAGAAAACCATTTTGATCGCCGTTACGCACAATTGGCAGATCAAGACATTCCTCATGGAGAAAATCTGCAAATGACGGTCCAGCGGGTCGCGCCATAATGGCAAGATGAGATCGCGCCGCTGTTGGGTTCGGGTAAGAATGTTTTGATTACCGGACATGGCAATAGTCTGCGGGCACTGGTGAAATATTTGGAGGATGTACCGGAAGACCAAATGGATACCATTGATATTCCCAATGCGCAGCCGATCCACTACCGCTTTGATAAGAACTTGCAGATCGTCAATAAATCGATCCTCTAAAGACGAATATTGGCTGAAGGAAATAGCCCTTTGTTTCAGAATTTTTCATAAAACTATCATAAATTATGGTATACTATTGAAAAAATTGGAGGAATAAGAATAATGAAAGCTATTTTAACGGTGGTCGGGAAGGACAAGGTTGGGATCATTGCCGGTGTCAGCCAGAAGTTGGCAGAATTGAATATCAATATTCTAGATGTATCTCAAACGATCATGGAAGATTATTTTACCATGATGATGATGTTGCAAATGCAACCAGAGGCTGATTTAGAAGCGATTAAGCAAGCATTGAGTCAAGTTGAAAACACGTTGGGCGTCAAAATCAGCATTCAAAATGAAGAGATCTTCAATGCGATGCATAAACTATAATTCGGAGGGAAATGATGGAAACAAAACAAATTCTTGAAACGATCCGGATGGTAGAAGAAGAAAATCTTGATATCCGGACGATCACAATGGGTATTTCATTGTTGGACTGTATCGATGCCAGCACAGAAAAGACTTGTCAAAATATCTATAATAAAATCACCAGCAAAGCGAAAAATCTTGTAAAAGTCGGTGACGAGATCGCCAGTGAATTTGGGATCCCCATCATCAACAAGCGGATCTCGGTAACGCCGATCGCAATCGTTGCTTCCGCAAGCGGCGGGCAAGACCGTGTTGCTTTTGCGCGAGTTTTGGACAAAGCCGCAAAAGCGGTGGGGATCAATTTTATCGGCGGGTATAGCGCATTAGTTGAAAAAGGCTATCAAGGAGCGGACCTGTCCTTGATCCAATCGATTCCGGAAGCCTTGGCAGAAACAGAATTTGTCTGTTCTTCTGTCAATATTGGTTCGACACGGGCAGGGATCAATATGGACGCTGTCAAATTGATGGGTGAAACCATCAAACAAACCGCCGAAGCTTCAGATATGGGCTGTGCGAAGTTGGTAGTCTTTGCGAATGCGGTGGAAGACAATCCTTTCATGGCGGGAGCATTCCACGGGGTCGGTGAAGCAGATTGCGAGATCAATGTCGGTGTCAGCGGACCGGGCGTAGTAAAACGCGCTCTGGAAAAGGTCAAAGGCGAATCTTTCGATGTGGTTGCTGAAACAGTTAAGAAGACGGCATTTAAAATCACGCGGATGGGACAATTAGTCGGTCAAATCGCTTCTGAGCGATTGCACGTACCCTTTGGTATTGTGGATCTGTCATTAGCTCCTACTCCGGCAGTTGGTGATAGTGTCGCGTTGATCTTGGAAGAAATGGGCTTGGAATCTGTCGGCACACACGGTACAACTGCCGCACTGGCTTTATTGAACGATGCTGTGAAAAAAGGCGGCGTGATGGCCTGCAACCATGTGGGAGGCTTATCAGGCGCATTCATTCCGGTTTCTGAAGATGCAGGTATGATCAAAGCCGTAGAAGAAGGCTATCTGAATCTGGAGAAATTAGAAGCGATGACCGCCATTTGTTCAGTGGGTCTGGACATGATCGCGATCCCAGGAGATACACCAGCGGAGACGATTGCGGCGATGATCGCTGATGAAGCTGCGATCGGTGTCATCAATCATAAAACAACGGCGGTGCGGATCATCCCCGCTAAAGATAAAAAAGTCGGCGATTCTGTCGAATTCGGCGGTTTGCTGGGGACTGCTCCAGTCATGCGGACGAATTCGGCGAAATCGACGGACTTTATCCAACGAGGCGGGCGGATCCCGGCACCAATCCATTCATTTAAAAATTAGGAAGATAGTGAGAAAATAATGTTTGATTCATATATAGGGGATTTTGACGGGACGTTGTTCGATACGTATCCGATCATGCTTGACAGCATGATGAAAGCTTTAGAAGATCGGCAAGTAGTTGCTGATCCAAAAGCTGTTTATCGATTATTGAAAGAAAAATCTTCAAAAGCATTGACTGAAAAATATCATTTGGACTTTCGAGAATTCTCAGATGATTTCCATCAATACGAAACGCTTGATACACGCCAACCTGTCACATTTGATCATGTGTATGACACATTGACGCAATTGAAACAACAAGGATCTAAACATTATATCTTGACTCATCGTACGATCGCTTCGACTCGCGAATTGTTAGTAAAAGAAGGAATGTTAGAATTTTTTGAAGAAAACGCTAGGCGCCTGGCACTCATCTTCCTCCCTCCCTACAGCCCTCAGTTGAACCTAATGGAAGGCGTTTGGAAGTGGCTCAAGGAATCGGTCATCAACAATGTTTTTTTTGACCACGTCCAGAAAATCAAACAGTCGGTCCGCGGTTTCTTAGCCGATGTAAACGAGCGTCCCCTTGAGGTGATTGACCGACTGTGCGTGCGGATGTAAAGTATTTAATTCAACCTATATAGCTAAACGATCAAAGATTCCTTGATCTGGTTTCCTATGTTAGAAACGGATCAGGGGGTCTTTTGCTTTTGAAAGAGGTCTTGTTGAAAAAAAAAACCTCTGTTTACCTTTTGAGTAACAAAAGATAAACAGAGGCACCCACCTTGTCAAACCAGCACGTGGTCGTTAATTGAAAAATATAAGTTGTACGCTTGTAACTGAACAGCAGTCATTAAACTGGTCCCTGCCAGACCCCATTGGTGTACATATAAGCCTGTACCTGCTTTGTGCTCGCTTTTGACTCCCACCCAGCTGTTTTATAAATCAACAAGCCAATTTGTTTGTTGAATCTGCCCGTCTAATTCACGCAAGGCTTTTGCGGTGTGATTCAAACGGTCGGTGATTTGCTTGGTATCGATCGTTCGGATCATACGAATCTCATTACGTCCCATCCGTGGAGCAACCTTGGCTGCTTCCAATGTTGCCGTTAGCATCGCATGCGAACGCCTTAAAGCTTCCCGTTTCTCTAATGCAGCAGCAATCGTTTCTTGTTCACCGATTTTGGCGACCGCATTTCGCTGATTGATTGCAATGACCAACTGGGCAAATTCTTGGTTTGTTGTTTCATAATCCAGCAGTAAGTCGTCGATGCTGCGGTCTAACGTATCGCCTTCTTGGATCACGGCACTACTGGCAATCTCTTCTCGTAACAGAGTGAGTTTGGATTCAAGATCTCTTCGTAGTAATAATGCTTCAGCAAGTTTCATTGATTTCATCCTTTCGAGCAAGGTTTCTTTTCTTTATCTTAGAAAAAAAACACTAAGCTGGCAAGTATTTGCCCTCCAAAAAGTCTCGAAGCCATTATTGAAAAGATTGAAAATTCTAAAAACTGTTTGACTTGAAAAACGAGGAAAGGTTAAAAAAAACTAAAATAGCACCATGAAAAAAAAAGGGCCTGCCAGCGGGGACTGGCAGGCAAGGAGTAAAATGAAAAAGTTAGGGTTTGTTGGTATGAATAAACTATACCGCCCAAATGTGAAAAAAGAGTGACTAAAAAGGAACGTTTTTGTTATGATCCGTAGACCAAATCAAGGTTTTTTTCATTGAAGGTGTCTCCATGCTCCAAATCACCATATTTGAACCCCCGGTTGAACCATTCAACTCGTTGTTTTGAAGTCCCATGAGTAAAACTATCTGGTACGACATATCCTTGGTATTCCTTTTGTAACGTATCATCACCGATGGCATTAGCAGCTGTGATAGCCTCTTCGATATCATCAGCTTCTAAAATCGGTTGGCCGTTATAAGTTTTTCCTTGTAGATACTTGGCAAATGTACCGGCTAAATAATCCGCTTGTAGTTCCAAACGAACACTATATTGATTGTATTCTTTTTCAGAAACCTGTTGGCGGATCTTATCGAGTTGCTGTGTAATACCAAGTTCGTTTTGTACGTGATGACCAACTTCATGAGCAATGACATAGGCCATAGCAAAATCTCCGCTGGCCCCATACTTTTGAGAAAGTTCTGTTGCAAAGCTGACATCCAGATAAACATTTTGATCGGCAGGGCAATAAAAGGGACCAACTTGAGAAGTTGCATTCCCACAAGCCGATTGAACACTTCCTGTAAATAAAACCAGTTTAGGAACTTGATACGTAGTCTGTTCTGCTTCAAAAACACCATTCCAATAATCTTCCAAATGGCCGAAGACGACAGCGGAGAATTCTTTTTCCTCTGTATACTCGTCTGAAGCCACATTTTCTGTTTGATAATTAGCGGCTTGTCCGCCTCCCAAAATATCTGTGACGGAGTTTAAATCACCTCCACTGAATAGAAAAAAGAGGACTGCGATAACAATCGTACCGATACCACCGCCGGCCATTATTTTTCCTCCTGAACCTGCGGAACGACCAGAGCGGTCTTCCACATTGGAACTTTGTCTACCCCCACGCCATTTCATTTTGTTTCCTCCTCATTTGACTGTTTACATTTATTATAAGAGAAAACGAGGAAGATGAGAAAAGTTTGGCTTGCTTGAAGCGATTTTGCGGAACAAACGACCGATATTGCTATCAAGGGAAAGGGTTTGCACACCTTTTAATCATTTTTTAATCTAACAATTGGTCTTCATATTTGTTAAGGTATCACTAGAATAAAGGTAGAGGGTGAGCAAATGAAAAACAATTATTCTTTGATCGAAGACCGACGCATGCAAATTTTTAAGCGGCTGATCAATGAGGAGCACTTGAGTTACCAGCAACTTTCTGATGAGTATTATGTTTCTAGGAGCAGTATCGCCAAGGATATCGCTTATCTAAAAACGCTGTTTGTCAAAGAAAATTTACTGTTGCGTTTTGATAATTCAGGCACTTATTTTCAAGGAAGCGAGTCACAAATCTAACGAATGTTGAAGCGATTCATTCTCCTTACTATGGAGCATGGGGAGAACCTTTCTGTACTGACAAATGTGTCATTATTTGAAAAGATAAATGCGGCTTTTCGCCATTCGATCACCGAAAAGCAAATGGAGATCCCAGAAAGCTACATCCAAAGCATCGTTGTTTCGATCTTGCTGATTGTCGAGCGCTCGAATCAGGCAAATCAGTTGGATATAGAAGAGGAGCGCCAATTTGGAAAATTGTTTTTGGAATTTGACAAGTATCCGTTGATTTATGAATTGTTGAAAGAAATTGAAGAACAAGAAATCTACCATTTTTCATCGAAAGAAGTTCAGTACCTAACCTATCTCATTGTAGGTAGTGGCTTACGTTTTTTTATGAAGAACGAATCGATTCCGTTCTCTTTTCGAGGGAAAGTCAGAAATCTGATTCAGAAAGTCAGTGAAGGCATCCAGATCGATTTGACACAGGATAGTCGCTTAGAAGAAGATTTGACGATTCATTTGTACCAGCTGTTTTTACGCATTGAGGCCCAAACTACTGTAGTCAATCCATTGCTAGATGAGATCAAACAGCATTATCCGGCGTTGTATGGGGTCGTTTGGTTCTCTTTGAACGACTTTCTAAAGGCCTACCATATTGGAATATCTGAGGATGAAATCGGGTTTGTTTCGATTCACTTTCAAGCTGCAGTAGAACGGATGCGGCAATTGAATAAAATCGTCTTTGTTTGTCCGAACGGTGTTGGCACCAGTTCATTTATTTCTACCAAGATTCGTCGAATATTGCCTAATGTCGATAGTATTGAAACCGCTTCTGTCGCTAAGTTCAAAGAGATGGATATTTCTGCCATCGATTTCATTATTTCCACGATCGATTTACCTGATGTTTCCAAACCAGTCGTCCGCATCTCGCCGATGGTGACCAATCGAGACATGAAGCGGATCATGAATCACTATATCGATTTGATTATTGATAATGAACCGATTGCGGATAAGGTGAAAATCCTGCAAGATACACGGATGTTGATTGCACCGAAGATTTATTTTGAACGATTTGAGACCAAAGAACAAGCACTGGATTTTCTGATCAGTCAAAATGACTTTTCGTCGGAAAATCAGCGTACGGACTTTCAGCGTTCCGTTTTAGAACGAGAAGCATTGCAGTCGACCTATTTAGATAACGGTTTTACCATACCTCATGGCAATCCTGAGTTTGTTTCAAAAACGACCTTTTCTGTATTGATTTTGGATCGTCCTGTTGATTGGGGCAACCAAAAAGTCGATATCATCGTGTTACTAATGATACGAGAAGATGAGGCCCAAGAAGTAGAACCTGTCATGAAGTTGATCATGCAAGGGATCGAAGACAAAGAATGGTTCATTTCAAAAATGTTGGAGGTAAAATCATGATCAATTTAAAAAAATTACTGCCTGAGGATCATATCGAGACCACGAATCAAATCCTCACTTGGCAAGAAGCAGTTCAATTGGCGAGTCAGCCGCTATTAAATGAAAAAGCCATCGATCAACAATATGTCACTAATATGATCCATAGCGTTGAGGAGAACGGCCCGTATATGGTATTGGCTGATTACTTTGCATTGATGCATGCTCGTCCGGGGGAAGGTGTCTTTCATCGAGGGATGAGTTTGCTAGTGACTAAAAACGAAATCGATTTAGCTGGCAATCCGGTCCGTATTTTCCTTGTTTTAGCTGCAAAAGACAGTCAAAGTCATTTGGAAAGTTTACAGGAAATCATGGAAGTGTTTATGGATCAGGAAAAGTACCAACTTATTCTGAATGGTGACAAAGAACAGATTTGCCAATTATTCCAATAGGAGGAAAAGAAGATGAAAATTTTAGCTGTGTGTGGATTTGGTGTTGGAAGTTCAATGGTGTTAAAGATGACGATCGATAAGGTGATTAAGGAGCTGGGGCTGAAGGCGACTGCTGAGAATATGGATTTGTCTACTGCAAAAGCCACTCCTGCAGATGTTTATTTTACAAGCCACGAATTATTGAATGATTTGCAAGCTTCCGTCAAAGCACCTGTCTATCCCATCAAAAAATATATGGATGTCGCTGAAGTCAAAATGCAAATGGAAAAGTTTTTAGCTGAAAGAGAGGGATAATCATGAGTTTTGTCACAGATCATATTTTAAAGAATCCGCCAGTATTGCTCGGACTGATTGCAATGATCGGGTTGATCGTGCAACGAAAAACTTTTGCCGAAGTGGTGAAAGGCTCGTTGACAGCAGTCTTTGGGATGGTAGCATTGACCGCAGGGGTCAATATGCTGACGGGAACGATCGCACCAATCAACACAGCGGTTCAGACACAGTTGGGGGTTCAAGTAGCCGATGGCCTTTCTGATGTGACCTTCACAGCAGAATACGGGGGAACTGTTGGGTTAGCCATGTTTTTGGATTGATATTGCACTTATTGATTGCTCGTTTTACACCAGTTAAGACGATTTTCTTGACGGGTCATATGTTATGGTGGTTCCCATTTGTGATCGTTGCTGGTGGGGTTGAAGGTGGAATGTCGGGGATTCCATTATTGATTTTAGGAGCTGTTTTATCTGCTTGTTATTGGTCATTTATGCCTTGGATCATGCGGAAATATGTGTGGGATGCCACTGGCGATGATTCGTTCTTGATCGGACATCCTACAGGGATCTTATCGATGGTGTCCGGCTTCGTGGCAAAACGAGTAGGAAACAAAGAAAAATCGACAGAAGATTTAAAAGTGCCAGAAAACCTGTCCTTTTTCCGTGAGATTTCCATTACAGGTGCCTTGGTGATGTTTTTGATGAATATTGTTGTAGGAATTATCGCACCAGTTCTTGTCCCAGAAGGTGGGAATCTGGTCATGTTTGCTGTTCAAGCAGGCTTGAACTTTGGCGCAGGACTCTTGATCATGCTTTATGAGGTCCGCCTATTGATCAACCAAATTATTCCAGCTTTCCAAGGGATTGCCGAAAAAGTCGTCCCTGGAGCCAAACCAGCTTTTGATGTACCGATCCTATTCAATTATCGTCCGAATGCCGTGATTATTGGCTTTATCGTAGCTATGATCACCTCAACGATCCTTGTGATCATTGTCAATACGACGAATGTTTTTGGAATCTTGATCGTACCATTAGTTATCACCAGTTTCTTTGAATGTGGCGGCGCAGCAGTTATTGGAGAAGGACAAGGCGGCTTGCGTGGCGCAGTCATTGGTACCATTGCCGCATCATTTGTGATGGACTTGTTAGTTGGTGTATCTGCCGTTCTATTCAGCACAACGATTCAAAACTGGATTCTGATCTTTGGTGGCAATGACTTATCACTTTGGGGAATCATTGGTCGTGGTCTCGGCAGTCTATTTTGGGGAATTTAATATGTATCAATATGTTGATAAAATTCATGCATTACTATAAACCGTTGAAAAAAAGGAACAGCATGCAATCGATGAGGCAATTCGTCTCTTGACTACAGCAAATCTAGAAAAGCATTCGATTTATATTTTTGGGGTTAGTCATGCGGGGATCTTGGCAGAAGAAATGTATTATCGCGCGGGAGGGATGATGACGATCAATGCGATCTTTGGGCGAGAACTGATGTCGGATCGCAGTCCCATCACCTTTACTAGCAAAATGGAACGACTAGAAGGCTACGGCACCGCATTAGCGGAAATCCAACTGTTCAAAGAAGGAGACGTGCTGATTTTACACTCAGTTTCAGGTCGTAATCCCGTCATAATCGATTTAGCACTAGCGGCAAAAGAAAAAGGCGTCAAAATTATCGCTTTAACAAACAAAACGTATTCGCAATCAGTCACTAGCCGGAATTCTTCGGGCCTTCGTCTGTTTGAAGTCGCTGATCTTGTAATCGATAATCATGGGGAAATTGGTGATGCAGGTTGTCAGATTAAGGGGATGGATCAAAAAGTGGGGCCTACTTCAACGGTGATTGGCGCTACGATTCTTAATACCATTATCGTCGAAGTTTGCCAACAATTGAAACAAGCAGGAATCGATTATCCGCCCATCTTTTATTCCGCAAATATGGATGGCGGCGATGAATTGAACCAATCATTGTTTGAACAATACAAAGAAGCCATTCATTATCAGTTGTAACGATGATTGTACAGAAGTTTTAACTCAGAAAAAGAACTGTGAAAAAAGCATAATCCAAATGAAAACTGATCGTGTCAGAAGTTTTTACTTCTCATAAAATAGCAGCAAGACTTCAGTAGAGCCTTGCTGCTAGTAGATCTAAGGAATTCAATTGGGGCAAGTCATCTCGCAGTTCTTTTTTTGTGACCATTCCAATTCCTATAATTGATGTGAGCCTATGAAATCCCTCAGGAGCTTTATGCTGTCTCACTTTACTCAAATTCTTCATATTCATTCGGATCTTGACCTTCAATACGTCCATCTTCTTTGTTCAAGCGATTGATTGCATTGATTTCTTCTTCAGTCAATTCAAAGTCAAAAATAGCTAAGTTTTCTCGCTGATGGCTCAGGTTTCGGGATTTTGGTAGTGGTAGAATCCCGCGATCGACGTGCCAGCGTAAGATGACTTGACCCGCAGATTTTTGATATTTATTTGCTAGATCAGTGATGATGGATTCTTTGAGCGCCGCGCTGCCGCGACCTAATGGACTCCATGCTTCAGTAATGATCCCACGTTTTCTGTTTTCTGCTACCATTTGTTCTTGGACCCAGTAAGGATGGATCTCGATTTGATTGATGGCTGGTGTGACACCAGTTGCCTCAATAATGGCATCTAAATGTTCAGGTTCAAAGTTAGATACACCAATAGAACGAATCAAACCTAATTTTTGCGCAGTCACTAACGCCTGCCACGCTTCAATGTACTTGCCGCGTTTAGGCAGTGGCCAGTGGATCAAAAAGGCGTCAAAGTAATCTAATCCCATGCGCGCCAGCGATTCTTGAATACTGGTCAGTGCATCATCATATCCATGATATTTTCCTGGTAATTTTGAGGTGATATAAAACTCAGAACGAGGGACACCGGATCGGCGAATCGCTTTACCGACGATTCCTTCATTGTCATAGTTCGTTGACGAATCAATCAAACGATAGCCATCTGCAATCGCTGCTTGCAACTGGCTTAAGCCTTCGCCACCGCGAATTTGATAGGTACCGATGCCCACGGCTGGGCGCATATTGCCGTCATTTAGTGTAAGTAAAGGTGCTTTCATATAATGATTCCTCCTTTTTCTTATACATTCTACTCTAACGCTTTTTTAGCTTTAAGGTAACCAACTTGCTCAATAAGACAAGAAAAGAGCAATGATTTCTTGTGAATGGAATCATTGCTCTTTTTATTCGTTTCGATCAATTTATTTTTCAGGTGGCGTGCCATACATTTTTGGTGTGACAGGATCTAGTTTTGGCGCTTTGCCTTCAACTTTAGGTGTAGAAAGCCATTGGTATTCACCTTCACCATCAAGTGCTTTTCCTTTTGCCCAAGAGCCTTCTTTACTTTGATCTCCTTCAGAGAAATTGTAAAAGTCATAGGCGATGTCTAACCGTTCTTCATTACGAGGGAAAGTGCTCGGTACTAAGATTGTACCCTCTTTTTCTTCAAGTTCTTTGACAGCTTGTGCCCAAAGGTTTTGGTGATAGCTGTCCCGAGCTAATAGCACGGATAAGAGGTCTTTAACTCCACGGTCATTAATCATTTCATAGATTCGAGCGACTTGTAATCGTCCTTGTGATTCTGCATTTAAATTGGCACGGAAGTCTGCCAGTAAATTACCGCTGGCAATGATATAAGCGCCACTCCATGGATTACCGACACTGTCAGCTGGACGTGGTCCTAAGCCAGCAACGATCGCATGTTGTGGATTCATTCCAGAGATAATTGCGCCAATTGCTGGGTCTTTTTTCATTGCGGCTTCTTGATCTTCTACCGGTGCACCTTCTAATAAACGAGCAACCATTGTAGCAAGCATTTCAACGTGTACAATTTCTTCTGTCGCAATGTCCATCAACATATCTTTGTACTTTTCTTCTCCACGGCAGCTCCAACCTTGGAAGAGATACTGCATTGCTACACTCATTTCGCCATACTGGCCACCGATCAATTCTTGAAGATACTTCGCAATTAATGGATTTGGTTTGTCTGGTTTTGCTTCGAACTGTAGTTCTTTCTGATGTAGAAACATAGTTGTCCTCCTCTAAAATGATTTTTATTGGGCCCAAAAATATTCTCTCACGTTTATTTAGAATGGTCTGATCAAACGCTTGCTTTATTTCCGTATTAATAAAAACCGTTGAAATAGCGCTTTTTCTTGACAAAAAGCAGTCACCATTAGATAGTTGAAGAGAAGTGAAGGAGTTAAAGGAGAGAGGCAAAATGTATTCGTACTATAAAATCGAAAAGAACCAAATCAGAGAATCATCCGAAGAAGACTATAATTGGTTGGTAGTCAAACATGGAAATGAAGAAGAAAAAAAGAGCTGCTGACACTTTTTGATTTACCAGAAGATATTTTTATTGGCTCCGATGAACCAGAGGAAGTTTCTCGATTAGAACATTTACGAGACACTAAATTAAACAATCCGTTTCTTTATACATTGATCGATCTTTCTTCAAATCATCAAGAACGCATTGAAAAACGCCTTGAACCTGTCACATTTATTCTTTCCAAAGGATTGATGATCACCTATGTCTCTAGAGAATCGAATCTCGTTGAGCGATTGATCGAGAAACATGGAAGTGAGCTTCGACACTTTGAGGATATCATTGCTTTTGCCACATTAATGATCTATACCCACTATATCAATGGGTTGAAAGAGATTAAAAAGCAAATCGACCAATTGGATGCGGCTGCCCGTAAAACAACCGAAAATAATGAACTATTTAATCTGGCAGACACAGAACGAGATATGGTTTATTTGGATCACACGTTGAAAGATCAGAATCTTACAGTGAATCACTTGATGGAACGAAAAGAGTTTTTAGACAAATTAGATAATGAATCGTTAGTTTACGACATTAAACTGCGACAGAAATTTGCCAACAAGCTTGTCACGATCTATCGCGATTTATTGGAAACCATCGGTGGTCTATTCTCGGATATGATGGACAATAATTTGAACCATTTGATGAAATATTTAGATTCAGCAGCATTAGTGGTTGCAGTGCCATCATTGATTGCTGGACTTTGGGGGATCAACACTGGCGGACTGCCTGGGAAGGATAACACAATAGGAACGATTCTAGTTTTTGGGTTAGCTGTCTTAGTAGGCATCCTTACTGCTGTCTATCTTTCAAAGAAAGACTTTTCAAAAACAAAATAAAAAAGCAACTTTGTCTAGCATTGAACGCTGGGCAAAGTTGCTTTTTTTCGTGACTTCACAATCGCGAAGACTGTCCAATAAGCAGAGGGGAGAAGCGAGAAATGAAAAATATTAAGAAGAAAGGCCGGGGTACAATCCGAACAATTTATATTTTACTTTACTCGCTATTGCATACGCTCACTTCTATCGTTGCTTTTTCTCATAATCCTTTTACATAGTGAGGGGAAGCAGGTTTCAAATACAAAAGGCAGAATCAAAGGAATGCCAATTGTTTTGATGTTTCATCAGAAGGATGTAGTGAATGAGGTGTGTACGACAATCAGGTTTCTTTGATTGCTTTTATTCATAGGGAAGATGACGGTTGAAAGCAGACAATGAAAGAAAATCGTACATAGTCTAGGTACCCTTTATCAGAAAATAACTTTTTGCTGATCGAAACGCTTTCAAAGAGCTGCGGCAGTTTTTTTGACCTCTTGCAGTGAGTGTTAACGATTCTAAAAAAGTTGACTTATCCTTAATATAACAACGTTTTAAATTTTTTTGTTTTTTTAAGAGCAAAATTTTTGTGTATTTTTAAGAAGAAGCGTAACATAATATGTGTAATAAATATTTCACAGAAAGAAAGAGAAAATTATGCATTGGTTATGGGTATTAATCGTAGGAGCTATTATCGGTTTGATTGCCGGAGCAATTACAAATAAAGGTGGATCAATGGGATGGATAGCTAACATCGTTGCAGGTTTAGTTGGTTCAGCAATTGGACAAGCATTGTTAGGTAGCTGGGGTCCTCAATTAGCAGGAATGGCTTTGATTCCTTCTATCATTGGTGCGATCATCGTTGTTGCTGTAGTATCATTTTTCTTGGGACGTTCAAGAGGTTAATCGTCAAATATATCAGCAATTTTACCTATTATCTTAAGGAGCAGCTTTTCGCTGCTTCTTTTTTTGTATAGATAAACTGCTTCTATCACTGATCATCGATGTTGTCTAA